>UMKG01060138.1_pt1 | contig 99811 bp, 88 predicted proteins | sample 1966261 | NCBI WGS metagenome assembly UMKG01 (sample SAMEA4836169, study PRJEB28245) | human gut metagenome | biome: gut microbiome; material: fecal sample | place: Denmark | collected 2008 | reverse complement strand
TTTCGATATTTATATCTGTCAAATTTACTTTAACAGATGGATATATGCTACGATATATATGTGCGAAGTTTGAGTTAATAATAGTGTATAAATGTATTGCAATTATGTTATAATATGGCAAGGAAAATAAATATGCAATGCATAGAAATGGAGACTAAAAATGGATGAAAGAATTAAGAAATTAGCATACAATCTTGTGAATTATTCTGTAAAGGTTAAAGAGGGCGAAAAGGTCTATGTGCATTATATAGGAAATGACACAACTGACCTTGCAAGAGCAGTCATTAAAGAAGTGTATAAGGCAAAAGGTATTCCATTTGCACATTTTACTGATAATAGGGTTCTTCGTGAGATATTATTAGAATGTAGTGAAGAACAGTTAAAAATAATGTCTGAAATTGACTGTATGGAAATGGATAAAATGGATTGTTATATAGGTATCCGCGGTACTGATAATATTGCCGAATTATCTGATGTTCCGGCAGACAAGATGAATATGTATGAGACTTTATACGGAACTCCGGTTCATAGTGACAGACGTGTAGCCTATACTAAATGGGTTGTATTAAGATATCCTAATCCGGCGATGGCACAGCTTAGTAATATGAGCCTTGAAGCATTTGAGGATTATTATTTTAATGTATGTAATCTGGATTATTCTAAGATGGATAAAGCAATGGACTCATTACAGAAGCTTATGAATAAAACAGACAAGGTCAGACTTACAGGTCCGGGAACAGACATAGAATTTTCGATAAAAGATATTCCTGCAATCAAATGCGCAGGCGAAATGAATATACCTGATGGAGAAGTGTATACAGCACCTGTAAAGAATTCAATAAACGGAACAATTACGTATAATACGCCATCAGTATATCAGGGTTTTACCTATGAAAATGTAAGCCTCACATTTGAAAACGGTAAGATAATCAAAGCTACTGCAAATGATAATGACAGAATTAACAAAGTATTTGATACTGATGAGGGTGCAAGATATGTGGGTGAGTTTGCGATTGGTGTCAATCCATATATAACAAGCCCTATGAAAGACATTTTATTTGACGAGAAAATAATGGGTTCAATACATTTTACACCGGGCTGCTGTTATGATGATGCACCAAACGGCAATAAATCATCAATCCATTGGGACTTGGTATTTATCCAGACTAAAGAATATGGTGGCGGAGAAATATATTTTGATGATGTTCTTATAAGAAAAGACGGTGTATTTGTTCTGCCTGAATTAGAATGTTTAAATCCGGAGAATTTAAAGTAGATAGTCTTGTTAAAAAAATACATCTGTATTATAATAGAAAAGTGTTTTGAAATTTGATGTATGATTAAAGAGTTTATATAACTTAGGGATTGTACATTCTAATACACTATATTTTATTTGTGTAAAAATGTGTTTAAGTGAGGAAAAAGAAATGGAACTAACAATTATTAAAGACTTATATCGTGATACTGACAAGTACATTGGCAAAGAAATCGAAGTAGGTGGTTGGATCAGAAGTATCAGAGATTCTAAAACATTTGGTTTTATCGTATTAAATGATGGTACTTTTTTTGAAACATTACAGATAGTTTACCATGATGAGATGGAGAATTTCGCAGAGATTTCTAAATTAAATGTTGGTGCAGCGATTATTGTTAAAGGTACATTGGTTGCAACTCCTGAAGCTAAGCAGCCATTTGAGATACAGGCAAGTGAAATAGTAGTAGAGGGAACATCAGCACCTGATTATCCTTTACAGAAGAAACGTCACAGTTTTGAATATCTTCGTACAATTTCACATTTACGACCAAGAACAAATACATTCCAGGCAGTATTCAGAGTACGTTCGTTAATAGCTTATGCTATACACCAGTTTTTCCAGGAGCGAGATTTCGTATATGTTCATACTCCACTTATTACAGGAAGTGACTGCGAGGGCGCAGGTGAAATGTTCAGGGTAACAACACTTGATATGAATGATTTACCTAAGACAGATGATGGAAAAGTAGATTATACCAAGGATTTCTTCGGTAAAGAGACAAATCTTACAGTATCAGGTCAGTTAAATGGCGAAACATATGCTATGGCATTCAGAAATATATATACATTTGGACCAACTTTCAGAGCAGAGAATTCTAATACTACAAGACATGCAGCAGAGTTCTGGATGATAGAACCTGAGATGGCATTTGCAGACCTTAAAGATGATATGATGCTTGCAGAAGCAATGCTTAAATATGTTATCAAATATGTAATGGATAATGCACCTGAAGAGATGAAGTTCTTTAATAATTTTGTAGATAAAGGTTTAATAGACAGATTAAATGGTGTGCTTAATTCGGATTTTGGACACGTAACATATACAGAAGCAATCGAGATTCTTGAAAAACATAATGATAAATTTGATTATAAAGTTTCATGGGGATGTGATTTACAGACAGAGCATGAGAGATATCTTACAGAAGAGATATTCAAACGTCCTGTATTTGTAACAGATTATCCAAAGGAAATCAAAGCATTCTATATGAAATTAAATGATGATAATAAGACAGTTGCGGCTATGGACTGTTTAGTTCCTGGAATCGGCGAAATCATCGGAGGAAGCCAGAGAGAAGATGATTATGATAAACTTCTTGGCAGAATGAAAGAATTAGGCCTTAAAGAAGATGATTATGGCTTCTATCTTGATTTAAGAAAATATGGTTCAACAAGACATGCAGGTTTTGGTTTAGGTTTCGAAAGATGTGTAATGTACCTTACAGGTATGGCTAACATCAGAGATGTAATTCCATTCCCAAGAACAGTTAATAACTGTGAATTATAATCTGTATTTAATAATTTTATTAAATTATGATTATTAAGAGTGCGTGGCACGAAAAAGTAATTTAGATTTAAAATAAGCAGATATAGAAGGCGGCTCAATTTACAGATAACATCTATAAATTTCTTTAGATAACATCGATGAATTGGGCCGCTTATGTTAATAAGATTTTTAAGATAAGGTCAGGTTGGTCATTTAATAATAAATAATACGATTTCTCAGACAGATAATGCCAGAGAAAAGGAGTGTACGATGGCTAAAAGAAGAAAGAGAAATAATAGAAAAAATAATAAAAATAATAATAGATATAAGAATAGGAATAAGAACAGAAAAGTAATTAAGAAGATTTTACTTGGTCTGTTTTTTGTAATTATAGCAGCTATATTATTTATTGGAGTAAAATATGGCGTGAAATTATATGAGTATGATAAAGAAGCGAAGAGACTCGTTAAAGAGGGTGGCGAGGAAATATTTAAAGCAAACCAGACGAGTATTATATATGATGCAGACGGTAATGTTATAACGGAACTGATAGGAGAAAGAGATTCATATTATCTTGATTATAAAGATATTCCATATTTCGTTAAAGCAGCGCTTATTACATCTGAGGACAGAAATTTTTATTCACATTCTGGTGTAGATTACAAAGCGGTAACCAGAGCATTTTTAGTGTTACTACAGAATAAAGGTGAAATAACGCAAGGAGGAAGTACGATAACACAACAGCTTGCAAGAAATGTTTTTCTGTCACATAAAGTTACAATGGGACGAAAAATAAAGGAAATGTTTATTGCAAAAGAGATTGAGAAAAAGTTCTCTAAGGATAAAATATTAGAGTTTTATATAAATAACATATATTTTGGTAACGGATATTACGGAATTGAGGCGGCTGCCAGAGGATATTTTAGTAAATCAGTAACGGAGCTTTCGCTAGGTGAGATAGCATTTATATGTGCAATTCCGAATAATCCTACTTTATATGATCCGTATACGAATAGTGATGAGACTACCTTGCGAAAGAACAGAATCTTAAAGCAGATGTATGAAAATGATGACATTGACAAGCAGATGTACGAAGCTGCATTGTATACCACAATTGTCTTATATCCATCAGAAAATAAAACCAATAATTACATAGAAACATATGTTAGATATTGTGCAACAATTTCTCTTATGTCTAATTCTGGATTTGAATTTAAGTATTATTTCGATTCAGATGAGGAAAAAGAGAAGTATGAGAAAGAATATGAGGTCCTATATAATGATATTTCGGCTAAATTATATACGGGTGGTTACAAAATATATACATCAATTGATTTGAATAAGCAGCAGGAATTACAAGATATAGTGGATAATAATTTAGCACATTATACAGATGTAAATAATGAGGGTATTTATGCATTTCAGGGGGCTGCGACCTGCATTGACAATACTACTGGAAAGGTCGTGGCGATTGTAGGTGGAAGAACGCAGGACTATAAAGGATATACACTCAACAGGGCATATCAGAGCTATAGACAGCCTGGTAGTACTATTAAGCCAATTCTCATTTATACACCTATATTTGAAAGAAATTATTATCCTGACACAAAGGTTGTAGATGAACCCATCGAAAATGGACCGGTTAACTCACCTAATGTCTACGAAGGTGAGATGACAGTAAGAAGTGCTGTAGAAAAATCAAAGAATACAATAGCATGGAAACTATTTGATGAGCTATCAGCGGATACCTGCCTTGGATATCTTAAAAATATGAATTTTAATAAGATTGTGAATAAAGACTATGTACCTGCTGTCTCAATTGGAGGAATGACCTACGGTGTATCGACACTTGAGATGGCTTCTGCATATGCTGCTATAGAAAATGATGGCGTATTCAGAACGCCAACTTGTATATCAAAGATAACAGATGCAGATTACAATATAATAGTAGATAATATAGAGTATACAAAGTCGAAGAATACTTCCATACAAGTTAAACAGATTTACCAGACAAATGCAGCAAGAATAATGACTGATGTCCTGAAAGGTGTTCTTACAGTAGGAACAGGAAGAAAATATAATATTTCAAATGCAATTTGTGCTGCAAAGACTGGAACTACTAATGATAATAAAGATGTATGGTTTGTAGGTTTTAGTAAATATTACACTACAGCAGTGTGGGTGGGATATGACATGCCTAAAGTTATTAATGACGGCTATGGCAATACCTGTTCAGGAAATATATGGAAAGAATTTATGACTAAGATTCATGATGGGTTAGAGATTAAAGATTTCGTTCCGTATGTTACAGAAGACGGAATACTAAGTAATGGCGAAGAGATATCTGAATCACAGCCTGCTGAAGAAACCACTGAAGAAACCACTGAAGAAATCGCTGATGAGACTACTGAAAATGAGGAAAATTCTATCTATACTAATGAAAGTGATGACGAAACAACAACTATAAGTACAGATAATAATTCTGATAATAGAGATAACAGAGATAATACAGAGACAACTAATCCATATAATTCACAGGTTACAAAACCATCAAATGAGCAGGCGCCGGGAGGTGCTGATGGTGGTGTATATCAGGAATATTGGGGTGATTAGTGCGATAGTAAATGCTTTTATTACAGATAAGAGATAAGAAATTGTCTGTGCGAATTCTTCGTCTGTGTCATCGCAACAATTCATTTAGAAATGAGGATTGGCATAAAAATTGTGCTGATAAGATAAAAAGAGAGTTAATGTATGAAATTAATCGATACATTAACTCTCTTTTTAAAGTATTTTATTTGTGTATAGAGCTTAGATAACCTCGCCGTTACGATATTTTTCAAGACATTTCTGTATACGTTTAACAGGGTCAAGTAAGCCGCTGATAGATGCATCATGATTTAATGTATCTATTATTAAAGCGATATATTTGCTCATATCACAACTAATGTAATATGGCTTTGTTAATAATTCAGGAGTCTGATATGTTAAGTTGGTTGTAAGAACTCTGTCAATGATTCCTTTTTCGTAAGCTTCATCAAATTTCTCAAGACCATTTGTAAATAAACCAAATGTAGCGGCTACAAATACTCTGTGGGCCTTTCTTCTCTTAAGCTCTGTAGCAACATCTATCATAGATTCGCCTGAAGAAATCATATCATCAATGATGAATACATCTTTTCCTTCTACGCTTGAACCAAGGAATTCATGAGCTACAATAGGGTTTCTTCCGTTTACAACCTTACTGTAATCACGTCTCTTATAGAACATACCCATATCGATACCTAATACGTTAGCAAGGTATACGGCACGTCCCATACCACCTTCGTCAGGGCTTATCATCATTAAATGGTCAGCATCAATTTGTAAATCTTTCTCATGACGTAAAAGACCTTTTACAAACTGGTATGCAGGCTGAACTGTCTCGAAACCTTTAAGAGGAATAGAGTTCTGAACTCTAGGGTCATGAGCATCAAAAGTGATAATATTTTCAACACCCATATTTGTTAATTCCTGAAGAGCCAATGCACAGTCAAGAGATTCTCTTCCAGTACGTTTATGCTGTCTGCTTTCATATAAGAAAGGCATAATAACAGTAAGACGTCTGCCTTTACCTGCTACGGCTGCAATAATACGTTTAAGATCCTGATAATGGTCATCTGGTGACATATGATTCTCATAACCACAAAGAGAATATTTAATGCTATAGTTAGTAACGTCTACCATAAGGTATAAATCTTTACCTCTGACAGATTCGTTAATACTACCCTTTGCCTCACCTGAACCAAATCTCGAAATCTTTGAATCAATAAGATAAGAATCTTTCTGATAACCTGAAAAAGCGATTGTGTTCTTGTGCTCGTGTTCTCTGTCATTTCTCCATGCTGAAATATAAGCATCGACTTTTTTGCCAATTGGCTCACAGCTATTTAAAGCTATAATTCCAAGAGGACCGACAGGGATAGTTGTTGCGAAATTGTTTTCATCTGCTGACATAATCAAACCTCCATTGTGTTTTCTGTGATAATCCACATAATTTTATAACATTATGAATTGTTATAGTCAAGTTAATTAGTTAAAAAAAATGGTAGAATCTCTCAATTAGAGCTTTTTACCTTATGGTTGTGTCTCAAATCATCACCGTAAATCTTCATAAATGTATATTCCTTTGCAAGTCTTGATGTAAGTCTTTCGGAATAACGTTCCATTAGTTCAGGTAGACCAAGGTTTGTTGAAATAATGGTCGATTTTTTATTAAGTAGTCTTTCATTTATCTTGTTAAATAATGCAGAATTAGTAAAAGAATTAGATAATTCTGTTCCTAGATCATCGATAATCAGTAAATCGCAATCTGTAATCTGTTGTGATTTATTCTTTGCATCAATATCAGATTTATCAAAGCCGGCACTTGATAATATGTCAAACAAGCCAATTGCAGACAGATATATAACTGATATACTTTGTTCTAAAAGTTCTCTTGCAATACAGTTTGTAAGATAAGTTTTACCTACTCCGGTCTTGCCGAAGAACAAAAGATTATTGTATTTCCTTTCAGGAGAAGAGAAGTTGTCTACGAAGTTATGGCATATATTCAAGACATTATTCATATTGTCCTTAGGGGACTTTCCGGTTACTGAATCTATATCACTGTCATTGAAATAATCAAGATTAAAGTTATCAAAGTTCTCGCTTTTAAGAATTTCACGAATATTTGACTGGTTGTATAATATTTCAATCTCAGCTTTCTTGAAACAATGACATTTCTTATTATCTATATATCCTGTATCTTTACAGTCATTACAATGGTAGTGCATATCGAGATAATCGGGTTTATAGCCATTTTCAATAAGAAGTTTTATACGTTCTTCTTTGAGTAAAGTTAATCTCTTCTTAAATTCCTCTATAGGCTTATTGCTGTCTTCAGGAGAATTATTATTTAAAAGCATTGCCCTGGTCGTGGCAAGAGAAAGAGAGGAAATCTCATCATTAATCTCTTTGATACGTGGAATCTGACTATAGACGGTTGCAATTCTTTCGTTCTGAAGCCTCTTATTCTCTAATTGTATTCTGTTATATGAGCGAATTATTTCGTCATATTGCATATTTGTAAGTGACATTATATCCTCCATTGCGATGTGGTCTTAAGAAATTTAATATATCGGTATATTGTAAAGCCAGCGTTTCCCTTTTATGCCAATATCAGGGAAATGATGCCATACGGATTGTTACGTGCGTTGCACTCTTAACAATCCTACCCGATATTCGCATAACGTGAAGCTAGCGTTTCCCTTTTATGCTCATATCGGGGCGGGTCATTAATTCTCAAAATATACTATGCAAGCATAGTATATTTTGAGAATTTTGACCCTGGCATCATACGTTATTAAGTAATTCTTTCTCTAAAGATTCGTAGTTGTATGTTCTCTGGTTAAAATTATTAAATGAATTCTTAGGCTTGGCAGAAGTCTCATTATTATCGGTCTGATTCTTCTTATAAGCAGCCTTGTTCTTCTGGTGTTCTCCGTCTAATAGTTTGACATCACTAAGAGTACGGATACCCTTTTCTTTCCATTTGGTAAGAATGGAATCGGCATATTCGAAACTTGGCTGGTGAATTGCATTCATCGTACGATTGCAGGCATCTAATACGATATCCATTGGAAAACCATAGGAATCTGTCCATTTTACAATAAGGGCTTTCTCGCCTGCTCCAGGATTACGTCCGCTTATTCCGAATGCCTTAAGCACAGGATAGCATCTTGAACTATATAATTCTGTACTTGCCTTAGCTTTATCAACAGTATCGATTCCTTCGTTTGCCCACGAAATAGCAGTTTTCTCTATGTAACGCATCTGCCTGTGGTTATTAGAAATAGCATATTCAAGCAGATATACAATGAGGTCTGAATCAAAACCAAGTACATCATAGAAGAATAATAAAGTATTTACATCGGATGCACTAAGAGTTTTACCGAGAAGTTTTTGTGCGATATACATAAATTCGACAACTTCGCTTTTCTCATTAAATGTGCTGATTTCGTTAGCTGTATATACTTTCTTGGAGAAATCAGGCTGTGCCATATTGAATGGTTTAAGTGTGGCAGAAGCCTTGTCTGAAGGAATGTTGTCAGGTGCCACATTGTCAGTATTTATATTGTCAGTATTTATATTATCATTATCCATATGATTAACAGGCAATTCACTATCCATGCGATTACTAGTTAATGCACTGTTTCTATGGCTATCAGTCATTTCATTATGTATACGGGCTACTGGTTGTGACTTAGGTGCTACAAATGTTGAAATCTCAATATTTGAGCCGTCAGTAGTCGTGTAGTCGGTAATAAGTGGTTTCATCTTAATATTTGTAAGTACCTTATTAGAATCAAATTTAAGGTCAAGAAGACCAATCTGTTCCCAGTATCTAAGGGCACGGACAACATCCTTCTCAGTATGATTAAAGATGTCTGCGATATGGCATATCGAAATATCCATATCTGGAGAAGACAAAGCTCTTAGTAAATATAAATAAATTTTCACAAACTCTCCGTTAGCATTTGGCATATACTCATCTAAAAAATAATTAGATACTATGGTTGCCATAGTCTGTGAGCTGCCTTCTAATTTAATCGTACCCATTTCTGTATCAATACCTTTCACACTATAAATATTTCAAATAAACAACTTTCTTTGAGTAGTCATTATAGCACAAAAAAAGGAAAATGAACACACCTATTTTTGCTGCAACCCTTGAAAATAAAGGGATTGAAGCAATGTGGATAATGTGGACAATGTGGACAAGGTATAAAAAATAATATCGAAAATTGTTACATTCCGTAAAATACAAGCAAATCAATGTGGTTTACATAATTGTCGAAAAATAAAGAAATCCACATTTTTATCATGGAGTTTTTCACAATAAAAATGTGGATAATGTGGATAACTATTTCTCAACCAGATTTTCGCCGATTAATACAACATCTCCAGCACCCATAGTTATCAACAAATCGCCGTTGATACAATTTTTTGATAAAAATTTTTCAATTTCTTCAAAAGTTGGGAAATAATATACTTCTTTACCTAATTTTTCTATCTCTGCACGTAATGTATCAGAGCTTATTCCGAGGTCGTCTGTTTCTCTTGCAGGATATATTTTAGCTAAGACAACTTTATCAGCAAGTGTTAAAGCTTTAGCGAATTTATCCATAAGAGCTTTTGTACGTGTGTATGTATGTGGCTGGAATACACACCAGAGAGTTTTATGAGGATAGTTTCTGGCTGCTGTTAATGTAGCTTCTATCTCATCAGGATGATGTGCATAATCGTCAACTACAGTTACACCGTTAAATGTTCCTTTATATTGGAAACGTCTGTCTGTACCTGAGTAGTTGCTAAGACCTTTTACGATGAACTCAACCGGTACTTTTATAGAGGAAGCGGTTGCAAATGCAGCCAATGCATTTAAGATATTGTGTTCACCCGGTACTTTTAAGTCTATATGTGCAATTGTTTCTGTTCCTGATAATGAGCAACAGCCCCCTTCACATTTGACTACACGCTTGACTACATCAAATGATGCACATGCAAAATCATTGTAAACAATATTTTCAGCCGAAAAATCACTGATATTTTTATCAAGACCAAATGTTATGTAACGACATTTGAGATCATTAGTAAAGTAACTTAGATTATCAATGGCACTGTTTATTATTAATGTGCCGTTTTCGTCTAATTTATCAGCAAATATCTTGAAACTGTTGCGGATATCATCAATATCTTTAAAGAAGTCAAGATGGTCCTCACGCACGTTAAGGATTACATTTACATTTGAGACAAGTGATAAAAAGCTGTTAGTATATTCGCAGGCTTCAGTAACTAAATAATCTGAATGCCCTACACGTAAATTTCCACCGATAGTTTTTAACATTCCACCCACTAATATAGTAGGGTCACATTCATATGCAAGTAATATTTCAGATAACATAGAAGTAGTAGTAGTCTTACCATGAGTTCCTGCAACGGAAATGGCTGTTTTATATTGTGCCATTATGTGTCCTAATAAGACTGCACGCGTTACACTTGTGATACCTTTATCTCTTGCAGCAACTAATTCAGGATTATCCTGTTTAACCGCGGCTGTGTATACAAGATAAGAGATATCATCTGTTATATTTTCATAATTATGTCCATAATGAATAGTTGCACCAAGTGAAGTAAGACGGTCTGTTACTGCGGATTCTTTAGAATCTGAACCTGAAACATTATATCCGTTATCTATAAGGATTTCAGCTAATCCACTCATACTTATACCGCCAATGCCGACGAAATGAACGTGACAAGGCTTTTTCATTATATTTTCTATATCAAGATTTTTCATACTAATCCTCTTTTCTGATAAATATTATATTTTTTTCTCAAACACAGGATCGCTTGTAAGGCGTACGCCTAACTTTTTAAATGTCTTCTTATCGACATCTGAAAGCATTACTGTTGTATGAACATCAAGTCCCTGAAGGGCTGGAAGCTGCTCCATTGCAAGTTTGGCATTGTTATCTGAAGTAGCACTCATTGCAAGAGCAATCAGAACCTCATCAGTGTGGAGTCGTGGGTTCTTACTTGACAGATAATCAACTTTCAAATGCTGGATAGGACCTATGGCTTCTGGTGAAATAATAGGTGTCTCGTGGTCGATTTCTGCGAGAGTTTTAAGCACATTTAATAATAATGCAGCAGATGGACCTAATAAATCAGAAGTCTTACCAGTAATAATTCTACCATCGTCTAATTCCATAGCGGCTGTAGCCACACCTAATTTCTCAGATAATTCCCTTGCTGCAACAGCAACTTTCCTGTCATGTGTGCTGATGTTTGCCTGATTCATTATAAGTTCAATCTTCTGGACTTCATGTTCAGTACCATTTTCAGTAACAAGCTTATTAAGACTCTCATAATATCTTCTGATTATCTCCATTTTAGATGCCTGACGGCATACTTCGTCATCAATAATACAGTTGCCTGCCATATTAACACCCATATCAGTAGGCGATTTGTATGGATTTTCGCCATAAATCTTTTCAAAGATTGCATTTAGAACAGGGAAAATATCCACATCTCGGTTGTAGTTAACAGTTGTTTCGCCATATGCCTCTAAATGAAATGGATCAATCATATTTACATCATCTAAGTCAGCGGTTGCTGCTTCATATGCAAGATTCACAGGATGTTTAAGAGGAATATTCCATATAGGGAATGTTTCATATTTAGCATAGCCTGCTTTGATTCCACGTTTGTTATCATGATATAATTGTGAAAGGCATGTTGCCATCTTTCCGCTTCCTGGACCTGGTGCGGTAATAACTACCAATGGTCTTGTCGTCTCTATATAATCATTTTTACCATATCCCTCATCACTTACAATAAAAGGTATATTAGATGGATAACCTTCTATTGAATAATGAAGATATACTTTGACATTCATTTTCTCTAGTTTCGCCTTAAATGCATCTGTTGCCTTATGACTCTCATAATGTGTAATTACAACACTTCCGACATATAATCCACGTGAAGTAAATGCATCCATAAGACGTAAAACGTCCTCATCATAAGTTATTCCGATGTCGGCACGAACTTTGTTACGTTCGATATCAGCAGCACTTATAACGATTACTATTTCAGCCTGATCAGAAAGCTGCATTAACATTTTTAATTTGCTGTCAGGTTCAAAGCCCGGTAATACGCGGGAAGCATGGTAATCATCAAAAAGCTTGCCACCGAACTCTAAGTATAATTTGTCGCCGAACTTGCTTATTCTCTCTTTAATGTGTTCAGATTGCATTTTAAGATATTTGTCATTATCAAAACCGATTTTCATTGGTTCCTCCGTTCTAAAGTTTAACTTTTCCTTACATTATGGTTTATTAGTTTTGTATTATATGATGCTACACAATATTTTAACAGTGGCAGAGTATGGAAAGATATGCAGTGCATAATCCATAGAACCTCCTGTTATCTGTATCATTATATTATCGAACTATATATATTGTAAATAATAAGTAAGTAAAATTCAAGTCTGCTTTTCAAATAATAAAATATCTGCTATAATGAGGCAATATAAGAAGATGCAGATGGTGCAGATATTATGTGAATTACTTCGCAATTCTAAATATTTGTCCGGACATCATTAATATATTTATATGTACAGGGAAATGTGCAGAAATGAGGAAAAATGGAAACATCAGTTGATAATAATGAAAATTCACTAGCACCTGTCGGTGTATTTGATTCAGGTATAGGCGGTCTTACCGTTGCAAGAGAGATTATGCGACAGCTGCCAAATGAGAAAATAGTATATTTTGGTGATACTGCGAGAGTTCCATATGGTTCGAAATCTAAAAATAATATTATTAAATATTCAAGACAGATAGTAAGATTTCTAAGAACAAAAGGTGTAAAAGCTATTGTCGTGGCATGTAATACTGCAAGTGCGATGGCATTAGATGAAATAGAGAAAGAATTAGACATTCCAATTATTGGTGTGGTTAAGCCGGGCGCAAAGGTGGCTGTTGAGAAAACAGTTAATAAACGCATTGGAATAATTGCAACAGAGGCTACAATCAACAGTGGAATTTATACAGATACGATAAATGAACGTAATAGTGACATTACGGTTGTGACAAAGGCATGTCCGTTATTCGTTCCCTTAGTAGAAGAGGGATGGATTAAGGATCCGATTACTTATGAAGTGGCAAGAAGATATCTTGCTGAACTTCAGGATAAAGATATAGATACATTGGTCCTTGGCTGTACGCATTACCCCCTCCTTAGAAATACGATTGGTGAGATTATGGGCGATAAGGTAACACTTGTTAATCCGGCATATGAGACAGCGATAAGTTTAAGAACTCTTTTAGAAGAGAAGAATTTAGCAGCAGGCAACGAACACAGATATACAGGTGGAATGTACGAATTCTATGTAAGTGATACTGCGGATAAGTTTAAGAATTTTGCAAATTCAATATTGCCATTTCATATAGATAATATTACACAGATAAATATTGAAGAATATTAGTACATTTTATAAAAAATCAGAAAGGTTCGGTATAATATGGATAAAAATGTGCGTGTTATAATCAGGGGACTCCACAATACAGACAGTAATGAATCGGATATGGTTATAGACGTTAAAGGAACTTATTATAATAAGAATGGAAAGCATTATATCTGTTATGAAGAGAAAGATGAGAACTCTAATCAAACTAATACAAATATGCTGAAAATGAGAGATGATAATATCGAGCTTATCAAAAGAGGAAATAATGCAACACATCTGAATTTCGAAAAGGGTAAAATAAATACTACTTATTATAAGACATTTGCAGGGAATCTGTATATTGGTGTAGATACAAAATATATGCATGTAATCGAAGGCGATGGCAGGATTGAGGCAAGAATCGAGTATGCGTTAGTTATGGACGAACAGAAAGTTTCGGATTGTGTAGTAGAGATACAGGTCATAGAAAATATATAATAAAAAATATAAGAGCATAACAATTAAGAAAACATAAAAAAGTACAAGGATATAGAAAAATTATAGAAGTAAAAAAGTCTTTATATATAACACTTAATGCTATATATAAAGACTTATGAATCTAAATTACATTTAAGATTATTTAGATTTTGCATTAGCTTTTTCAGCCTTTGCCTTTTCAGCAAGTTTAACAGCTTTCTTCTCTTCTTTAAGCTGTTTGCGTGTTTTCTTAGGTTCTGGAAGAGGTCCTCTGATACGCTTTGCAGACATAACATAGATTCCGCTTACCTGGGCTTTAACTTCCTGTTTTGGAAGTATTGAATCAAATACAGTTCCATCACACATAAGGGACATAACTTTTGGTCCGACTTTAACTTTTAGAATAGGAACTTTTGCACGACGTAGATATTTCGGCGTTTGTTCAACGACAATTTTTGGAAATCCGGCTTCGGACAGCTTCATCTTCTTTTTATCTATTACATAAAAAGACATCATCTGTGACTGGCCTTCCATTGTCTTACGCTGTGAATCAGCTTTTTTCTCAGCTTTACGTCCGAATATATAAAGTACAACTAATAATACAAGTAAAACTGCTATAACTATTAATAATATTTTAATTAGTAATGGCATATTTTCCTCCGTTCTATGATAAATACTATGATTTTGGTATAAAACCAATACATAAAAAGTATTTTAACATTTATGGGAATAAAATACAATTCTTTTTTAGATATAAAATAAAAGTAAAGGAGATTACACCGATATGAGCGAAGCAATAGGCATAGCAAAGGGCATCGGGGAGTGGATATATAATAACACTTTTTATATAAATATTATTTTGGGCATAATAATTATATTCTTCCAGAGACGTGATCCGACTTCGGTGTGGGCATGGCTTCTGCTTTTATATTTCATACCTATTGTCGGTTTCTTCTTATATCTTGTAATCGGGCATGATTACCATAAGAGTAAAATGTTTCGAATTAAAGAAGTAGAAGACGAATTAAATGGAGCAATTAAGAAACAGGAGAACCGGATATTTAATAATGAATTCAGTATTACAGATGAAAGGGTGCGGGAATATTCGGATTTAGTATTATTTAATCTGGAGACGAGCAGCGCAATCTACAGTGAGGATAATAAAGTCAAAGTATTTACGGATGGAAATGCCAAATTCGATGATTTAATAGAGGAGATGAAGAAAGCGACAAAGTTTATTCATATACAATATTATATTATCAGTAAAGGTGAATTATTCGACAGAATATTCGAGGTGTTGAAGAAAAAAGTCGCACAGGGTGTAGAGGTAAGAGTTCTCTATGACAGTATGGGCGGCAGATATTTAGGAAGAAAAAATGTAAGGAAAATGAAGCAGGCGGGTATCAGAGTCGGTGAATTCTTCCCAGCATTCCTTGGAAGATTCCAGATGCGTTTTAACTACAGAAATCACAGAAAGATTGTGGTTATCGATGGCAAATGTGCATATGTTGGCGGTTTTAATGTTGGAGATGAGTATATAAGTAAGAATAAGAAATTCGGATATTGGAGAGACACACATCTTAAAATAGAGGGTGCGGCAGTTAATGATCTTCATATAAGATTTCTGCTTGACTGGAATTATACGACTAAAGAGAATCTGTTCGGCATAGAGAAATATTTCAATAATAAGCCATTGCATTACAATAGAAATGTAGGTGTACAGATTATTTCAAGTGGTCCTGATTCAAAGAGACAGGAGATAAGAGATAATTACCTGCGATTGATTAATAAAGCAAAAGAAAGAATATATGTGCAGACACCATATTTCATACCGGACGACAGTGTGTTGCAGGCACTTAAGATTGCAGCATTGTCAGGAGTAGATGTGCGGCTTATGATACCATGTAAGCCTGACCACCCATTCGTCTATTGGGCAACATACTCATATGCGGGAGATCTTATAGATGCGGGAGTCAGATGTTATTGTTATGAAGCGGGCTTCCTGCACGCAAAAGGAATGGTGGTAGATGGTCTGGTAAGTTGTTATGGAACAGCTAATATGGACAGACGAAGCTTTGCATTAAATTTCGAAGTAAATGCAGTTGTCTATGATCCTGATGTTTCATGGCAGTTAGAGAAGAAATTCTTAGAAGACCTGACGAAATGCAGAGAAATAACAAGATTTAATTATAACAGAAGAACATTATGGATAAGATTTAAAGAGCAGATATCAAGGTTGTTAGCACCGCTTATGTAGTTTTTGGCATTATAAAACATTTACAGGTGCAGAAAGGAACGAATGAAATGAGCAGTAAAAATACAAGGAAAAGTAAGATGGCAAAAAGAGTTTTACTGATGTCAGGCATTACGTGTGTAATGTTTTTAGCTTTAGTGGTTATGACAATCGGTTTTATAAAGGTAAAATCAGACAATAAGCAAAATGCCGACAAGGTCAAGGAATTAAATAAATCAAAGGATTCATACAGTAAGGAATTAGAGTCAGTTAATAATGAAAAAGATGACTTAAATAAAAAGGTAACTGAGTTAGAGAGTGAAAAGGAATCACTTGCTGATAAGAACGCAGAGCTTGAAAGTGTAATGACAGCACAGGGAATTAAGGAAAAGGCAGCTGCTGATAAGAAGATTGTCTATCTCACATTTGATGATGGTCCATCAGATTTGACACCACAGTTTCTTGATGCTCTAGACAGCTATGGTATAAATGCTACATTTTTCGTAACATATCAGCCACAGCACGAAGACATTTACAAGGATACAATCGCAAGAGGAAACAGCATACAGATTCATACGGCATCACATGATTATGACAAGGTATATGCTTCAGAAGAGGCATATATAGCTGATTTCAACGAGATTTTCGAGTATGTTAAAAATGTAACAGGTACAACACCTAATTATTTCAGATTTCCGGGCGGAAGTACAAACAGCTATGGAAAGAGTATTGTAAAATCAATTGCAAAAGATATGAAAACTAATGGATATGATTTCGTGGACTGGAATGTAAGTGTGGGTGACGGAAGCGCCAAAGCAACGAAAGACAGTATAATTGCTAAGATACAAGCTGAATCAGAGGGAAAAAATCATATTGTAATGTTAGCACATGACAGCGGAACTAAAACTGAAACACTTGCTGCTTTACCTGAAATAATTGAATATTATAAGGCTAACGGATATGAATTCGGTGTAATAAAGGGCAATTTAGATGTGTCATTTGCACAGTTTATAGATTATGAGAATTAATCAGATGAGGTTTACATTTGGTGGTCAGGGTGTTATAATCAACATTGGTTAAAAAGGTAATTCAATTAATGCTAAATTAAAAGGAGGCGAAATATATGGACAGTTGTGATAGTAATAGTCGAAGTACATATAACGATGGAACAGACTTGGAATATATTTCAAGTGTCTGTATGTATGCCTTTTAGATATATATTTTAGGCCTTATCCATCGTTAGAAATATCACAACCACAGATGTTTGTGTAGTATTTTACTACGATGGAATTTTTATGCCCTTTTTTAGGGGGAATGGAGGCTTAAAATGGAAAAAGAAGTATTAAAAGAACCAATGTATGTTGAAAATATCGTATCTATTATCAGAAGTGGACTTAATAAAGAAGAGCTATTAGAAAAATTAAGTGATTACCATGAGAATGATATCGCACAAAGTCTTGAATATCTGACTAAAGAAGAACGTATTAAATTATATAATAATCTTGATGCAGAAACGATATCTAATATATTTTCTTATATTGAAGAACCTGATAAATATATCGAAGAATTAGGAATCGATAAATTAGCCACAATTATCAACGAGATGGACTCAGATGATGCGGTCGATTTATTAGAAAATATTGATGAAAATATAAAAAGTCAGTTGCGACCAATTCTGAAAGAAGATGTTAAAGCTGATATCCGTTTGATAAATTCATATGACGAGGAAGAAATCGGTAGTCTGATTACTACGAATTATATTAAAATATCTAAAAATCTTACTATCCGTCAGGCAATGCATGAATTGATTAAACAGGCAGGAGAGAATGATAATATTTCTACAATCTATGTTGTAGATGAAGCTGATAAATATTGTGGTGTCATTGATTTAAAAGATTTAATTATAGCAAGAGAGCATGATGAACTTGATGATATTATCAGTTATTCTTATCCATATTTACTTGACCATGAGAATATCTCTGAGAGTATCGAGAAGATAAAAGATTATGCAGAAGATTCACTTCCTGTATTAAATGCTGATAAGAACATAATAGGTATTCTGACTGCACAGGACGTAATTGAGGCAGTAGATGATGAAATGGGTGAGGACTATGCTAAATTAGCTGGTCTGACTGCAGAAGAGGACCTTAAAGAAACCACAACAGAAAGTATGCGTAAACGTTTGCCATGGCTTATAGTATTATTGGTCTTAGGAATGGGAGTTTCGACAGTTGTGGGTGCGTTTGAAAATGTTGTGGCAGTGCTGCCGATAATAATATGCTTCCAGTCTTTGGTACTTGATATGGCAGGAAATGTCGGAACACAGTCTTTGGCTGTAACAATTCGTGTTCTTATGGACGAGGACTTAAAGGGTAAAGATAAATTATCATTAATTATAAAAGAAGTGAAAGTCGGCTTTAGTAATGGTATGCTTCTTGGCATATTGTCACTTGTTTGTCTGGGACTTTACATTAGTTTCTTCAAGGGCTACACATTATTTAATGCATTTATGATATCTGGTTGTGTTGGAATATCATTATTAGTATCTATGATTATTTCAAGCCTTGTTGGAACTTTAGTGCCATTATTCTTCCATAAAATAAAAGTGGACCCGGCAGTAGCCTCAGGACCACTTATCACAACTGTAAATGATTTAGTTGCAGTAGTTACTTATTATGGATTGTCCTGGATACTTTTAATCCAGTGTATACATCTGGCATAGTATTTAATTAGAATAAAGATTAATATTACTAAGCAGAAAATAAATAGTATTTTGTATATTTAATTTGCCAGACAATGTCTGGCAAATTTAGCATTTAACAGAAGATATCTTCTAAAGGTGTAAGACGTAAGGCTGACATTGTTTTATATGACAGATTTACTGCATCGTCCCATATAACTGATGGATTATGACAATCTGAACCTACGATTACCTTAATATCACTACCTTTAAGGCGTGACCAGAAGCGGTTATCAGGATAAGGATATCGTTTGCCATCAGGATAATCGGTAAGCCCGCGTCGTATTCCATTAGCATTGAATTCTATGATAGTTCCGTATCTGGATGCGGCCTCTAATATAATGTCAAATGCTTTATCGCAATTATAATCCCATGCAAAAGGATTAATCATACACAAATCAGGGTGTGCAAGAATTTTAAAATATCTAGTTGCAAGTCCCTCGCTTATTGCATTAGCATATTCTAAATAACATTCAGTGCTGTCAGCGGAATAAATGCTTTTAGAAGAATTATTATCAGACATATATGTGTGTTCGCCGAGTAACAGATAATCAAGTCCGCGTTTCGTAAGAAGTTCTTCATAGTAATTAAGATTCTTACGAAAATATTCAATCTCTAATCCTTTGTAAAGAGTAATTCTGTCAGAATATATTTCTTTAAGGTGGTCAAGTTCGTTAAGATAATCATCTAATTCACTATATTCCATTCTAAGACCATAATTTTCACCATCAGGAAATGGTGCGTGGTCGGAAAATCCTAAAATCTTAATGTCGCTTTTAATAGCAGCCAATACATAATCTTCTTCCGTTCCACCGGCATGTTTACAGCGGCAGGTGTGTGTATGGTAATTAACTTTCATTTTTAAGTCTAAGCCCTTTCGTCAAGCATTTCCTGAATCTTACTCTGTGTATAGGCACCAAGAAATTTCTTATCTTCTTTGTCTAATTCCTCAATTATAATTGGTTTACCAAAGTCAATAGTTACTTTTCCACGTTTAACCTTAGGAAAATGATTTTCAAAAATATCTGCAGTACCTGTAAGTGCAACAGGAATAATAGGCGATTTAGATTTCTCTGCCATCTTCATACTTCCCTCTTTGAAAGGAAGCATTTTACCGTCTTTAGAACGTGTTCCTTCAGGGAAAACAAATACTGACACACCGCCTTTAATCTGTTCTACACCTTTTAATATTGTCTTAAGTCCCTCTTTAATATTATCTCTGTCTAAGAAAAGACAACTGATATTTCTCATCCACAGATTAAGAAATGGAACTTTGTTAATCTCTTTTTTCGCTACATATCCGACATTATATGGGATAGTAACATATGATACTAAGATATCAAAAAAGCTGTTGTGGTTACCAACATATAAGCAGGCTTTATCCTTTGGAATATTCTCAACCCCGGTTGCTTCGATTTTAACACCCGCTATAAACAGACAAATTCTAAAGCCCATCGATACAATGAATTTACTTGAATTATCCCTTGCCTTAACATTGCATTTACTAAGTATCCATTCAATAAGATATATGGGTATACTTAGAATAAAAAATATTACCAGAAATATTGCAATTCCAAAAAGTCGTAACATAAGTCCTCCATAAAATTTATTAGTATTAAATTAAATATTAAAGAAGTAATAAGCATCTTGTATACAAGAATACATATCGTATACGCATATAAGAATATAGCAAGAGTACATATTGAATTACTTTTTAACACTTTAATCCTATACATTATAACATATTGAGAGGTATTTGGATATTTATATTTGTCAAATTTACTTTAACAGATGAATATAGTCTGCAATATGTATGTGCAAAGTCTGAGTTATATAAACAATATCATTAAAGTAGTAAAAAAATACTTTTTTATAAAAACTTCTTGACATTAATATGACATAGTGATATTGTTATAGAGCGAAAGTAGTAAAAAGATACTTTTAAGGAGAAATGGAATATGGAAAAAAAACGTAGTAAGGAGAATTTACCAGAACAAGATTGTGGTAGAAAAGGCATATTAGAAAAACGAAATGCTGCTGGGCTTACCGAAGCAGAGTTTCTGGCAGGTTACAGGCCAAGTGATTATGAGAGACCATCAGTGACAGTAGATATGCTGATTCTTGCAATGGATAAGTCGTTTAACGGACTGAAAACTTTGCTGATTCAACGTAAAAACCATCCATACATAGATTGTTATGCATTACCTGGAGGTTTTGTGGAGATAGACGAATCGGCATATAGTGCAGCTTCGAGGGAACTTGAGGAAGAAACGGGACTTAGAAATATTTATTTAGAACAGCTTTATACAATGAGCCAGCCGGACAGGGACCCTCGAATGAGAGTTATAGATATTGCGTATATGGCACTTGTACCAGAGACGAAAGTCGAGGGAAAAGTTAAGGCCGGAGATGATGCTAAAGAGGCTTTATGGTTTGACATAAGATTTACGGACAGGAATCTGATTCTTCGGAATGAGGATAGGAATATTGAAATCAGATACAATCTTAAGAAGAAATCATTTAAGAATGGCGTAATAAAAGTTGAGAATTATGTGCCTGATTTAGTCAGTGATGATGCATTAGCATTTGACCACTCGGAGATAATCTTAGAAGGGCTTACGAGGCTTAAGAATAAAATAGAATATTCCGATGTTGCATTTAACCTTGTACCAAAGGAATTTACACTTCCTGATTTGCAACGGGTGTATGAAGTTATTCTGGGTAAGAAACTTTATAAGACGAATTTCAGGGAAAAAATAATCGATAAAGTCAGACTTTTAGACAAAAAAGGAATATCGATAACAGGTAATAAGTCATCAGCTTTATATAAATATAAACGTTAGTAGAAATGGAGACAGTGAGAAAAATATATGAAGAAAATATTAGTAATTGTAGATATGCAGAATGATTTTATAACAGGTCCACTTGGTAATGCGGACTGTCAGGCTGTAGTTAATAATATAATAGAAATTGTGAATAATGAAAAGTATACAGACATTATTCTTACAAGAGATACGCACCAGGAGAATTATCTTGATACCCGGGAGGGTAAGAATCTTCCAGTCGTTCATTGTATAGAGGGAACGAAAGGTTTTGAGATAGATTCAGATATAATGAGTGCAGTAGAAAATAAATATAAAACTTCAGAAATTAGAAATTATCTGAATCAGAAAGAAAATATGCCGATTATTATTAACAAGCCATCATTTGGAAGTATGGAGTTAGCAAGGCTGTTATCTGAAAATGTAAACGTAGAAGATATCATAGATTTCGTAGGAGTATGTACAGGAATCTGTGTGATTAGTAATGTATTACTTGCGAAAGCAGCAATTCCGGAGACAAAGGTAAGAGTTATAGAAAATGCGTGTGCCTGTGTAACTAAGGAATCGCATAGAACAGCAATTGAAGCAATGAAAATGTGCCAGGTTGAGATAGTGTAGAATAGGAGAAAAGTGTGAAAATAATGCTGATGCGGTTATTTTTCACCCTGCTATTTGTTTCTGAGCGAAAACAAATAGCTTTTATGGCAGCTGAGAAATCGCCTGTGCGAATTTCTCAGTGCCTCTTTGCGACAAGTCGCTCAGAAATGAGGATTATTATGAAATTAAATCAGATTATTACAAGTTTATTAGAAACTGATATGTATAAATTCAGTATGGGACAGGCGATATACCATCAATTTAGTGATTATAAGACTACCTGGTCTTTCAAATGCAGAAATACAGATGTGCATTTTACAAAAGAAGTAGTAGAGGAAATAAAGGAGCAGATAAAGGCATATTGCGGACTTAGATTTACAGAAGAAGAGCTTGAATATCTTCATAATATTAAGTGGATTAAGGGAAGTTATGTGGATTTCTTAAGACTCTGGCAGCCAAGATATGAAGATTTCGAGATAACAACAGATGCAGAGTGTGGTCTCTCAATTGAGGCAAAAGGCACATGGCTTAATACATCTATGTATGAGATTCCTACACTTGCAATCATTAATGAAGTGTATTTCAGAATGGAATATAATTATGATGAACTTCTTAATAGCTTTAAGAATAGATTAGATGAAAAAATCAGGAAAATAAGCACAGGTGAATATAATATCGGTTCATTTAGTGAATTTGGTCTTAGAAGAAGATTGTCAGCCAAAGCCCAGGAACTTGCAGTAGATTTACTTAGTAAAAATGAATATCCCGGCTCAAAATTCGTTGGAACTTCAAATGTATATCTTGCTAAGAAATATAATCTTACACCGGTTGGTACGATGGCGCATGAGTGGATTATGTGCGTAGGACAGGGTAATCATAAACATAATCCAGCATATTCTAACTGGTATGCATTAGATGCATGGGTAAAAGAATATGGTATCTTAAATGGTACAGCGTTAGCGGATGCGATAACAACTGACTGCTTCCTTAAAGATTTCCAGCTTACTTATGCAACATTATTTTCGGGTGTCAGACATGACAGTGGTGATCCTTATGAATGGGGCGACAAGATGCTTAAACATTATGAAAGTCTTGGGATAAATCCTATGACGAAGACATTGCTCTTTAGCGACAGCCTTGATTTCGAACGTGCTGACGGACTTAACAAGTATTTTAATACCAAAGCAAGAGTTGCCTTCGGAATAGGAACTTATATTTCGAATGATACAGATGTTCATCCACTCAATATCGTAATGAAAACAACGGCATGTAACGGTATGGATGTTGCAAAGATTTCTGATACACCGGGTAAAGGAATGTGTAAAAATCCTGATTATGTACATTATCTGAGAAGATGTATCGACTGGCGAATGAAAAACGACAGATAGAAGATATTAAGATACATTTACAAAAATATTTTATATGTGTAAATTCAGTATATACAGATAATTGATATATGTGAGGAAAATGATGTGTTATGAAAAACTATAAATCATAATAAGCAGCATCTTTACAAATATATCTTATGTGCCATGGTTCATTGACGTATCCGGTGAAAGATGAATTTTCTTTGGTAAAGCTGAATGTAAAACCAAAGGCAGAGGCATTCTTCCTAAGCCAGATTCCCTCAGGAGTTTTTTCGAATTCTTCACATAAGTCGTAGTCAACGCCAGGGCAGGAGACATCGATTGCAAGACCTGTCTGGTGTTCGCTGGTACCTGGCATTGCTACATGTGAATATGCATATTCACGCCCATGTTCACGAACACTGTTTTCATAGAGTTCTTTTTGTCTGTCGTATGAACGAAAAGCCGAGATTCCCATAAGATTAAGCCCTTCTTTAAAACAGGCTTTGAACATTTTGCGGAGTGGCTCATAAGCGACTAAGGAAATGCATCGCTTCATATCATATACAGGTGCTATGAACGGAACAGGCGCTCTTACTAAATCTTCTGGGATATAATCAGGGGGCAAAGGGTGATACCTGTCGGTAATATAATGTTTTGTGTTCACACTAACCTCGATTACATATGAAAAATTATATTTTATATTATTCAGGAAACAGAAAAAGGTGAAAAGTAATGAAAGAAACTAATTCAGATTATGTAAAAAAAACAATAGATAAAAATGCGGGGAAGTATAAGAAAAATATGAAATAGCTAATATATTATCTAATTTTAATAAATATATTGAAAAAAGCTAATATATTAGCTATAATTATATTAACAATAAGTCGATTTAAAATGGAGATTAGTATGCAAAAATATATATGGGAAACACCACAGGAGATAAATATGCTAGTTGCAACTAATGCAAAGAATATAAGAAAGAGAAAGGGAATATCACAACAAAAGCTAAGTAAGTTATCAGGGGTAAGCTATGGTTCAATAAAGAGATTTGAGGAAACAGGAAATATCAGTCTTATTTCTTTGACAAAAATTGCTGTCGTACTAGATGCTGTAAATGGAATCAAAGCCTTATTTACGGAAGTCACATATAATTCTATACAGGAGGTTATCAATGAACAAAGATAGTATTAGGTTGGGGTTAAAAACTCTTAAGGTAAAATGTTTTGACCGATATGTAGGAACACTTGCAATGACACCGGATGGTAAAGTGGCATTTTCATATGATGATGAATGGTTAGTTAATGGTTTTGCAATAAGTCCGTTTTCACTACCACTTGAGAAAAAAGTATTTATCCCCGGGAAACGATATTTTAATGGATTATTTGGCATATTTGCAGATAGTTTGCCTGATGCATGGGGACAACTGCTTTTAGACAGGATATTAAAGGAATATAAGATTACTGAGGATATAACTGTTCTTGACAGGCTTGCATTAGTTGGTACATCAGGAATGGGAGCCTTGGAATATGAACCTGATTACAGAATAATAGAAAATGAAGAAATAGATGATTTGGATTATCTTTCAAAACAATGCCAGAAAGTTCTTAAAACAGAATATTCGCCTGATTTGGACATATTATATAAGTTAGGAGGCAGTAGTGGAGGTGCAAGACCGAAGATATTAACACATATTGAAGATAAGGATTGGATTATAAAGTTTTTGGCGGGAATCGATGACCCAAACTGTGGATTACGAGAATACATTTATTCAGAATGTGCAAGAAAATGTGGTATAAAAATGACAGAAACAAGGCTATTTCCATCGAAAATTTGTGACGGATATTTCGGAACAGTGAGATTTGACAGAATACCATATGAAGGTAAAATGAAAAAAGTTCACATGGCTACGGCGGCTGCAATATTAGAAGCAGATTTTATGTCTCCATGTCTGGATTATAGTGTGTTAATGAAGCTTACCCATGTACTTACAAGAGGAAATGCAGAAGATATGGAAAATATGTTTCGAAGAGCATGTTTTAATGTATTTGCACATAATAGAGATGACCATGCTAAGAACTTTACATTTTTATATAATGAAGATGAGGATTGCTGGAGACTAAGTCCTGCATACGATATCACTTACAGTAATACTTATTATGGTGAGCATACGACATCAGTTGATGGTAATGGAAAAAATCCCGGAGAAAAAGAACTGATGAATGTTGGAACAGGGGCAGGTATTAAGAAATCATTATGTGCAGATATCATAGACGAAATCAGAACAATAGTTGATGAAGAACTGGCATTTATTAAAAAAGATAATTAGTAAGAAAAATATTTGACATAGTAAATATGAGTGTCTATAATGAATTGGTAGCGCTGAATTGGTGCTACCAATTTTGATATAAATATTTGCAAATGAATATTTGAAATATAAACAGGAAAGGAGACTATGGTATATTAATAGATTCTAATTTTTGCTGAATAGCTGGATATTTATTATAGATGTACAACCAAGCATAATATAGGTATATCTGCAAGATAGAAACAATTAATGCATCATATAGAGAACTATGAAATATTTGCGCCAGTTTTTAATGATTTTAGCCATATCATTTATCGGAGAAATATTAAAATATTTTCTTCCATTGCCCATACCAGCAAGCATATATGGTATGATGATTTTATTTATAGGACTTCTTACAGGAATAATTCCATTAGAGGCAGTGAAGGATGTTGGTAAATTTCTAATCGAAATAATGCCGGTTATGTTTATTCCGGCAGGAGTAGGACTTATGTCATCATGGGTGAATTTAAAGCCTGTGTTATTACCAGTAAGCATAATAACAGTAGTATCAATTGTAACAGTTATGATAGCTACGGGAAGAACATCTCAATGGATAATCAGAAGAGGAAAGAAAAAGGAGGAAACAAGACATGAATGAGTTGTTTCAGAACTCACTATTTGCAGGAGTTACAATCAGTCTCCTTGCCTATCTGGCAGGCTCCATATTAAAGAAGAAATTCAAATTAGGAATATTTAATCCATTATTAATTTCGATTGTGCTTACAATAGTTGTACTTGTATGTGCAAGAGTAGATTATGAAACATATAACAAAGGTGCACAGTATTTAAGCTGGTTTCTGACACCTGCAACGGTATGCTTAGCAATTCCTTTATACGAACAGTGGGAGTTATTAAAGAGAAGCTATAAAGCTGTCATATTAGGAATAACTTCAGGAGTGCTTACAAGCCTTGGTACAGTATTTGTATTAGCTAAGATAATGGGACTTTCGCACAAAGACTATGTTACATTGTTACCAAAATCTATAACAACTGCGATAGGTATGGGCGTGTCGGAAGAATTAGGTGGCTATGTTACAATTACCGTTGCAGTAATCGTTGTAACCGGAGTCCTTGGAAATATTTTTGGCGAAATGATATGCAAAATATTCAGAATAACTGAGCCGGTTTCAAAAGGACTTGCATTTGGTGCTTCATCACATGCTGTTGGAACGGCTAAGGCAATAGAAATAGGTGAGATAGAGGGTGCAATGAGCAGTCTTGCAATAGCTGTAACAGGAATTCTGACAGTTGTACTTTCGTCTATATTTGCAAATTTTATGTAATTAAATAGAACTAGGAGGACAATTATGATTATAACAATTGGACGTAAATGTGGTTGTAATGGTGACATAATAGGACATAAATTAGCAGAGAAATACAATATGGAATACTATAATAAAGCACGCATTTCAGAAATAGCGAAGCAAAAAGGGTTATATGATAAATATCCTGATTATTACAGTGAGATACCTATGGATATGTTACTTCACACAATATCAATGACTGATGATGACAGCATATATATGAAAACACCAAAAAAAGCATTGAAAGATATCGTTCCTGAAGATAATTTTGTTATTCTTGGAAGATGCGGAAATTATGCCTATAAAGATAATGAAAATGCAGTCTCAATATTTCTGACGGGAGACATAAGTGACAGAGAGAAAGTTATTTCAGATAAGCATGGCATATCTGTTAAAAAGGCACATAACCTGATTATGCAGACCGATGACAGAAGAGAGCGATATCATAAATATTACACCGGAGAAGAATGGGGAATGGCGCAAAATTATGACGTTTGTCTGAATGTTTCCACACTTGGTGTGGATGGTGTGGTAGATGTAATTGAAAATTATATAAATGCCAGAAAATAATATCAGAAAGGTTAATACACCGCTATGCAGGAAAATACAACTCAGGAATATGAAAAGGCAGTTAAATATATTTATGATTTAATGCAGAATGGTTCACTACAGGTGGGAAGTAAACTTCCGGCAGAACGTATAATTGCACAGGAACTTGGAATCGGAAGAAATTCAACAAGAGAAGCTATAAGTATTCTAAGTGGAATGGGATTAGTTGACAGAGTACAGGGTTCAGGCAACTATATTTCGAAAAATGCAGGACAGTCAATAAGGCAGACAATAATAATGATGCTTGCATTAGGAAGTATTTCTAAGAAGGATATATGCGAATTCCGAAGAACAATGGAGAAGTCAGTATGCAGCCTGTTAATTGAGAAAAACGTACCGAAGGACAGAATGGATAATCTGAATAAACTGCTTATCAAAATGCAGGATTTAAAAGGAAAGAGGTTATCTGATACCGATAGGGAATTCCATAACGAATTGATTATATTAACGGAGAATAACCTGTTAATTATAATTATGGAAGCGATTACGGAAGTGTACCGGGAATGGATTGATTATGTCATTAAACGTGCAGATAATGATGTAAGAGAAGAATTAGTTGAATGTCACAAAGAAATATATATGAATATAATGCAAAAAGAATGTGATGAAACATTCAGGGCGATTGACAGGCACTATGATATAATAGAGGAAATGCTTGAATAAGTATCTGATTTGCAAAGTTAATTATGCAATCGTTTAAATAGAAAATAATTTCAGGAGAGAATACATATGCTTACACAATTTTCAAGAACAGAATTATTATTAGGTAAAGATTCAATGGAGAAATTAAAGAATTCCAGAGTCGCAGTATTCGGAATCGGAGGAGTCGGAGGTTATGTATGTGAAGCACTTGTAAGAAGTGGAGTCGGAGCATTTGATTTGATTGATGATGATAAAGTATGCCTTACGAATCTGAACAGACAGATTATTGCTACGAGAAAAACAGTGGGTAAATATAAGACCGAAGTGATGAGAGACAGAATACTTGAAATCAATCCACAGGCTGATGTAAGATTACATCAATGTTTCTTTTTACCTGAGAATTCTGATGAATTCCCATTTGAGGAATACGATTATGTTGTAGACGCGGTAGATACTGTAACTGCAAAGATAGAATTAGTAATGAAAGCACAGGCGATGAACGTACCGATTATAAGCAGTATGGGAGCCGGTAATAAACTCGATGGAAGTATGTTCAGGGTAGCTGATATATACAAGACAAAGGTATGCCCGCTTGCTAAAGTTATGCGGCGTGAACTTAAAAAAAGAGGCGTGAAGAAATTAAAGGTTGTTTATTCAGAAGAAATGCCTACAAGACCGATAGAAGATATGGCTATAAGCTGTCGCTCTAATTGCATATGTCCTCCGGGTGCCGCACATAAATGTACAGAACGAAGAGATATTCCCGGAAGCGTTGCATTTGTGCCATCGGTAGCAGGACTTATTATTGCTGGCGAAGTCGTGAAAGATTTGTGCAGAATTAACAAATAATTTGAAAATTATGTGAAAAATATATATAGATACTTTTATTTTGTAAATAATTATGGTATAAATGAGAGTACGTGTTCGCATTAGTGTGGATAAAATATTAAAAGTAAAGGAAAATGCATTAATTACATAATAAAATCTCAGATATATTATGTGATTATATCGTTACGGAACGAAATGCAAGGGATATTAATGAGAAAAAGAATTTTAGCCTTAGGTCTTTGTATTGCGATGGCATTTACAGCTACAGCATGTGGCAAGGATAAAGGTAAGAGTGCAAGCTCAGGAAATGTAGGAAAAGTAGCTAATACAAAGGCAGATATGTCAGGTACAGATTACAAATCTAAAGTTACATTAGCTGAATACAAAGGACTAAAAGTTGGTGAATCTACAGTCGATATTGATGAAGCAACAAAGAAGAAGATTAATTGTCTCCTTATTACATCAGGATATTTTACAGTTGATACAACAAATGTAACTCAGAAAGAGGGTACAGTTGAAGAATTTGATATTGTAAATATCGATTATACAGGTAAGATTGATGGCGCAGAATTCGAAGGCGGTACAGCTTCAGGTTCATTACTTGGTATCGGAACAGGTTCATTTATCGATGGATTCGAGGATGGACTTAAAGGTGTTAAGACAGGTGAAACAGTTGACCTTAACTTAAAATTCCCTGATGATTACCAGAATAAAGATGTTGCTGGTAAAAATGTTGTATTTACTGTAAAAGTTAATTATATTCTTGGAATCAATGACCAGTTCGTAGCTGACAACACAGACGAGATATATTACTTCTTACACGAATATTTCTTAAATGGTAAATCAGTTAAAACAGCAGATGAGTATTATGATGCAATTACAGAAGGAATCAAAGTTTCAAATATTGCATCTAAAATTGTTAGTGAGATAACAGATGCAACAAAAACAGAAATTAATGAAGCAGAACTTAATGAATATTTAGATGAAATTAAAGCACCTATTAAAGAAGCAGCAGAAAGCAATGGCGCTGATTTTGCAACACTTATATCATACTACTATGGATTATCTTCAGAAGAAGAATTTGATGAGTATTATACAAAGATATTCAAGAACTATCTTGTATTAATCAGTATTGCTAAAGAAGAAGGCATTAAGATTTCTGAAGATGAATACAATACAGTAGCACAGGCTATGGTAGATCACAGTAAAGGAAAATATGCTGATATAGCAGCATATCAGGTTGACTATGATAAACAGTCTACAGTAGATGATTTAATCTGTGGAAAAGTTTATTATAAACTTGCTGATTATGTTGAAGTAGTTCCAGATTCAGAAATTGAGACAAAAGCTGAATCAACAACAGAAAATGAGACAACATCAGCAAAATAATATTTGACTTAAATTTGTAAGTAAATATATAAAAAGAGATAATGATATTAAGTAAATTTAATTTATTATCTCTTTTTTATATTTATGGCAGATTGCTTAGAAAAAGAGATTAGTGTGAAGATGTGAAAAATCAACTCCCTATGAATATTTGCGATAGCATTCATAGGGAGTTATTAATTTTAATCAATATAAATAAAAGTTGTAATTAATAGTTTGCATGTATTTTTATTATATCCTTAATTACCGGCAGATTATCAAGCGTGTAGTCAAAAGTATCAATCTGATAATCATAGCAGGTAGTATTTAGTGACTCTAAAATAAATCTGGTATGATGCTGTGGCATAGATAATACAATAGATTTCATAGTATTATAGAAACTGTCCTGCTGGTTAAATTTGTAGGATATTGTAAAACAGACCAATATTGAGAGATTATAATGATCAATCTCTTCAATTGTTTTAATCTGGTGTATCTTATTAAGCAGACACATATAGTCATCGTAAGATAAGTCGATAATATCAGATATCTTGGCATGTAGTCGCATTTTATCTTCAAAAATTTTGATAATATATTGTTGCATTTCATATAAACTTGTTGAATAGTTCCACATAATACAACACCTCTTCTCAAAATAATAACGCACTATTTCTATTAGTCTAATAATAACATTATTGAAAAAAATCGTCAAGAAATCTGTCTGTTATATTCAACCATATTCAACTAAATACTTGTAAAAAATAAATTAAAAATGTATAATGCCATTAGTGCTGAACTCGAAACTAAAGGAAAATAAAGTTAAGGGCAAAGCCATTAAAGATACTTAATCGTACTAAGCAAACCGGAATACCGTATGTAAAGGCATTGAGTGCAATATGAATACAATACTATAACTATAGGATTATTCAGGATTATTGACTCTGCTTATGGCAGAGTTTTTTTCCTTACCAGGAAATTTCGTTGGAATTGTCCTGGTAAGGAAAAAACGCTCCGCGAGGATCGCACTGTGGCGGAGCAGAAAATGTTGCTATAGCAACCCGCCGCAGGCGAAGAATTTCGCAAGCGACATTCTTTATTCGTTACCAGGAATTCTATAGTAAATGGAGGAAAAATGGAAACTAGAATTGCATTGATAGGGATTATCGTAGAAGACACAAATGCTGTGGAAAATGTAAACGAGATTCTACATAATTATGGCAGTTACATAATTGGCAGAATGGGAATTCCATATAGAGAGAAACAGGTGAATATTATAAGCATCGTAATAGATGCACCTAATGATGTTATCAGTTCTTTATCCGGTAAACTTGGAATGATTAAGGGAATATCAGTTAAAACTGTATATTCTAAGAAATAATTCTAAAAATACCTTTGAAAGAAGCAGAAACAGGAGGAAGAATCAATGACAAAGAGAATTTCAGCGGTTATTTTAACCTTGATGCTTGCAATGACATTATTAGCAGGCTGTGGCGGTGATAAAACTCAGAAAGAAACGACTAACAGTGTAGCCACAGGTAAAGATGATAAGGAAACAGCTAAGAATAATGAAGATAATAAAGATAATGGAACTTCATTTACGGCAGAAGATGCAAGAGAATATAATATTGCAATGTTAAAAGGACCTACAGCAATTGGCTTTGTTAAAGCATGGGACGACAGTGCATCAACCCAGACTAATGATAATAACAAGTACAAAGTTACAGTATACGGTGCCGCTGATGAGATAACAGCAGGAATTGTAAAAGGTGATATAGATATTGCCGCCGTACCCTGCAATCTTGCATCGGTATTGTATAATAAGACAAATGGTGGAATTAAAGTCGCAGCCATTAATACACTTGGTGTACTCTACATGATTTCTACATCAGATGATATTTCAACAGTAACTGGCCTTAAAGGAAAAACAATTATAACTACAGGTCAGGGAACTACACCTGAATATACGCTTAATTATATTCTGGAGAAAAACGGTCTTAAACCGGGCGAAGATGTTAAGATAGAATACAAATCAGAGGCAACTGAAGTGGCAGCAGCTATGAGTGAAGCGACAGATGCAGTAGCAATGCTTCCACAGCCATATGTTACAACAGTTCTTGCACAGAACGAAAATATGAAAATAGTTCTGGATATGACTAAAGAGTGGGAAAAAGTTTCAGACGGTTCACTTGTAACAGGTGTAGTAATTGTCAGAAATGAAGTCCTTGAAGAGAATAAAGCAGCATTTGACAAATTCTTAGCAGACTATAAGGAATCAACAGAATATGTTAACAGAAATGTAGATGACGCAGCAACATTAGTTGAGAAATATGATATATTCAAAGCAGCTATAGCTAAGAAGGCGATTCCTTACTGTAATATCAAGTTTGAATCAGGAGATGAGATGAAATCAGATATCTCTTCTTACTTAAATGTTTTATTTGATGCAGATGCGAAAGCAGTAGGTGGAACATTACCTGATGATGCATTTTATTATGTAAACTAAAATAGGAGGCCATATGAAAAGTCTGAATAATATTGTGAAAAAAATTGTCCTTACAATAACAGCAATATGTTTCTGGCTTTTTGTATGGCATTTTTTATCATTGAAAATAAACAGCAGTATATTTCTGCCATCGCCTGAGGCAACATATAAAGCATTAATAAGAATCGGTAAAAGGGCGGGCTTCTGGCAGACAATATTTAATACATTCAGTAAAATAGCAAAAGGCTTTCTGCTTGCGTTAATAGCCGGAACATTTTCAGCAATTATATCTTCATTTGTGAAAATTATTGATGTACTCGTGTCACCATTTATGCGTTTGCTAAAGACCGTACCGGTAGCTTCGTTTATAATTCTTGCACTTTTATGGGTCAAATCAGACAAACTATCGGTATTAATTTCATTTGTAATGGTAACACCTGTGGTTTACATAAATATATTGCAGAGCTTCGATAATGTTGATAATAATTTATTAGAAATGGCAGATATATTTGATGTAGGTCTTTTAAGAAGGCTTAGATTTATCTATGTTCCCGCATTAGTCAGTGGTTTTATGTCGGCTTGCAAGATAGGACTTGGTTTCTGCTTTAAAGCAGGAATTGCAGCAGAAATAATAGGACTGCCTTTCCAATCGATAGGCAGCGAATTATATAAATCGAAATTATATCTGATGACAGATGAGTTATTTGCGTGGACGGTTGTAATTGTGCTTATGAGTGTTTTTTTTGAAGGCGTATGCATATATTTATTAAATAAATTATCGTGTATTATTGAAAAAAACAATATAAGCAGGAAAGCAGAGAATGAGAATAAAGCAGATAAATCACATAAGAAAAAGGGAGAATATGAGAAATTAGAAAATAATAATATTTTAATGATTAAGGAAATTACAAAATCATATGGAAAACAAAAGGTATTAGAAAATATTTCATTTAATTTAAACGAAAGTGAACGAATCTGCATTTATGGCAAATCAGGAATTGGCAAGACGACGCTGCTTCGCATAATAGCAGGTCTTGAGAAAGCCGATAGCGGGAAAATTACATTTGTGGGGAAGGTGTCGATGGTATTTCAGGAGGACCGTCTGTTAGAAAATACAGATGTGTATACGAATCTATATTGTGTGCTTGGCAGCAGATTTGATAAAGCCGAAGTTGATATGCATCTGAAAGAAGTGGGATTAGAGGGTGCCGGTAATAAAATAGTCAGTGAATTAAGCGGAGGAATGAAGAGACGCGTAGCAATCGTAAGATGCATGATGAAGTCGTCTGAAATAATACTTCTAGACGAACCATTTAAGGGTCTGGATACAATTCTTAAAGACAATATAATCAGATATGTGGTAAAATATCTGAATGGAAGAGCTGTTATTATGGTAACACATGATATCTCAGAAGCAGAAAAAATACAGGCTGAAATTATTGAAATTAAGAATTTGGGACGGGAAAATGAGAATATTTATTAATCAAGTAAATAATGGTTTAAAAATTAAGACATTAATATTAAGATATATCTTAATTATTGTCATTATGTTAATTGGGCTTAACTACGGAAATAAAGTCTATGGAGCAGACGAAAATGGAAATGTTGTAGTCGTAATTGATCCGGGACATGGTGGATTAAGAGGCGAATCGGACGATGGCGCAATAAATGGTAATATTGTAGAAAGACATATAAATATGATTGTTGCGAAGGCAATGTATGAAGAACTGTCAAAATATAATGGCGTAAAAGTATATCTGACACACGATAGTGAAGATGTGTCGATGTCACTAAGGGCAAGGAGTGAATTTGCAAAGAGTGTGAATGCAGATTTTCTCTTTAGCATACATTTTAATGCATCAGAACTACATGGCAAATATGGTTCGGAAGTCTGGATTCCAAGCATCGGAAGTTACTATGTGGCGGGATATCAGTTTGCGGATATTGAGCTAAATGAACTGTCACAAATGGGGCTTTTTATACGTGGAATCAAGACCAGAATTGGAGATGACGGTGACGAATATTACGGAATTATCAGGGAAAATGAGTGGCGTGGCATAAATGCAGTAATTATAGAGCATTGCTACGTGGATAATAAAGAGGACAGAAGATACATAGTAAATGAAAATACTGAGAATGATAATGCTGAAAATGTAAATATCGAAAATCTGGAGAAGTTTGGTAAACTTGATGCGACTGCCGTAGCAAAATATTTTGGATTAAAAAGCACCGAACTTGGTGTGGATTATTCTGACTATAAGAAATTAGATGTTGCCGAGCCACAAGAAAGAGTATATCCTGATAATACCCCGCCTGAAAAATGCAGCATATACCTTAAATATATTGGAAATAATAGTATAACATTTTCCGTAAGTGCAAAAGATTCGGACTCATATATAAATTATTATTCATATTCTTTAGATGGTGGTAAGACATTTTCAGAACTGAAAATCTGGAATGATAAGAGAAGTTCAGAAGATACCATTGAGGTTACTTTATCAGATATTAATGTCGATATTGGAAATTTAATTGTGAGGGTATATAATAGAGATGATGTGAGTTCGGACAGCAATATTATTGAACTTAATGGAATTATGAAACAGAAAAGTGATAAAACAGATTCAGATAATAGAAGCTCTGAAGCCAAATCATATGTTAAAGATAATAGAAATACATTTATTGGAATGGCGTTAATAGTGTGCGGAATAATTATTACATTTATATGTATGAAAAAATGCAGACGATAGATAAAATCAAAGATATAATGAAAGAAACACAGTTATTTAATGATAATATGAAAAGATTATGGAGGAAGAAATGCAGTTAGTTAAAGGAAGACCTGAAAATACAGATGACAGACTTGCTAAAGAGGTTCGTGTTTACGACCTGTTAGATAGTCTTTCAATTGAATATGAAAGAGTAGACCATGAGGCAGCGAATACAATGGAAGATTGTGAAGAAGTAGATAAAATTCTTGACGCAACGGTTTGTAAAAATCTGCTCTTATGTAATACCCAGAAAACTAAATTTTATCTATTGATGATAGTCGGCGATAAAAAGTTTAAGACAAAGGAAATCTCATCACAGATTAACAGTCCGAGATTATCATTTGCTTCGCCTGAATTTATGGAAAAATATTTAGACATAACGCCAGGTTCAGTCAGTGTTATGGGACTTATGAATGACACTGATAATGCAGTAAGACTTTTGGTAGATGAAGAATTATTAGACGGCGAATACATTGGATGCCACCCATGTATTAACACATCGAGTCTGAGATTTAGGACAAAAGATTTAATTGAAAAGATTTTACCCGCAATGCATCATGATATGACTGTGGTTAAATTATAAAATTCGTTGATGAATAAACTAGAAAAAGACATAAGAACAGTCAGGATGAGTTGATAGAATTACTACGGAATGGAGATTACAATGGAAAAAATAAGAATATACAATGAAAATGGCGAAGATACCGGTAAGGTGGTTACAAGAGGCGAATACAAACCTGCGGATGGAGAATTTATGTTAGCAGCAGTTATGATAGTAAGAATTGGAGAAAAAGTTCTTATTACAAAACGTGATAAAAATAAATCGTTTGCAGGAATGTGGGAGTTCCCAGGAGGTGCAGTTCATGCTGATGAGGACAGTAAAACAGCAGGAATAAGAGAACTTAAGGAAGAAACAGGCATTACTGTAGTACCTGATAAATTCAATTATCTTGGACAATTGAATATTGAAGGCAGCAGCTTGCTTATGGATGTATATGATGTGGAAGCAAATCCACATTTGAAACTTAAAGATATCAAATTACAACCTGGAGAAACAGCAGAAGCAAAGATTCTTACAGTAGACCAGATTGATGAGATGTATGACAGACTTACACTTGCTGACCAGATGATATTTGATGAATTTGTGGTGTGTATGGACGAATATTATGAATAGGAATTTAAGAATAGTTAGTTATGAAATAATAAGTTTAAATAGTAAATTAGAAATAGTAAGTTATAAATGGTAAATTAGAAATAGTAAGTTATAAATAATAAGTTAGAAAAGTTATTGGCATAGTATTTATATAAGTAACAGAATGGAAATATTGAATAATATAATGTTATGAAGAAGAGTGAACTTTATAAAGCCAGGAGAAGAATGAGCTTTATAAAGTCAGGAGGTTTGAATGATAGATATTATTATTGGTATTCTTATACCATTTATAGGAACAACATTAGGTGCAGCATGTGTGTTCTTCCTTAAAGATCAGATAAGACCGAAGATTCAAAAGGCATTATTAGGCTTTGCATCAGGAGTAATGGTGGCGGCATCGGTATGGTCGCTCATTATACCGGCAATCGATATGTCATCATCAATGAAACGCCTTGCATTTATACCGGCTTGTACAGGACTTGCACTTGGTATGGCATTTTTATTAATAATGGATAGAATTATCCCTCATTTACATATGGGTTCAGATGAACCTGAGGGTATTAAAGCGAATTTAAAAAAAACGACAATGCTTGTCTTTGCAGTAACACTTCATAATATACCAGAGGGTATGGCAGTTGGTGTAGCTTTCGCAGGATTTGCATCTGGGGACAAAGCGATATCATTTGCGGGCGCAATTGCACTTTCTATTGGTATTGCAATACAGAATTTTCCGGAGGGAGCAATTATTTCATTACCACTTAAAGCGGATGGCAATGGCAAATTCAAGGCGTTTTTATATGGAACATTATCTGGAATAGTTGAGCCTATTGCGGCATTTATAACCGTAGCCTTTGCAAATGTCCTGACACCGATTTTGCCATATGTACTGTCATTTGCAGCCGGAGCAATGTTATATGTTGTAGTCGAGGAACTGATTCCGGAGGCATCAGAGGGCGAACATTCCAATATCGGAACGATTGGCTTCGGGATTGGATTTATTGTGATGATGGTGTTAGATGTGGCATTGGGGTAGGGGATAGGCAGAATTAGGTAGAAGAAGAGCAGCAGATGCTCTGGAACATCGTGGAATGTCAGTGACTTAAGGCTAAGTCTGTATATGCTGAGAAATTTTGTGCCTTTTTGTAAGCATAGTATATAAGTATTTACGTCCATATCATCAGCACGGCAGAACTAATACTCTGAGGCAGGTTGTGAGAGGGATTAAGAGCTATGATAAATGGAAAATGGATAGAGGAAAAAGAGTGATATTTGGTGGACTTGTAGGAATAAACTTATGAGTCTGTTTTTTGGAATCATTTGAGTATAATGGATGATAGGAAATTCTTATGGTTATAAGAATTTAAAAATCAAATACAGCCGTAAAAAAATACGCGAAAGCGTATTTTTTTATTGAAAACAAAATAAAAAAATGGTATGCTAAATAATAGATTATTATAAATACGATGTAGCTGATTTAAGAGGACGTTTAAAATGAAAATGAGTTATAAAAAGTTGTGGAAACTATTGATTGATAAAAACATGAAGAAAAAAGATTTATGTGAGATGTCTGGAGTAAGTTCCACTTCAATTGCAAAGATGGGACGAAATGAAAATGTAACTACGGATAATTTAGTGCGAATATGTGAGGCACTTAAATGTGATATATCAGATATTGCCGAAGTCGTAGAAAATGATGATTAAATTGGAGGATGCAAATTAATGCTAAAAGTAATTGATTTATTCTGCGGTTGCGGAGGATTGAGCGAAGGATTTAGGTTAGCTGGCTATGAGATTGTGGGCGGAGTGGATTTTAATGCACCTGCAATTAAAACATACAATAGAAATTTTATAAATGCCAAAGGAATATGTTGTAATCTATTAGAGATGGATCAGTCTAAAATTGTAGAAGCGTTTGGAAATTTACAGGATATTGACGTGATTATAGGTGGACCTCCATGCCAAGGATTTTCAGCAGCTAACCGTTATAAAATAGAAGGGGAAGATCCGAGAAATAAACTATTTTTTGAATTTGTAAAATTTGTTGATTTAGCTAAGCCTAAGGCAATTGTGATAGAAAATGTTAGAGGAATTGTAACCAGTAATAATGGATATGCAAAAGATCGCATTTATGAGATTTTTGAGAGTAGAGGGTATTCTGTAAATCATAGAATACTCAGTGCATCTGATTATGGTGTTCCACAAAGGAGACAGAGAAATTTCTTTGTTATGATTAAAAATGGAGAAAAATATGATTTTGACAAATTATCGAAAGTCAGAGAAGAGGTTACTGTCGAGGATGCAATTGGCGAGTTGTATTTACATGAAGATAGTTCGACAAATGCCCCTTTTTATTTAACAGATGAGCCGACAAGTACATATAGAAGATATTTGAGAGCAAAGGATAATGGAGTTCAAAATCATGAAGTGAGATATCCAGCGGAGAAAGTTCAGCACAGAATATCTTTTGTTCCACAAGGTGGTAATTGGCGGGATGTACCAGAGGAGCTTTGGCCTACAGATAGAAAAAATAGGCATTCGTCAGCCTACAAAAGATTAGATGTTAATCAACCATCATGTACTATTGATACAGGAAATAATCATAGTAATTATTTCCATCCGTTATATAACAGAATTCCTACAGTTCGTGAAGCAGCACGCTTGCAATCTTTTCCAGATGAATTTGTATTCATGGGAAATAGGTCGGATCAGTATAGACAAGTAGGAAATGCGGTTCCTCCTTTATTGGCAAAGGTGATTGCAGAACAATTGAAAGAGGTTATTGAGAATGAGAAATAAGATAATAGATTTATTCTGTGGTTGTGGAGGCCTTAGCCGAGGCTTCGAAATGGCAGGGTTTGATGTGAAGATTGCTATCGATATGTGGTCAGATGCGGTTAAGACATATAATCATAATCATAAAAATCCGGTAGCAGTATGTGAAGATATTCATAATTGGACAGATGAATTTTTGGAACAAATAGCAGCTGAAGGAGATATTGTAGGTGTTATTGGAGGTCCTCCGTGCCAGGGATATAGTACAGTGGGAACCAGAGATGTTAATGATCCAAGAAATCATTTGTATCTCGAGTATTGTAGAATTGTTGAAAAAGTAAACCCTGATTTTTTTGTCTTGGAGAACGTCAAAGGTTTGACCACATTGGCAGGGGGAGCATTTAGAGATGATATTGTTAAAAGATTTGGTGAGCTTGGATATGAAGTTCATTATGAAATAAAAAATGCGGCAAATTATGGTGTGCCGCAAAACAGATTGAGAGTATTCTTTGTTGGAATTAAAGGAAAGAAGTTTGTGTTTCCAGAAGAAAACACGGAAATTCTTACTTGCATGGATGCATTGTCTGATTTACCTAGATTGTCTCATGCTGATGGGCTTGACAAAGTACATGAATATATCTGTCCGCCACAGAATGCATTTCAGAAATTGATGAGAAAGAATTCAACTCAGATATTGAATCATAAGATTACAGAGCATTCAGATCAAACGGTAGATATTATAAGTAAAATTCCTGATGGTGGATCAATAAAAGATTTGCCACGTGAATTCTGGGAGGTAAGAAAATACAATAAAGCTTTTGAGAGAATGTCTAGTCAGAGACCTTCAAATACTGTTGATACAGGCCATAGAAATTATTTTCATTTTGAAGAAAATAGAATTCCAACAGTAAGAGAGAATGCTAGATTACAATCGTTTCCAGATGATTTTGAGATTCTTGGATCTAAAACTAGTCAGTATAAGCAGGTAGGGAATGCGGTTCCACCACTTTTGGCTTATGCAATAGCAAAGGCAATAAGAGAACAGTTATGAGGTGATAGAAATGATTATTGAGATAGAAAATACATCATCGCCAGGTGCAAGTTTTACAAGTAATACAAATTCTGTGTTGCTAAAAACATATGAATGGATTTGTGAACACAAAGGTATTTCTATTCCTTTTAAGGAATTCAGGATGAAGCTTCAGAGCGAGAAAGGTATCAATGATAACAATAACCGTAATATTTATCCATTATTGAAAAATGGCGGATTAGTTGATTATGAAAAAGGTGGCGATATACAAGTTGACTATTTTTATACAAATACAGGTTTAGCATATGTAAAAACGCTTGAAACTGTAAGCATGATAGAAAATGAAGGATATACAAAGAAGCAAATTGTAGAAGCGGTTAAACGATTTGAGATGATTCAACAAGAGATTATTTTTGGAGCACTGAAAAAGATTGTAAATCAGTCAGATGTTAATTATGTGGAACCTTTTCAGGATTTGATTAGATTTTTGCTTAAATTTGGGAAAGTCAGCAAAATTGAGTTCGCATATTTATTATATGTTAAACAACAACATGAGATAAGAGAAGCACTTAATGCAATGCATCAGCAAATTGACATGTATAGATGTGGTGATTTGGAAATAGAAGTTCATGTTAAGGTTCGAAATGATATTGATTTAAGAGAAAAAACAAAGACGGATAAGAGGAAAGAAGGCCTCTCATTTTTAACTTCATATGGGTATTTCACAAGTTTGCTTTTGCAAGCAGGATTAATTAAGAAATCTGATAAATACTATGAAGTTGTAGAAGAAAAGAGAGCTTTGTTAGAACAATTGGGAGGTGTGTAGTATGGCTGATTTGGAATCTAAAATAGGTGGCAATCTCGAAAAAATTAGAGAATTGCTGAATATTGAACAACCGATACAAAGTTTGGATACTGATTTTGCCTGGTATGTGGGGGCAACCGGTGAAAATTCAGAAGGAGTCTATACTGATTTTTCCGAAACATATATTGCTGAAGGTCGTTGGGAAAATGGTTGGGATTCAAAATTTATTGATGCAGTTAAATCTGTTCAGGTAGGGGATAAGATTGCTTTAAAATCTTCCTATACCAAGAAAAAAGGGTTGCCATTTAACAATAATGGAAAAACGGTTGGTGTTATGGGAATCAAGGCTATAGGCGTAGTAACAGAAAACTTAGGGGATGGAAAAAATCTAAAAGTAGATTGGAAAAAAGTTGATCCGATACGAGAATGGTATGGCAAGGGTGTGTTAAGAGCAACAATACATAGAATAAGTGCAGAAGATGGCCTGATGAAAAAATTGTTGTTGCAGTTCACATTTGATGGAATGAATCAGGATTATAGTCTGTGCGAAGAGCAATATGAAGATGATTTAGACGAGGACGAAACTAAAGAAGAAATTATCGTAGAGGAAAAAGATAAAGAGTATTCATTAAGTGAACTGGGATATATTCTTTCTCAAATGTATAATGCTCCAAATGTTTCAAATAAAACAACTGCTATCCATATGTTTGGACTGAAATATGGAAACATTATTAAGAAAAATAATTATGCAGCAACTGCTTTAGTCGAGGCCGCAGGAATTAATGCTTCATACCATGCTGAAATCAGTAAAGGCGTAAGAATTTATGAATCCATTTTGAATAACGAGTATGGTGTTTCTTTTTATGATGGCGTTGATGGATCGGAAGACAGTTCAAGTAAAAAGATATTACCAGCACGACAAAGAAGGACGAACAAAATACATCCGATAAACAGTATTTTGTATGGCGCTCCTGGGACTGGAAAAACATATTCAACAGTAGAATATGCTCTTGGTATGATTGATGGAATACCAGCAGATTTGAGTGAAAAGTCAGAATCACAGAGATTAGCTGAAATGGAAAGATATAATAAGCTGATTGATGCAGGTCAAATAGTGTTTACAACATTTCATCAGAATTATGGATATGAAGATTTTATTCAGGGATTAAGACCTGATACAAAAGTTGGAGGAATATCATTTAAGGATATTGATGGTGTATTTAAGTCGATTGCTGATGTAGCAATTTCAGATGTAGAGAATAATTATGTAATAATTATTGATGAAATAAACCGTGCCAATATATCGAAAGTGTTCGGAGAGCTAATAACCTTGATAGAAGAGGATAAGCGTTGGGGAGAAGTCAATCAAACTTGTGTGACATTACCTTCTGGTGAATTATTTGCTGTTCCAAATAACTTATATATTCTCGGAACAATGAACTCATCAGATAAGTCGATCTCTTTAATTGATGCTGCATTGCGAAGAAGATTTGAGTTTATTGAGCAGACCCCCAATGCCTCATTGATAAAAGATAAGACGCTAAAAACAGTTTTTATAGGCCTTAACGAAAAACTTGTTGATGATTTAGATAGTACAGATTTGTTGATTGGCCATTCATATTTCATGGGGAAGACTGTTGATGATTTATCTGCGATACTAAACAGGAGCATTATTCCGTTGCTATATGAATATTTTTATGATAACAGGAAAAAAGTAATAAGTATATTGAACGAAGTCCTTAAGGGCACAAATATTGAAGTTGTAAACACAAAAATGGGTCGATTATCAGTAAAAGTGAAGGAAAAGAAAACTGAAGAATGATTCTTAATAGGTATGAAAATACGATAATAAAGAATAATAAATTGCCTGTATCCTGGCAAGCACAAAAGGCTCTTGATGAGTTGAGTGATTTTTTGCAACAGAACTGGGAGCAAAGATCTGTTTTCTATGATGATGGAGAGATATCGAGCAAACAACAGTTTTTATCTTTTATAGGGCAGAAAGGAATCAAGACCCAGAATTACATCGGAACGATTGTGTTTAATGGTGAACAATTAAATATTTATCCTAAAATGTTTAGGACAGATATTGATGATCATGAAACAAATGATTTAGATCAAAAGCATATGCTGAACAATCTTATTCGGTGGTTGGAATACTGTAATAAAGTAGAATATCCATTTATAAGTATTTCCAGTGAATTAAATGATTCTGAAGACCTGAAAGAATTCTTTATTACTTTGTATATAGGATATGTGATGAGTGCTCTGGAACGAAACCTGTATTATCAGTATGTTGATGAAACCGATGACTGTAGGAGTATTAAGGGTAGGTTTGATATTAGGGAGTATATTACCGGAAAAATTCCTTCGGGCAGAGGCAATCTATTCCAATGTACATATTCTAAATTTGAGTTTGATAATCAACTAAATAGAATTATTAAATTTACATGTAAGCAAATATTCAATGCCACATCTAAGAAAAATCAGAAGATACTTAGAAGGATTCTGACAAAATTAGATGAGGTCACGCTGGAGCCATGTACACCGGCTGATTGTTCAAAAGTTAGACTTGGAGGCATGCATAAGAACTATCGTATCATACTAAGTATGAGCAAGATGTTTTTGCTTAATCAATTGTCTGGATATACGATGAATACTAACGAAAGCTTCTGCTTTTTATTCCCTACAGAGTTACTATTTGAAGGTTTTATTGGCGGATTTATACAGGATGTTATAGGTGAATATGGTGGAAAAGTTCGCTTACAACAGAGCGATATGCATTTGATTGAAGATATTATATATAATGGAGAGTCTCTTGGAGCAGCCTTTACCATGAGACATGATATCTTAGTCGAATTGGAAGGAAAAATATTTATTCTTGATACAAAGTATAAACAGATATCGAGATTCGAAGGCAATTCTGATGAAGTACTAAAAATAGTGAGGGAAGAACCAAAACAGACAGATATTTATCAAGTGTGTGAATATGCAAGAAAACGAAACATAACTGATGTTTATTTACTTTATCCTATGTTTAGATATGAGGAAAATGAACCAACGTTTCCGATGGGAAAAAGCAAAGGAGATAATGGTACAATAAACATACATTTTATTCGATTGCCATTTGTCTTTGAAGAAGACGAAGACCGAACAAAGGAAATGTTAAGAAAAGTAATATTGGATATATTTATATTTAGGTGATTACGAAACTCGTTTAGTTCGTTCGTAATCCTGATTGAAAACAAAGTAAAATTCGTGCATGGCACAAATTCAATTATGAAAGTAGATAATCGTAAGTTTTAGGCACACTTTAATAAGCCTGTGGCTATATTTAGTGGGTAAGTCCTAGGCTATGAAGGATTTTAAGCGTCTGATATGTTTTCGTTGGTTAATTTTATCGGCAACAACTACAGTTAATAACTGAGATATGTTGGCAAGAAGTAAATCAGCATGTAGTGTTTTTCGTTTGTTGTTATCTTGAGCAGAGAAAGACCTACAAGTAGTCGCTTGTGTGCATGCAGGAAAATATCGAAAAGCAGAAGGCAACAGTTAGTAGGATGGCTCAAGTGGATCTACCGGAAGTAGCCGGTTTTGAAATGTTGGAAGGGTAGATGAAACTGCAGAAATTGAACAAGAAAATTATGGATGCTTTCGTGGTGGAGATTGTTGTGTGTGATAGGGAGAGAATTGAGATAAAGTAGAAGTTTAGGTATGAGTTTCGGGTCGCGGAAAAGGGCGAAATAATGTGGATTTCGACGATGTGATTAATATAATATCACAAAATAGTCTTTGATTACTAAAATAATACATAAGAATATTTGTCCCAATATTGAAATATTTGTCCCGATATGATATATATAGAATATAAAATAGATTTGTGGAAAGAGGCTGATATTATGAAGAAAAAAAATGTACTAAACTTAGTAAAATATTATGCAGAAAAGAATGATGCGGGTTTTAGAACGGAAGCATACGAAATTGCAAGAGATTTTGATAATTCGGGAGATTATCAGCTTGCAGAGTATATCATGTCACTTTTATCAAATGCGAATACTTTTGTTCCGCAGATATCTGAAAATAGATCAGCTTTCTTCGAAAAAATAGATTCTGTTGAGGATATGTTATTATTGCCGGATTGTATAACACAAGATTTGCTTGGAGTAGTGAATGCAGTTGGAAGAAAGATGGGTATTAATAAATTTTTGTTTCAGGGGAAACCAGGGACAGGAAAGACTGAGGCAGTAAAACAGTTGGCAAGGATTCTAAATAGAGAAATCTTTATGGTTGATTTTTCAGCAATTATCGATAGTAAATTAGGTCAAACACAGAAGAATCTTACAGAGATGTTTAAAGAAATAAATTCATTTATTCATCCGGAAAAGGTTGTTGTGTTATTTGATGAAATAGACGCATTGGCTCTGGAACGGACCAGTTCAAATGATTTAAGAGAGATGGGAAGAGTTACATCAACACTGCTCAAGTGCCTAGATAGAATGAACGAAAATATAGTATTGGTAGCAACAACAAATTTATTTAATATGTTTGATAAGGCGTTAAGTAGAAGATTTGATTCAGTAATTGACTTTAATAGATATACAGAGGAAGATTTAATGGATATAGCTGAAAAAATGCTTAATTCATACTTGGATAAAATGAAGTTGGGCGGCAGAGATATTAGACTATTCAGAAAAATCGTGAGATTATCAAGTCCAATGCCATATCCGGGAGAATTAAAGAATCTTCTGAAAACAGCTATTGCATTTAGCGATGTAAATGATGGGATGGATTATTTTAGAAGAATATACTATTCAGTATGTGGGGAAAAACCAGAGGATTTGTTAAAACTACAAGAACAAGGTTTTACGGTTAGGGAAATAGAAATTCTAACAAGTAAGTCTAAGAGTAGTGTATCAAGAGAATTGAAGGCGGGTGTTGTTAAATGAATGGATTATTGCAGTTAAAAGGAAGATTTGATAAACGTGGAAATGAAGGTGCAGGACCAATAAGTTTGCCGGTATATAAAAAGGTGACATCAGAAAAAATAGAAAAGTTGATTAGTCAACTTACTAAGGTAAAAGAGTATTGGTCTGACAAGGATGATATAGCTGGACTGATAGTTAGTGTTCATTATATTCGTGTTGTGGCAAAAAGCAATCGTTTGAAGGTATTGCTTGCAGATGTCGGAAAGAAACCTGTGGATTCAATTAGAGGTGCAAAATTTGTCACAGGAACAGATGAGAATGGAAAGACAATCCACAAGCATGTGTTTACACATTATGTACAAGATTCGGCTATTGATAAGGCAATTAATAATTTGCAGATTGTAAAGGGAATTGTGGATATCGATTACAATGGATGTATAACGGCTGAAGATATCGAAAAACTTGGAAAAGTAAAGAAGTATGTGCATGCCGAAAAAATTGCTAAAACAAATTTTATAAATGCAATAGTTGATTGTTATTTTGTTGAAAAGTTTGATGTTGATGAGGCTAAAGAAACAATTACGGAAGAGTCTATTATAACTATCTATAAAACATATGTAGAAACAAAAGAATTATTGTCAAGGTTCGGAATTGATGTTTCGGAAAGTAAGATTATTGGTGGGACAACAGTATTGTTAACACCACCACAAGCAAGACTGTTATATAATAAAGCACCATATCTTATTGCAATGAGTATTACAGATTTTTCAAAGATCAGTTTAGAGGATGATTTGTTTGAAGATGTTGAGTACGAGGAAGATGATGGTATTATTCAGCCTCCGGGAAACGAACCAACTGTAGGTGTTATTGACACGCAGTTCGATGAAAAAGTTTATTTTCACAAGTGGGTAGATTACATACCTATGTTGCCGACTGATATATTAGAACCTGAGGATTACAAGCATGGAACAGCTGTGTCATCAATTATTGTAGACGGACCGAGAGGAAATGGAGGATTGGATGATGGGTGTGGTCATTTTCGCGTGAGACATTTCGGAGTGTCAAAACAAAGCGGATTTAGTTCATTTGCAATTTTGAGAGAAATCAGAAATATAGTTGAAAACAATCAAGATATCAAAGTATGGAATTTGTCTTTGGGTTCCAAGAATGAGATACGAGAAAACTATATTTCGCCTGAGGCAGCTGAATTGGATAGGATTCAAAGTGAATTTGATGTTGTTTTTGTTATATCTGGAACAAATACACCAGATGGAATGAAACATCCGGATATGAAAGTAGGTGCACCCGCTGATTCATTGAATTCATTAGTAGTAAATGCAGTTGATATGTCCGGAAGATCGGCATCTTACACTAGACGTGGTCCAGTGCTCTCTTTTTTTCATAAACCGGATATATGCTATTATGGTGGAGATGGAACAAAAGCAGAAGAAAAGATAGCTGTGTGTGCAGACGAATTAGGTGCTATATATTTATCTGGGACATCTTTTGCTGCTCCGTGGATTACAAGAAAACTGGCGTATTTAATATATGTTATGGGTTTTAGTAGAGAAGTGGCGAAGGCTCTTATTATCGATTCTGCAGCAAAGTGGGGAGCTAGTGGAAATGTTTCAGACACGATGGGATACGGAGTTGTACCTAAACGTATAGAAGATATTTTGAATACTTCTGATGATGAAATAAAATTTATAATCACTGGTACAACAGAAGATTATGAGACATATAACTATACATTGCCGGTTCCTGTAGTAAATGGAAAACATCCGTATTATGCTAAGGCAGTATTGTGCTATTTCCCATACTGTGATCGGAATCAGGGAGTAGATTATACAGGAACTGAGATGGATATACACTTTGGTCGTGTAATAACTGAAAAAAAGAATGGAACTATTAAGACCAAAATAAAAGCTATTGACGATAATAAACAGACCGAGGAAGGTCAGGTTATGTATGAGGAAGATGCAAGAAATGTATTTAGAAAATGGGATAATGTTAAGCGTATATGTGAGAAAGTAAAAGATAGAAGAGTTCCCAAAAAATCCTATGATGCTGGTATGTGGGGAATAGGAGTTATAACTAAAGAGCGAGTAACGACGAAAAATAGAAGACCATTACAATTTGGTCTTGTAATCACCCTTAAAGAAATGTATGGGAAAAACAGAATAGAGGACTTTGTTAAAATGTGCGAAGCTAAGGGATGGCTAGTTAATCGTCTAGATGTTCAGAATCAGCTTGATATTTATGCAAGAGCAGAAGAAGAGATAAAGTTTGATTAAGGCTGAGCGGAAACGTGCTTCATAATGAGCAAACATAATATTAATGAAGGGGACTGTCGTTACAAAATAATAGTCTAAGCTAGAATGTGAGAAGAAATGGGTTAAAGATCTTATTGTATAAAGAAGTACATACAGGTGTTTTTTTATTTGGTGAACCTGTATAAGTGGAAGGTGGTAACTATGAATCAAGAAAAAAATGTGAATAGGAGTGTTGAAAAAGAAAAGCAATGCAAAAAAAATATAAATGCGTTGAAAGACACGGAGTATTCAAGCACTTATAGTCTAGTATCATTTTTGGCGAGCACAATTTTGGTATATACGAATGCATTTATGGAAAAGAGTACATTAAAAATTATAGTGGAATTTATAGCTTTATGTGGAATGGTGGTTGTTTGTGATATTTTGATTGCGTCAGCAAGAAAAAAATGTGAGAAAGAAGGAGAAAAATATAGAAGTTATGAAAGTGGAGTGTTAGTAAAAATGTCCACTAATATTGGTTACTTGAGTCCGGTAGTATGTTTTGCTGGATGGGCAGTTACAATGGAAGGGTTAGAGTTGGAATGGAAAATATTTCTGGCAATTGTTGTGACAGTGATAGTTTTCTTTGCTATACAAATACCATGGTCTGAGCATTTGATGAAGAATAAGAAAAAATAGTACATAGAAAATTTATACTATTTGGAGGTTTTGTGATGTCGAAAATTAGGTGGATTCATTTTTCAGATTTACATCTTAATAAAACTGGAACAGAAACCAAAAGATTACGCAAGAAGCTTGTTGATTACTTGGATGAAATGAATATAAAATTTGATTATGCATTTTTTACAGGAGACATTCGATATGCACCAAGTGGAGATTTTCCAGAGGATGCTGGAAAAGAGATAGAAAATATATGTAATGCAATAGGTTTGCCAGAAAAACGTTTATTTATTGTACCGGGTAATCATGATGTTGACAGGGAATGTCCAAAAAAAATGAAGTTATTAATCAATTGCTTAGTGGTGAAAATAGATACAAATCTGAAGAGGGTATAATATCGGAAACAGAAATTGGTTCTTTGTGTAAAGCCAAAGAAAGTTTTTATGGGTTTGTAGAAACTGTTGATTCAAAATGGATTTATAAGGAACTGTTAATTGATACTAAGAAACCGCATTACTTAATAACAACAAATGATTTCAATATTATTCACATTGACTCTACATTGTTTTATACGGAACAACGACAAAGGGACTTTATTGTTGGAACATATCGAATACAAGAGTTGTTGGAGCAAGCAGATATTAATAAATTGACAATTATAGTTTCTCATTATTCGTTTGATTTTATTGAAGAAAATGAAAGAAGGGAACTAATTGCCCTTTTCAACGACTATAATGTTGATATATGGCTGGCGGGACATGAACACAATCATTTGGTGAGAATGCAACATGATTTATTTTATGAATTTCAAGCAGGAAATTTACTTTTGGAAGAAGGAGCAAGAACATGCTTTTTAGTTGGAGAGATTGATACAGATTCAGGACAAGGTGTGATAGAATCACATGCTTGGTTTCGGCAGGGTGATTGGGAGGTGTATCCGTTTTTATCCTTAAATGGTTCTGATAGGTCTAAGTATAATTTTAACTGTAAGAGTCGAATGTTGAGGGAAAATATGGAAAATAAAAAGGATGATTTAAGACGTGCGGTACATGCTTTGCTTCAAACAAATAGAAAGATGTTTGAGATATATGGACCTAACGAAAAAAATATGGGAGATATAACCAGTGAAAAAACGAAATTATGGGAGCAGGTTATTAAAAGTGATATAATTCCTAATAGTTTAAAGATAGTGGAGTTGTTGAATGAGAATTATGACATGTTAGCAGATAAGGACAAAGAATTATTTGTAGAATATCAAGCGCATGTAAAAGGATTTATTAAAAATCATGAAGGGAATGGTCATGTGTTTGATGTACCAAGATTTCCGGAAGAAATGGATACAATACTATATTAGAAAGGCAGGCGATAAAATATGTCGTTGACTTCAAGACATTTGTTAACAGATGCAATAAATTATTTTCATAGAGTTATGACTGAGCATGAAAAAGTTGACAGTGTTGAACTTATAGAAAAGGATACTTACAAGGCAATTTTTGAAATATTTCTAACAGATGGAAGGCTTTTGGTTACTTACATAGGAGATGTATACGTTTTAACGGCTGCAGATGTTAGGGAAATAGTATCTGAGTATGAAGGAATAGATTGTATAGTTGTTGTAAGTAATTGGGAACATTATACTTCAGATGCAAAAGATGTAGCAAAAGGAATGAGAGTCGGTGTGTTTACTTTGAAAGAATTTATGAAGGCGATTAACTACAATGGAAGAAGGTTTTTGGATACAGGTATGGGTCAAGAGAATAGTATTGTAATATATGATACAACAATTGCGAAACCTGTGTTATATGAAGAATATTACAATGAAGATAAAGAAGAATGGCGATTTAAAGTTAAACTGAAAACCGATCATCATTATTGCGCCTTTAGAGCGTTCTCAATCAGGGAACGTGTAACAAACGAAGAAATAGGCGAGTGTTTTTTATATGGTTTGTATGACTTTCCGCAAAATACAATAAATGCAATAAAGTATTTTGAGAAAGCAGATTCAACAGAGGGATATTTTCAAATTGGAAAAATACTGATGGAAGATGAAGAATTAAAGGATGAAATCGAGGCCTTACAATTTATAAAAAAAGCTGCTGAAATGGGAAGCGAAGATGCAAATGATTATTTAACTCAAAGGGTTTGTAAAAAACTTCCCTAAAGTAAAGGCCCTTGCCGCATTAAACGCAGTAGGAACCTTTTTTTGTGCCGAGCATGGCACTTGTCTTGCTGCTGAAAGTCCAGTCACAGGTATTTACTGCCAAGTGTAGTGAACCACAAGTCTGTATCAGTAATGGTATGGATGAAGGAAATGGTGTAGCAAAGTTCTCGCGCCTATGAACAGAAACTTGATAAGGCGATTAGGTGGGGAAGGTTGCATAACAAACCGAAGCCCTAATGGTAAACGTAAGCCGAAGTTGTAAATCAAGAGGTTGTGGAACAAAAGATGAGATTGTTATAGTGAATGGAACGAAAAAGCCTTGGAGAAATGAGGAAGGATTCGTGTTCATGGGCATGAAATATTTTCTGCTCAATGCAGATAGTTTGGAGTTTTAGTATGGAAAATTAGATGATTTATTCCTATATAGAAGATATGGATATAAAGTCAGGAGGCAGAGAAATGGCAACGGTTGTGTATTCTAATGAAGAAGGTATGTGTTCTTTTGTGATAGATGGAGAAGAGTATGTTGAAGACGAAGAAAGGGCAATTATCCCCAAAGCTGTACTAAAACAGATAAGAGTTGAGGATATTCCGGATAATTTTGAAATTGATGTATGTGAGTCAAAAGATTCTTCAGTAATAATGGTATCTGTTCCTATGAACTTTGTAAAAGTTGGTAAAAATGAGTTTCAGGTTATTTATGATGAACTTATTACTAGAAAATATTGGGATGGACCAATAGGACTTAAACTATATATGGAGACAAAAAAGAATGTAATAGAAGAGCGTTCAAAAGAGGTAGGGGATGTCAATTTAGAAGACTATGATGATGACGGGGCTTATATCCATTTGGTATATAGTACAAAAATTTATACCGATGATATGATTGAGTTGCTGAGTAATATGGAACAGATATATGGTGAAATAGAAGGTGCAACAGACATTACTTTAGGTTCTCCGTTTTCTAAAATAGATGATTGTGCAAAAGAAAATGAATTTACAATTAAGATATTACTTCCATTGTTTCGTAAGTTGGGATTTGCGGATGTAAAATATAATCATGGAAACAAGGAATTTGGAAAAGATATTACATTTGCACGCAGAACAGAATTTGATGATTATGAGTATTATGGGGTGCAGGTAAAGTATGGAGATGTGTCTGGTGGCGCTCAGGGAGAGATTAACGAATTGATTCAACAAGCGAAAGACTCTTTTTCAATGCCCTATTATGATGTGTATTCAAGAAATAAAGTAAGGGTATCTAAAGTAATTATTGCTATTTCAGGGAAATTTACACAAAACGCAGTGGAAAAAATAATAGAAGGTGTGACGGAATACCCTTTAAAGAATAACTTGATTTTTCTGGATAGGGAAAAAATAGAGGGATTAATGAGTAAGTACAACAGATTCTGACTTTGGAGTTAACAATCTTAATATGTGATGGAAAAAAGATTTGATATTTTTAATGATTAAATTGCGAAGATATATTATAATATGAGTGATAGATAATTCTGAGTTATCTGTCTGAAATATAGACTAGGGGGGATAAGATTTGAATTTTTACGAAAAAGAGAATATCTCACTATATTTGGATAATTTGAAACTACTGGAATCTATGGTTACTCTAAAACAAAAAATTGAAATATATCGTCACGATACACTCGGTTTAGTCTTGGTAATAAATGGTGAGATACAACATATCGAAAATTACCAATGTATGTATCATGAACAACTGGTTCATTTACCTATAAGCTTTTGTGACTGTCCACAAACAGCTCTTGTACTTGGTGGAGGCTCATTATTTGCTGCCTATGAATTGCTGAAATATCCATCAATACAAGCAATAACATTATGCGACCACGATTACACTGTATTAAAGCTGATGGAGCATTATTACAATCATGCTAAGATGGTTCTTGCTGATAAAAGATTTCACTTTGTAGAAAATGATGGTGTGGAATTTTTGGATAGTGATAAAACACATTATGATGTAATCGTTAATGATTGTTTTAATTTATTGAAAGAAAGCAACACATACGGATATTCATTCTTAAAAAAAATGAATGATATGCTTACTGATAAAGGAGTTTGTTCAGACATCATATACCGACATATTTTTGACGGAACCATAACTCATGATTCTATTCAGGAAATCAAAAAATGTAGCAACATTGCATTATCGTTGGTCACAGTCCCTGAATATCCAGGCATCTTACATATTCAAACAATTTGGGGAAAAAACAAAAATATTGTTCAGACATGTAAGAGTACCCTTAATTCGTTTCAAAAAAAGTGTTTGGAAACCAATAATTTACCATTTGAGTTCTATTCACCACAAAATTTGCCATATTATTTATATTTACCGCCATACATAAAGGCAATGTTATAGAATAAACTGATTAGTAAAACTCAGTGATGGTGAAGGTGATTTTATCGCATCATAATACACCTTCACCTTGTCACATGAAGGAGAATTAATCATTCTTCCTATACAAGAGTTTATTTCGTTGCGATTGCTAATATAACCATATTGGACTAAATATGGCTCATTTTCTTGTGCTGTTGCAGCCCATGGTGAACCTAATAAAGAACAAATATTATCTCTATCCTTATTATATAATTTAATCGAGTTTATCTTTAAATAAGGGATTTCACTATATTGATCCGTATTTAAAGTCAATCCCGCTTTCTGAAACATACCTTGAGCTACAAATCCATGTTGGGCAGGACATTTTGATAATGTGGCTGTAATTCTTACATGTTTTCCATAAAAATCCTCTTGAAAAAATTCTGGAATATGTTTCAATAAATATGATGTAGATATTACACCTAATATCCCTTCTCCGATATATCCATACCTACTATATAATCCGACTAATGTTTCACCATTGAGAGAACCTGTACGGATTGTCTCATCTGAACCGGCATAAAATTCCAAGTTGCTAAATTCCTTCGCATCAATTTTTCCTTCAAAACTATATAGTGAATTCCATCGAACTGCATTTTCATATGGATCTCTTGGAAAAAGTTGAATGTAAGGAGACAACAATCCATCAAATGCAATAGTGTCTTCATATGTAATGTTTTGGCAATGAATTCCTCTCTGCCATAAATCAAAAGGACCATCAAAGCTATTATCTCCGTAAATCCTGTTTTTCATTTTATCAAAAGAGTATCCAGCAATAGCACCAACAAAAGTTTGAGCTGCCGCCTCTAATAAAGGTTGTCCAATTATTTCTAGCATCTGCATTTTCTCCCTTGTATTGTATTTCAGACAGATAACTCAGAATTATCTATCACTCATTTAGCATACGTTTCAGGAAAAGAAAAATTCTGCCTTGGATGTTTTGTAGTAAGGATGTCTTTTTGTTTAGAAAGCGTAACATGTGTATAAATTTCAGTCACTGTAATGGAACTGTGTCCAAGCATTTCCTGAATATATCGGATATCAACATCAGCTTCTAACAGGCTTGTAGCAAAGGTATGTCGGAACATATGTGGTGTTATATGTAATTCAATCGCTGCAAGAGAGCAGTATTTATTAATCATTCGCCTAACCGCTTGATCGGAGAGTAGTGTTGCATTTTTGTTTGTAAAAAAATAACCGCTATCTTGTATTTCTGAAACATATTCATTTTCATAGCTTTTAAGTAGGTTAATGACATCTTCATTCAAAATCTGTATTATTCGTTCTTTGGCTCCTTTGCCATATATTCGAATTACTGCATCATGCATATCGACATCAGAACTTTTTAAATTACATAACTCAGAAATTCTCATACCGGTAGAGAATAATGTTTCTAAAACAGCAATATCTAGGAGTGTACGTTTTTTTCGGTAAGCAGTATGAGCAAGGGAGTATTCTTTATACATTGTTGATAATAGATTTTCAACCATATGTAAAGGAATTGTCTTAGGGAGAAGCAATGGTTCTCTAAATTTTGTTTTAATTCTATTGAAAGGGTTTATTTCTATAATACTTTTGTATTCTAAATAGTGAAAAAAGGCTTTCAACGAGGCTAATTTCCTTTTTACTGTTTTTGGTTTGAAATTTTGATGTAAATATCCGATGAAGTTTTCAATATCGGATGCAGATAAAGTGTGTATATCTGTATTGTTGTAAAAGGATGTAAACTGTTTTAAATCAATTCGATATGCTTTAATTGTCTTATAGTCTAGTCTTTTCTGTGATTTACAGTATTCAAGGTATTTCTCAGTAATGGGAATAAGTGTATTCATGTGTAAGTATCTCCTTTTTATAATTCAGTTATTGTTTTTAGAGTTATTAGGAACCTGATTCATTTTACCTCTTATTTATATCGACAATGAGTGGAAAGACTTTCAAAACACGGAAGCGTGTGTAATGTGTAAAATGTGGAATGCACATTGTGTATTGTAAATAGGTCGTTGGTGTTTAAAAGAATAGAAAAAGGTATATTCAAGTGCTATAATATAAGTGTTGGAAGAGGTTGAACAATTCTGATATGGGAGGTACTCGTTCTATGGCAGAAGAAAAGAATATAGATCCATTAGTTTCCATGCAACAGGAACTGTGTGATATGTGGGGGATCAACAATCAAACGAAGTATGTGTTCTATTATGATGAAAGTAATAATTGCAGAAAGTTTTGGGTTGATGATAGTAAGCAGCAGTTTAATACGGATCATACAGCTGACTTTGTGCTGGCAGGGTTAGTAAGAAAAGAGGAAGAAAAAGTAGAAGCTTCGCTTGAAACATTCCGCAAACCATTAAAGTTGCAAGCAAATGTAGAAGAGATTAAGTTTAAAAATCTGTATGCAAAAGGTGATTTTTTGCAGTGTGTGAAGGAAAGACGATTATTTGAAACTTTATCATGGATAGATAAATCGCCTTTTTATATTCATTACACTAATGTGAATAATTTATTTTATACACTTGTTGAAATATTCGATTCCATTGTAAAACCTGATGATATAAGTGAATTTGGATATGACTATTTTAAAATGAAGAGTGTATTTTATTATATGTTTAAAGGGAAAGCAGACGCATTACAAATCTTGATGTTCAAATATAAGTACCCCAATATACAACGGGAGGAAGTAGAAGCATTTTGTAATGACTTACTGTTCTTGCTCGGGAGCAGGAGAGAAATGAAGGAAGAGGAAAAGTTTCTAGCAGGAATGCTTGCCAGGGCAGCAGAGAGTGATGAATTAGTATTTTTACATGATAACGATGATTATGTTATGCAGGAAAACTATGCGGAATTCTATGCTGACCCTATCCGAAAATATCAGAAGTCAAGGCATATATTTGATGAGGAAACGACAGTACAGGACATAGTAAAAAAGCAGATAGCAATGGGGGAGAATATGGCAGATAATTTCAAGTTTGTGAAATCTGAGACAGACATATTCGTGCAGTTATCGGATGTAGTAGCAGGGATTTTAGGAAAAATGTTTAAGTACATAAATTCCACAAGTGTAAATCAGCGTAGAAGAGATGTTGAAGGTTTATCAAAGCTTCAGGTTGAAAATATTTTACTGATTGATAAGCTACGTATGGAAGCAGATCGGGAGAATCCCGGATTTTTATGTTCGATTGGTCCTTGGGATGGGATAGGAATACTTAATAGATTTTTCGAAATGGTAAAGAGCAGAAAGGAAAAATAGTTTGAATCGGGAGGTTTGATGATATGGATGTTTTTGCAATAGAAAAAAGGAGGAGATAACACAGATGTTTAAAATTGCAATATGTGATGATGAAATTTTTTTTGCAGAAGAACTAAGAGAATTGGTCTCCGGTTATATGATGGAAAAAGGTCCTGCTTTTGAAATAGATACATATAGCTCCGGGGAAGCACTGATAGAATTAGGAATTGAGGTAGTGCGGTATAATATTGTGTTTTTAGATATCAATATGGAGAAAGTTGATGGTATCAAGACGGCTGAGATGATCAGAAAAGTAAGCCGGGAAGTATTTATAGTATTTGTAACCGCCTATGTGGATTATTCGCTGGAAGGATACCGATTAGATGTTGTAAGGTATTTGTTAAAGGGTAATGCTAATTTTCAGAGCAAAGTCAATGAGTGCATGGATGCAATTTTTGATAAGATGAATTATTCCGTAGCGAAAAGGGAATTTGACTTTAAGGAGGGCAGAAAAGATATTTCGCTGGAAAGATTATTATATATTGAGAGCAAGTTGCATTTACTTGAGTTTCATATTATGGAGGATACAGAAACAGTTTATACCATGTATGAAACATTAAATGTGTTGGACGATATGCTTTCAGAAAATGGTTTTATCAGGACACACCAGAGTTATCTTGTTAATGCAAAACATATCAAGAATGTTGTGCGTTGTAAAGTGATATTATCAAATGGAGTTGAGTTATCTATACCAAAAGTAAGATATTCGGAAGTAAAGAAAAAGTTTATAGCGTGTCAGGGAGAGGTGTAAATGTTTGATTTAATGCAGAATATATTGCTGATATTTATTGAAATAATGTGCTGCAAGATTTTTTACGAAACCTTTGGAGAAGTAAGGTATAAAGGTTGGATTAATGTAATACAGTTTATGCTATTACTTGGAATTATATGTTTGCTTGCATACAGCTTTTCAGAATATTTTGTAATAAGGCAACTTGCGGATATTGTAATGTTGTCTGTATTTATGCTTTGGCATGTTAGAATTAGCTTGAAAAAATCTTTTGTATTAGCTGTGTTGTTTGATGCATTACTGTTGGCAATGGATTATTTGGTGTTTTTGATTATTGGATGGTTGTCTTTAGAAAATGGAATATCAAAACAGCAGTATGAAATCGGTGGTGTTTTGGCGTACCTGTTAGTAAAAGTGATATTATTTTTTCTTATTCTTATTATTAGAAAGAAATTTTGGAAAAAATCAACGGAAATGATGTCGGATACTGAGTGGTTAAGATTTCTCTTTTTTCCTATTTTTACAATATCAGCTATTTCTGCAATGCTATCTGTTTTTGAATATGTGCAGACGGTAGAGCAGGCAAATCTGCTTGCTGTTATTGCATTTGGAATGGTGGGAATGAATATCGTTGTGTTCTATTTGATTAATGATATTGTGGAAAGGGAAATGAAGATGCACGAAAATAAAGTTTTTCAAATTCAGGCAAAAAACCAGTTGGAAATGTATCGGTCTATCTCTGAAAATTTTGATAATCAAAAAAGAAAGACACACGAATATAAAAATCAGATTTCGTGTATCAAATCTTTATTGGACAAAAAGCAGTATTCTAAATTAGAGGAATATGTAAAAAAGATTTATGGCTCGTTAAATAATGAACCGGATGTCATTAATACCAATAATGTAATCGTAAACGCCATACTCAATACAAAGTACCAGGAGGCAGAAGCAAGGGGGATTGTTTTTGTATTCAGGGTGAATGATCTTTCAGAGTTGAAAATGAAAGATGAGGATGTGGTTACTATCCTTTCCAATCTTCTGAACAATGCCATTGAAGCGTGTGAGGTATGTACGGATAAAAAGGTAATTAGATTCAAGTTTGTTAAAGAAGATGATAAGATAATCATTGCGGTTAAAAACACATTTAGCTATGATGTTATATATGAGAATGGTGAGATAAAATCTACAAAAACATCAAGTGTAGATGAACACGGTGTAGGGATTAAGAATGTGCTAAAAGTCATTGAGAAATATGGTGGTGCATATGTCATTGAAGATAAGAATAAAGAATTTTTCTGTTCAATAATTATTCCTGTATAAGTGCGATATTAAAATAGTTGGCACTTAAAATAATTGGCTACAAAAAAATGTGCCGTTTTCTGCAATAAATAGTCCATTTTCTGCAAGCTATCTTGATTTTTTTTACATATAATTCATACTGAATAACTAAGGAGGCATGTCTATGATAGAGAAGATGGCAGTGAAGATTGTCAATCAGATGGAGATGCAGAAGATAATAAGCAAATCAAATTGTGAATATTACGAATACGCCTTAATAGCTATGGTTGAAAATTTCATAACAGTCGGAACCATGTTGTTTTTGGGAATGTTTTTTGAAGAATTTCTGCAAACTCTTTGTTTTCTTGTGTTCTTTCTTTCATTACGGAAACGGACAGGGGGATTCCATGCGGATAAGTTCTGGCAGTGTTATTTTGGTACAGTCATAACTTATATTGTGATTATACAGGTTATGCCTATGTTTTGTGGAACTCCGGCTGTCATGTATGGAATGCTCTTACTTGCAATAATTTTAATCTGCATAATGGGAACAATAAATCACCCTAATATGGACATGGATAAAAATGAATTACGGGAGTCGAAGAAAGCGGCAAGATTGCTTGTTTTAATGGAAGTAATGATAATTGCTGCCTTAGTTTATCTGAAAGCTAATACTTTGTATATCGGTTATATGTCAATGGCTATCATATTATGTGCATTTCTGATGTGCTTGGCAAGGATCATAAAACAGGAGGTGAAAGTAAAATGAAAAAGTCGATTTTAAAGGTATTTCTAATTTCAATATGCTGTCTTATGATTTTGATAGAATATAATCTTCCAAATAACATAAAGCAAAGAGATGCAATAAAAGAATTTAATAGAAAAAAGGAGACATATTTACTTGTAAAAGATTTTCTTTTAAAAGAACATGTAAAAAATGATTTGTTGAGTATTAGATGTACTAATAATTATAGCAAAGGGTACTATCTAAGTTGTTATTCTGAAAATAATGAGAGATTAAAGAGTTATGATATATCTGATGAGAATGTAATAGATAGTTTGAATTTACTAAATGAAGTTGAATGGACAAGTTTTGACAAATGTGATGCAAGCTCTGTCGGTGAATATACAGTTGTTGACTTTAATTATGACTGGGAATGTGCTTATGACAGGAATTATATGATTGCTTGGTGTGAAGATATAAAGACGTTAAAATTATTTATACAATCTAATACACTTCCTGAAACGGAATATATATTAAAAAAGTTAGGGGGTGATTGGTATTATATTGGTTGGAAGTAAGAAAAAATTTAATTGAATATTTCTAATGAGAAAGTATCAATAATAAGATGAAAGTATAGAAGATATTAAATAAGAGAATATAGAGGTAATAATAAAATGTGTAAGCGCTTCAAAACAAGGCGTATCGCTTTCTGTCGCTCATTCTGTTAAACTACTTCCAAAATAAATTATACGAGGAGGAGTTTCATGGATGAAGAAAAAGCAATACTATGGCAACAACGCATACAAGAGTGTATGTCCAGTGGACTTTCTGTAAAAAGATGGTGTGAAGAAAAAGGTGTGTCATCCCCAAGATTTTATTACTGGAAAAATCGATTGGAGAAGAAACAGAGAGAAACATCAGAAGAAACAATGCCTGTAATAGCACATGGACAGATGAGGTATTTAATGACGAATCTACAAAGTCATATGTTAATACAGCCAAGAATTTTATTGTCAATAAATTATCAACAAACAATGGTGACCTTTCTATTTTGAAATATACTGCTGGAAGTGAAGATAATGTAATATATAATTATATGAATAATCCACAAAACGATATTTCATATCCTACATATACAGAAAAAACAAATTTAGCACTTGCAATTGCCATACATCAGTTTCAGGGGCATACGATTACAGTAACTGATTATAAATGTGATGGTAAACAGTTTAGTGGTAAATTACAGTTCCATTTTTATGATCATTTTGGTTTAGATGAAACAGATGAGATTATGTGGCCTGGATTTTGTTAATGGTTTGTTTTGCAACATTATGACAGATTTAATGGTAAATATGTGCCATTTATTACTACTGTTGATTTTAGTCTTGATTTTAGTGGAACAATTCATTAAACGTTAATTATTTATGTTGTAGACCGTTGTATTTGCAGTGGTCTACAATCCTCTTTATTCACTCTATTATATTTTTCAATCGTAAATATTCAGAAGGTGCGAACTTATATGTGCAAATTGTTTGTAGGAGCTTGCTAGTAAACTGCCATTTGCACATATAAGTTCATAGCTGATAACAGTGTCACGAACAAAATGTCCAGCCAAAACGATTCGTTTTAGTGAAAATGTATATCTTGGCATTTTGTGAATAACCCCTTCTGAACAGTTACTTTAATATTATTCAAAGAGTCAATTAAAATATTTTTAAATTTAAAAGCAGAATAATGAGTGTTGAAGAGGATAAGTAGCTGAAAGGAGTGATAACTATAAAGAAGCAAATTAAGAAAGCATTTATAATTATAATATGTTTTTTTATAATTATGATAGTATATTCTGTTTGTAATAACTCTAAGCAGGGAGAAGCAATAAAAGAATTCTATAAAAAAAAGGAAGCCTATGAAGATATAAGGAAATTTATAATTAACGAAATACAAGAAAATGAACAGAAAGACATTACGATTGCTTATACAAATACTACAGATAATGTTTGGTACTATTATTTTTCTAGTGCAGATAGAATGTCATTTTCGGAATCATGTTCTATATTGGATAAAAATGTAATAGATAGTTTGGATGTATTAAAAGAAATTAAAGGAACAAGGTTTGATTTTTGTGGCAGTGTGAGGTATAAAAAAAATAAGATAATTTACTTTGTTTATGATAAAGAGTATGCCTTTGATAGACGTTATAATATTTATTGGTGCGAAAATATAGATACATTAAAGTTGTATATACAAGGAGAAAAGAAATATACTCTGAAAAAATTAGGGGAAAACTGGTATTATGTTGGTTTTGAAGAGTAAATCAGGAGCTGAACTTTTTTATTAGATAAAAAAGGTTCCAGCATGGATTAAGGGTAATAATGGATTTACCATTACGGCAAGTATTGTGTAACGAAATAGTTAAATTGGTGAGAGATAAAGCAAAATGGATAGCTGGTAAAGAGGATGAATATTGAGAGGGTGAATAGATTATGAAAAAATCAATTTTAAAGGTATTTCTAATTTCAATATGCTGTCTTATGATTTTGATAGAATATAATCTTCCAAATAACATAAAGTAAAGAGATGCATCTGATAAAAGTATAATATAAAATCTACAGAATGGAGCTTAATAATAAAAATATGAAAAAGATTATAAAAGTTGTTGCAGCAGTAATATGTTCAAAAAATAAAAATGGACAATCTGTTATATTAGCTACACAGAGAGGCTATGGAGAATTTAAGGGAGGCTGGGAATTTCCTGGAGGTAAAATAGAACCTGGTGAAACACCACAGGAAGCATTGATAAGAGAAATTAAAGAAGAGCTGGATACTAAGATTTCAGTAGAGAAGTTAATCGATACGGTCGAATATGATTATGATACGTTTCATCTTTCGATGGCTTGTTATTGGTGTAGTTTAGAATCTGATAAAATAATCTTAAAAGAACATGAAGCGGCAAGATGGCTGACACAAGAAGAACTATATAATGTTGAATGGTTACCAGCGGATATTTCTATTGTAGATAGTGTTAGGGATGAAATGAATATAAAGATATAAAGTTAAAAATATCATATGGTGAGTTAATTTATTGACAAAAAAGTAAATTAAGTTCATAATAAAAGTATCAATTGATACCAACGGAGGTGTTTTCATGGAAATGAAAATCATTAAAAGTGAAAAGAGAATATGTTCATGTTGTATGGAAGAACATGAAGTGAAAACAGTTCTAGTTATGAAACATGCTACTTTTAAGAACTGTACAGTTGATTATGAAGCAACATATCTGTTTTGTGAATTAGCAGAAGAACTTTATATGGATGAGCAACAGATGCAGGACAATGACATAAGATTGAAAGATGCATATAGAAAAAAAGAAGGACTTTTGACATCTTCTGATATTATTGGAATCCGCGCAAAGTATGGAATAAGTCAAAGCGATTTATGTAAGTTGTTAGGATGGGGAGGTAAGACGATTACAAGATATGAAAGTCATCAAGTGCAAGACAAAGCGCATGATACTATACTCAAAAAAATAGGTCAGGATCCAGAATGGTTTTTATCGCTTTTGGATAGTGCTAAAGAGAATTTATCTTCAGAGTCATATCAGAAATATTTTAAGGCGGCTACTATCTTATATGAGAAAGATCAAGATGTATATTTAAGAAAGGCAATTGAAGCTAGTTATGCAAAATTTCATGGAAATTATATGGTTCATGGAAATGCAGAATTATCTTTGGATAAGGTTGTCGATGTAATAAGGTATTTTGCATCATCAATTAATGTGACTAGCTTATACAAGGTAAAATTGATGAAACTTATGTGGTATGCAGATGCTTTAGCATATAAAATAAGAGGCTCGGCTATTACAGGGTTGGTTTACCAGGCACTTCCAATGGGAGCAGTTCCTGTAGGGCATAATTTCATAATTGACTTAAATGATGTACCTTGTGAGGAGGTTGATATGGGAGAAACGAATGCATATCATTTCTCATTAGCAGGTGAATTGACATTTCCTACTTTGTCTAAGGAGGAGAAAGACATTTTAGATGTTGTAATAGAGAAACTTGGAAAGATGAGTAAAAATGATATTGTAAACTTTATGCATAAAGAGAAGGCATATGTTGAAACCACACCGAGAGATATTATACAATTCAAATATGTGGAAAGCCTGCAAATCTGAATGAGAAAGAGAATATTCTGGCAATAGAATTTCTACTTGTACTGACCATCTAATGTTAAAAGTAAAGAATAAATGGAAATGTTTGGATGAACTAATGAATTAGATGAGGTTTCTCGCAAAAGGTTAAATAAATGGTAATATTTGTTGCATATTTATAAATATGTGGCTCACCCACCAAACAATCCAACCACAGACCCCATTACAAAACCAATAATAACCATATAAGTATTCTCAGTATATTTATTTATAAGTTGCTCTAGCACATTTGCAGTTGCAAATGTACCGATGATAATTCCGAGTAGCAATGGAATAAGAGACAGCCATTTAAAGGTGTATACATTTTCAAGGACTGTGGTGTAAAGACCGAGAATATACAGCATATGAGATGCACTGATTCCAGGAAGTACCAGAGCGATAGCAACGATAATGCCACCGAGAAACTGCATAATAATAAATGAAAGACCCAAACCCGAGGCGAAAAGTCCCTTAGGAAGAGTTGAAAGTGACAGAACCATAAACAGACCGAGAAAAAGCCACAGAATATGGACTATGGACAGCTTTGTAATACCAGATTTTTTAACTAATAGCGGAATACCACATAAGACGATGATGGCAAATATAATTCTGACATAGATACCAGTTGCTGGATTTGCGAGAAGATAGGATATAACCCTTGCAAATGCAACGAACCCAATAAGCCCGCCCAGTCCGATGTTGCAAAGAAAAAGTACACTTTTAAAAGGCTCCTTTTTAATCTGATTGACGTTATGAATTAAATCTTCATATACACCTAATATAATAGCCATGGTTCCACCAGAGACACCAGGAATGGTCATCGTAGAACCTATAAAAAGTCCTTTTAAGAATAATATAATATTCATAAATATTTTACCTCTGACTTATAGTTTTAAGATATATGTGTAATGATAGTAGAATTAAATTAATTAAAATGTGTAGTGAAATATTTTGTGAAACATACTCACGAGATTCTGATATATAATTCCTACATTTACAATATAATGATGGTAGATTATAATAAAGATATTCATCAGAAAGAGTAATTAGACATTAATATTGATAACTCAAACTTCGCACATACATAATAGAATCAAATCTACTTTAATAGACGAATATTGGCTACAATATGTATGTGCGAAGGTTGAGTTGATAAAAATATTATTATGAAAATTAAAATAAGTCTTGAAATATTGTATAGTATATTGTAGAATACATTGAACCAATTAAATATTGTGAAACTCTTGTAAGAGGGAGTAACTGGCGTTTAATTATGAATCAAAACGTTTACGACTGTGTCAATCCCGATATGGCGACATATCCGCGTCGTAATTAAATAGTGAGACTTTTACTGTACAATTTGTGTGCAGTAAAGGTCTCATTTTTGATTTATACGAAGAAACACTTTTTGGTTTATGCAAAGAAATGGAGGTAAGAGATGAAAGAGTTGTATCAGATGACATCAAATGAAGTCAGACAAAAACTAAATGGTAAAACAGAACCATTAACAAATGAGGAGATTGCCAAGAGACAGCAGGAATATGGTTTAAATGAATTAGTAGAGGAGAAAAAGAAAAATGTTTTTCAGGTATTTCTAAAGCAATTTGCAGATTTTCTTGTAATAATACTTATTATTGCAGCAATAGTATCAGCAGCATTAGGAGATGTGGAAAGCAGTGTTGTAATATTAGTTGTTATTACGATGAACGGAATACTTGGAACGGTTCAGACCATTAAGGCAGAACATTCTTTGCAGAGCCTTAAAGAGTTATCGATGCCGCTGGCAAAGGTTATAAGAGACGGACAGGTTATGAAAATAAGTTCAAAAGAATTAACAATTGGTGATGTGGTCTGTTTAGAAGCCGGAGATTATGTTCCGGCAGATGGACGAATTATAGAATCAGCAGGACTTAAGATAGATGAGAGTATGCTAACTGGGGAAAGCCTTGTGGTTGATAAAACCGACACAGTTATTGAAGAGGAGAAGCCGCTTGCAGAAAGAACTAATATGGTCTATTCGGGTAGCTTAGTGTCATTTGGAAGGGGAAGTTATATCGTTACATCAATCGGAATGAATACGGAGATTGGTAAAATCGCAAGTCTGTTGAAAGCGACTTCTGAGAAAAGAACACCATTACAGATATCATTAGATAAATTTGGTCAGAAGTTATCTATAATAATACTTATTTTCTGTGCGATATTGTTCACACTTAATATTATTCAGGGGGAAAATATTGAAAATGCGTTTATGTTCGCAGTAGCATTGGCGGTAGCGGCAATTCCAGAAGCACTTAGTTCTATTGTAACTATTGTATTATCATTTGGAACACAGAAGATGGCCAAAGAAAATGCGATAATCAGAAAACTTCAGGCAGTTGAGGGACTTGGAAGCATATCTGTTATTTGCTCGGATAAGACAGGAACACTGACACAGAACAAGATGACCATAGAAGATGCCTATTGTCTTAATGACGACAATTTGAAACTTGCTAAATACAGTATCTTATGCAATGATGCATCAATCAGAGATGATGAGCAGATTGGCGACCCTACAGAAGTCGCATTTGTGGTATGGGCGGAGAACTTAGGAATATCGGTTGAGAAATTTCGTGCAGATAATAAGCGAATTTCTGAGAATCCATTTGACAGTGACAGAAAATTGATGTCAACTTTGAATGTTATTGTAAATGACAGCACTATTAATAATGTTAATGATATGTCTGATTTGAATAATAGCAATTTAATAATGATAACAAAAGGTGCAACAGACATTATCTTATCAAGACTTGCTAATATAGAGGATAAAGGTATAGTACGACAGATTAATGCCGAAGATAAGAGAGAAATCGAGAAGAAAAACATAGAATTTTCCCAAAAAGGAATGAGAGTTTTAGCTGTTGCATATAAGAATTATAAATCATATGACTTAACAATAGATGACGAAGATAACCTCACGTTTCTAGGGCTTGCTGCTATGGTAGACCCACCAAGAGAGCAGTCGGAGTCAGCAGTGCAGGAGTGTAAGGAAGCGGGCATAAAGCCAATAATGATTACCGGAGATTATAAGGTCACTGCGGCAGCAATTGCTAAGAGAATTGGAATCTTAGAAAATGCTGATGAGGCATGCGAGGGTAGTGTGATAGATAAAATGAGTGATGAAGAACTTGAGAATTTCGTAGAAAATATATCGGTTTACGCGAGGGTTTCTCCGGAACATAAGATAAGAATTGTAAAGGCGTGGCAGGCTAAGGGAAATATAGTTGCGATGACAGGTGATGGCGTGAATGATGCACCTGCACTTAAGCAGGCAGATGTTGGCGTGGCCATGGGAATTACAGGAAGTGAAGTATCGAAAGATGCGGCAGCAATGGTGCTTACAGATGATAATTTCCAGACAATAGTCAAGGCAATAGAAAATGGAAGAAATATATACCAGAATATCAAAAATTCGATACAATTTCTGCTATCAGGTAATTTTGCAGGAATACTTGCAGTTTTATTCGCATCAATTGCGATGCTGCCTGTTCCGTTTGCACCAGTTCATCTGCTATTTATAAATCTGCTCACCGACAGTCTCCCAGCGATAGCATTAGGATTTGAAAAGGGTGATAAAGATGTGATGAAGAAACCGCCAAGAGACAGAAATGAAAGCATTATGACTAAAGATTTCCTGATAAATGTTGGAATCGAAGGCTTAGTTATAGCAGTTACGACAATGACTGCATTTATGATTGGTTACAGAGATAATAATGCTTTGCTTGCAAGTACAATGGCATTTGGAACATTATGTATGGGCAGATTATTCCATGGTTTTAACTGTAAATCAGATAAACCGGTTATATTTAATAACTTATTTTCAAATAAATGGCTGATTGGTTCGTTTTTGACAGGAGTAATCCTTATGAGCTCAGTTCTTATGATTCCGGTATTTCATACAGCATTAAAAGTACAGACTTTGAGTATCGCACAATTACTGATTATATATGCACTTGCGGCAGCTGATTTCCTGATTATACAACTGCTTAAATGGTTAAAAACATTGATATAGCGATAAAATGCAAGGAAGAAACTCAACTTTTAAATAAAATTAAATAAAGCGTATAAATAAAGGTAAAGCAGGTAGAAGCAGAATAAATATAAATAAATCAAAATAGGAAAATATATGTATCTCCCGGAGAATTTTGGGAGATACATAACTAAAAGGATTATTTTTGACTAAATGGAGTAGAAATAATGTTTTAAATATTATAAAATCATTACGATAAATAGTGTGAAAATAATTCTGATGAAAATGAATTTTCCATAACTATTTGTTTCAGAACAAAAACAAATAAAAAGAGAATATTTTTTTTTATACATAGGTTAGTATAAGCTAACTAAAGGAAGAGGTGACTAATCAAAATTTAATATGAATGATGAAGAAAAAATTTTTGAAAATATAGCAAGGGAAAACAGGGCAGAAGAGATATTTAAGAGCGAAGATTGTGAAATTTGGAAAATGAAGAACTCTTCAGGTGATGGACTCATAACTATGTACAATGTATTTCCAGGTGTAATTGTTATGTATAGTGATTTTCATATGTCATCGTGTATATCGGAATTTGATGCGACATCTACTGATTTACTTTGCATTAATCATTGTCGTGAGGGTTGTATGGAAAGTGAATTAAGGGCAGGCGCATATTACTATATTGAAAAAGGCGATTTGTGTGTAGATATCAGAAAATATCATGCAGGCAATGTTAATTTTCCATTAAATCACTATCACGGAATAGGAATATGCTTTTATCGACCTGTAGCTGATAAACAACTGGCAAATGAACTTAATAATTTTCCAGTGAAGCTGTCAGACATTCAGAAAAAATTCTGTGACAATGATAAGCCACATATTATAAAGGCGAGCAAGGAAATTGAACATATTTTCTCGGAACTTTATGAAGTTCCATCGAAGATAAGAAAAGAGTATTACAGAATAAAGGTTTTTGAATTGCTGTTGTATTTAGACGCCTTAGAAATCGATAATGATAAATTTGACAAACCATATTTCTACAAAAGTCAGGTGGAAAAGGTAAAGAACATACATGAATTGATTACACATAACCTTACATATCATTATACTATCGAAGAATTGTCAGAAAAATATGATATATCAGCGACAACATTAAAGGAATGTTTCAAATCAATTTATGGAAGTCCAATATATAAATATATTCAGACATACAGGATTAACAGAGCAGCAACATTACTTAGAAACGGTTCTAATGAAAATGTTTCACAGATTGCAGGGCATGTCGGATATGACAGTCCAAGCAAATTTGCGGCAGCATTTAAAAAGATTATGGGAGTAACGCCGCTGCAATATAGAAAAAATAACAGTACACTACCGCTATAAACAAAAAAGGAGATGTTTAAAAATGAAGAAAAAAAGTGCAATGTCAAAATTGTTTGACTATGCAGGAAATTTTAAGTACCTGACTATGGCTTCATTAGTACTTTCTGTGATTAGTGCATGGTTAGCACTAGTCCCATTTTATTATATCTGGAGAATTATCAAAGAAATACTTGATGTGGCACCTTTTTATGGTGATGCAAAGAATCTTAGTAAATACGGCTGGACAGCGGTTGGCTTTGCAATAGGTTCAATGCTTATTTACATATCTGCACTCATGTGTTCACATATTGCAGCCTTCAGAGTTCAGGCAAATATGAGGTCAAAAGTAATGCGACATATCCTTACACTTCCTTTAGGTTTTATGGACAGAGAGGGAAGTGGTAAAGTCAGAAAAATAGTAAATGAATCAAGTGCCGCCACAGAGACATACCTTGCACATCAGCTTCCTGATATGGCAGGTGCAATGGCTACACCTGTAGGTTTGTTAGTCTTACTTATAGCATTTGACTGGAAACTTGGGCTTTTAAGTCTTATCCCTACTGTACTTGCATTCCTAATTATGGGTTCGATGACAGGTGAAAAGATGAAAGAGAAGATGAAGGAATACCAGAATTCCTTAGAGACAATGTCAAATGAAGCTGTAGAATATGTAAGAGGTGTTCCGGTTGTTAAAACATTTGGACAGTCAGTGTTTTCGTTTAAGAGATTTAAAGAGGCAATTAAAGGGTATGAGAAATGGGTAATTTCTTATACATTAGACCTTAGAATGCCAATGACATTGTATACAACAATTATTAATTCAGTGTTCGCAGTTCTTATGCTTGCAGGCTTTGTGATTACCAGAAATGGCGTAACTAAAGATTTTATTTTGAATTTCACATTCTATGTAATTATAACACCTATCATTACAGTTACACTTAATAAAATTATGTTCTCAAGTGAGAATAATATGCTTGTGGAAGATGCTCTTTCGAGAATTGAGGGAATAACTAATATGAAGCCTCTTGAAGAGCCTTCTGAACCAAAGTCCCCACAGGATTATTCCGTATCCGTACATAATGTTTCTTTCAGATATGACGATGCTAAGAGCAATGCATTAACTGATATTAATATGAATATTAAATCAGGTGAACATATTGCACTCGTTGGACCATCAGGTGGTGGTAAGACAACACTTGCAAGTCTTATCGCAAGATTTTGGGACGTTAATGAGGGTGAAATAAACATTGGCGGAACAAATGTCAAAGATATCGCAGGCAAAGAACTTATGAACACAGTTTCATTTGTATTTCAGGATAGTAAGTTACTTAAAATGTCAATATTTGATAATGTAAGATTAAGTAAACCTGATGCAACAAGAGAAGAAGTTCTTAAGGCTCTTAAAGATGCACAATGTGAGGATATTATCGCAAAAATGCCAAAAGGTATAGATACAATCATTGGCTCAGATGGTACATACGTGTCAGGTGGAGAAGCACAGCGACTCAGTATTGCAAGAGCAATGTTAAAAGATGCACCGATTCTTGTATTAGATGAGGCTACAGCATTTGCGGACCCTGACAATGAGGCTAAGGTTCAGGAGGCATTTGCAAATCTTTCAAAAGGCAAGACAGTTATTATGATAGCACACAGACTGTCAACTGTTACAAATGCTGATAAGATATATGTATTAAAAGAGGGCAGGATTGCAGAGCAGGGAACACATAATGAGTTAAATAATAAAGGCGGAATATATACTCATATGTGGTCTGAATACAATAAATCAGTAAATTGGAAGGTAGGTGTGAGATAATGAATTTAAACGAAAAATTACAACATAAATATGCGTTGTCACCTAAGGGTGCAAAGGATATGATAAAGGCATTTATTTCCGTAACTGTGTCAAATATTGTTCTTATGCTTCCTGTTGGTTTACTTTATTATATTGTTAAAGATTTTATAAACAATGATGTAACTTCTAATAAGAGAATTCTTTATATTATTGGAAGTGTTATCTGTCTGTTATTAATAGCGATAACAACTTATATTCAATATAATGCAACATTCCTTTCTACTTATGTGGAAAGCGGAGTCAGACGAACATCGCTCGCCGAAAAGTTAAGAAAATTACCTCTTTCTTATTTTGGTAAAAAAGATTTGTCAGATCTGACAAGTACAATTATGGCTGATTGTGCCACGCTTGAGACTGCATCATCACATTGGATTCCTGAATTAATAGGAGCAATGATTTCGACACTTATTGTATCAATAAGCCTTTTCTTTATTGACTGGAGAATGGCAATTGCAGCGTTATGGGTTTTACCTATTGCATTTATCATTGTATTAAGTTCTGCAAATGTACAAAAGAAATTAAATGAAAATCATATGAGACTTAAAATGAATCTTGCAGATGGTATACAGGAGTGTTTAGAAACACTTAGAGATTTAAGAGCTAACAATGCAAGTGAAAGCTATATGACAGGACTGGATAAGAAGATTAAGGCAGTTGAGAAACATTCAATAGTCACTGAGTTTGGAACAGCAGTGTTCGTAGGTTCAGCCCAGATGATTTTAAAAGTGGGAATCGCAACTGTTGCCCTTGTGGGTGGAATACTTCTATCAAAAGGCAAAATCGATATATTTAAATTCTTTATGTTCTTACTTCTGGTGTCAAGATTATATGATCCTATGCAGATGTCATTACAGAATCTTGCAGCAATTATATCAGCAGATGTACCTTGCAGAAGAATGGATGAAATCTTGTCACACAGTATACAGACAGGTTCAGAGAAATTGACAAATAAGGGTTGTGATATCGTATTTGACCATGTTGCATTCGGATATGATGGTGAAGATAATGTACTTAGTGATGCGTCATTATGTGCAAAACAGGGCGAAGTTACAGCTTTAATCGGACCATCAGGTGGTGGTAAGACAACTGTATCAAGACTTGCAGCAAGATTCTGGGATATTAATAAAGGTAAGATTACTGTTGGTGGAATGGATATATCGAAGATTGATCCTGAGAAACTTATGTCCCTGTATTCGATTGTATTTCAGGATGTTACTTTATTTAACAATACTGTTATGGAAAATATACGAATCGGTAAGAAAGATGCAACTGACGAGGAGGTTATAGCAGCCGCTAAATTAGCACACTGTGATGAGTTTGTAGAGAAACTGGCTGATGGCTATAACACAATGATTGGTGAAAATGGTTCGGAATTATCAGGTGGTGAACGCCAGAGAATCTCAATAGCCAGAGCGTTCTTGAAAGATGCTCCTATTATTCTTCTTGATGAGGCAACAGCATCTCTTGACGTAGATAATGAGACTTTGATTCAGCAGTCGCTTTCTGAGTTAATTAAGAATAAAACTGTTCTTATAATTGCACACAGAATGAGAACTGTGGCAAGTGCAGATAAGATTGTCGTTCTGAAAGATGGCGTTGTAGCTGAACAGGGAAGTCCTGCAGAGCTTGAAGCTAAGAATGGTATATATAAACATATGATGAGTATGCAGCTTAAGAGTGCGGAGTGGAAGATGAATTAGAAATTATTTTAGTTTGACATCAAGAAAAAGTTTTGCTATAATCCGAAATATCCGAGTTGCGAAGCGCGTAAGTCCAGGAATGGGCTTACGTGCTTTTTTGTTGTATAAGAAATTTCTTAGTATTTCCTATGCAACAAAAAGCTTCGCAGGAATGTGCACACTTTTGCAGAGAAAAATGTTGCATAAAGCATCATAAACATAAAAATTATGAAAAGGTAATGCAAAATGTTGCAAAAGTGGCACAGAATATCGCAAAGCGATATTCTTCTTAGTTAAAAGAAATGGAGGAAGATGAAGTGGAAAACAATTTTTCTGAAAATTTAGAGAAAGGAAATGGCAAAAGGGACAACAAAATGGCAAGTATGCCGGTTAACAAATTAATGCTAAGTATGGGAATTCCGATGATTTTATCAATGGCATTGCAGGCTGTATATAATATTGTTGATAGTGCATTTGTTTCAAATATGAAAGGAAATGGCGAAGCAGCATTAAATGCTCTGACGCTTGCGTTTCCAATTCAGATGTTAATGGTGGCAATTGCTATTGGTACAGGTGTCGGAACTAATGCATTACTTGCAAAAAGTCTAGGACAGGGCAATAAAGAGAAAGCAAGTAAAGTCGCAGGAAACAGTATTTTTCTTGCAACTGTGATATATATTATTTTTCTGATATACGGAATGGTCGGAGTGAGAGCATATATATCAACGCAGACGAAAAATGTACTCATAAGAGAAATGGCAGTTGATTATCTTAGAATCTGTTGCGTAATTTCATTTGGTATTACATTTTTCTCAATATTTGAGAAATTATTACAGGCGACAGGACGTTCGTTATATTCAACAATTGCACAGATTCTTGGCGCTGTCGTAAATATTATTTTAGACCCGGTACTTATCTATGGTTTATGTGGCTTTAAGGAATATGGAGTAAAGGGTGCAGCTTATGCGACTGTAATCGGACAGATAGTATCATTTGTGACAGCACTCATATTTCATTTGAAATTCAATGTCGAAATTGACAATTCATTAAGATATAAGAAACCATCATTTACAATAATAAAGGAAATATATGCAATTGGTCTGCCGGCAATTATCTCGCAGGCACTAATGTCGCTTATGACATATGCTTTAAATATTATATTTGTACGAATTAATGAATCAGTGGTAACTGCGTATGGATTATATTATAAGATCCAGCAGTTTGTTCTCTTTGCTGCATTTGGATTAAGAGATGCCATAACACCGGTTGTATCATTTAATCATGGTATGAGAAGTAAGAAACGTGTTAAAGACGGAATTAAATATGGAATGTTATATACATTCATAATTATGTTTGTGGGTATGGTGGTACTTGAAATCTTTGCAAATCAGTTGTCGGCAGTATTTGGACTGTCAGGAAATACCCAGAACCTATGTATTGATGCAATGCGTATTGTTTCAATAAGTTTCGTATTTGCAGGAATAAATATTGCATACCAGGGAATCTATCAGGCCATCGACAGCGGCTTGGAATCCCTGATTATATCGGTACTCAGACAGTGTATAATAGTGCTTCCTTTAGCATATTTATTTTCAAACATTGCGATTAAAAATTCTGATAAGATATGGTTAATATGGACATGTTTTCCGATAACCGAGGCGGTTACGGCATTTGTGGCATATTTATTAATGAAGCGAATTAACAGGACTAAATTAAGTGAACTTAACTAAATAAGAAATTATATGAAAATTAATTAAATAAAAACTAAATAGAAATGAGAATTCAGAAAGAGGTCAATGTGAAAAATAATGCTGATGCAATTATTTTTCACATAGCTATTTGTTTCGGAGCGAAAGCAAATAGCTTTTATGGCAGTCAGAAATCGCCTACGCGAATTTCTGACTGCCTCTTCGCGACAAGTCGCTCAGAAAAGAGGTTAATATGAATAAAATAGTTACAATCAGCAGAGAATTTGGCAGTGGCGGACGTTTTATCGGTGAACAGCTTGCTAAAAGAATTGGAATACAATTTTATGACAAAAAGATAATTAGTGAGGTTGCAGAGAAAACAGGTCTCGCAGAAGAATTTATAGAGCAGAAAGGCGAATATGCACATCTTAAAAATATTTTTGCATATGGTCTGATTGGCAGAAATCAAAATGGAGAATCAATCGATGATATTCTGTATGCGGCTCAAAGGGAAATTCTAATTGATGCAGTAAAGAAAGGTCCATGTGTTATAGTTGGAAGAAATGCTGACTACATTTTCAAGGATTATAAGGAATGTATAAATGTATATATATGTGGAAATATGGAAGAAAAGATTGCAAGAATCAGTAAACTGTATGATAAGACGGAAGAAGAGGCAAAAAAACTTATCCACGATATAGATAAGCGAAGGAGTGTTAATTATAAATATTATACTGAAAGACAGTGGGGACTTTCTAAAAATTACACAATTTCGTTAAATAGCAGTGAAATTGGATATGAAAAATGTATTGATATTATAGAGGAACTTTATAATCTCTAAAAAATTTGTTGAAAATAGACATTGATTTATTATAGATTTATTGTATTATATTCATAAAGAAATAAATCACAGAAATGGAGATTAATGCAATGAAAGAATTTAAACCTATTAAAGAAGGTAAAGTACGTGAGGTATATGATAACGGAGACAGCCTTATCATAGTTGCTACAGACAGAATATCAGCTTTTGATGTTATTCTTAAGAATGTTGTACATAAGAAAGGTGCAATTCTTACACAGATGTCTAAGTTCTGGTTCGATTTCACAAAGGATATTGTTCCAAACCATATGATTTCTGTAGATGTTAAAGATATGCCTGAATTCTTCCAGAATGAGAAATATGATGGAAACAGTATGATGTGTAAGAAATTAGATATGCTTCCAATCGAATGTATCGTTAGAGGATATATAACAGGTAGTGGCTGGGAAAGCTATAAGGAAAATGGTACTGTATGTGGAATTAAGCTTCCAGAGGGATTACAGGAATCAGACAAGTTACCTGAACCAATCTATACACCAACAACTAAAGCAGATTTAGGTGACCATGATGAACATATTACTTTTGAAGATAGCGTAGAGATTCTTGAGAAGCTTCACCCTGGAAAAGGCGAAGAATATGCTAAGAAGATTATGGATTGCACAATTGCACTTTATAAGAAATGTGCAGAATATGCATTAAGCAAGGGAATTATTATTGCAGATACAAAATTCGAATTTGGTTTAGATGAGAATGGAAATGTAGTTCTTGGTGATGAGATGCTTACACCAGACAGCTCAAGATTCTGGCCATTAGAAGGTTACAAACCTGGACAGGGACAGCCTTCATTTGATAAACAGTATGTAAGAGACTGGTTAAAACAGAACCCGGACAGTGATTATCATCTTCCAGATGAAGTTGTTGAGAAATCAGTTGATAAATATAAAGAAGCATTTGAATTAATTACAGGAAAGAAATTTGAATAATTAATTTAAGACTTGTATCATATAATGAGATAATTTCTTTATATTTAATATTTATATATGTTTATATATGAAAATCTAATCATTAATAATATGATACATAATTAATTAGAAATAGTATTCTTAGATAAATGTGAATTATCAGATTTGTCGAGAATACTATTTCTTTTTTACATTAAAGAGATTAAGTGTGATATAATTACATTCAAAATTATACAGGTGATTAATAAAATAATGAATACAAATACTTAATTTTTCTAGAAAAGAGGGTGACACCGATTATTTACATAGTTGAAGATGATGAAAACATTCGTGAAGAATTAAAATTATTACTAAATACATCAGGATACGAAGTGTGCACAACTACAGATTACAAAAATGTTGCAGATGATATATTAAGTGTAAACCCTGATATGGTTCTGCTAGACGTTAATTTAGAGGGGATAAGCGGTCTTACGATATGCGACCGTTTAAGAGAGAAGTCAGATGTTCCCATCATTTTTGTAACTGGAAATAATACTTCAATGGACGAGCTTAACTGTATTATTCGTGGTGGTGACGATTACATCAGTAAACCATATCAACCACCGATATTACTTGCAAGAATTGCTGCATTACTCAAGCGGACTAAGAAATCAACTGATAAGAAGTCGGACACTATATTAGAATGTGGAAATGTAAGGCTGGACACGTCTGTTGCATTGATTTATAAGGATAATAAGAAAGCAGAGCTTACGAAGAATGAAATGAAGATACTTTATTATCTATTTGCAAATAAAGGCAAGATAATTTCAAGGGAAGAACTGATTGACTACTTGTGGGACAATGATGTATTTATTGATGACAATGCTTTGAGTGTAAATGTTACAAGAATAAGAAATAAATTAAAAGAATTAGATGAAGAAAAACTTATACAGACTAAGAGAGGAATGGGCTACATATGCGGCTGACAGATTATTTATCAGATAAAGTAATTGTAATACTTATAAATATGGCGTCTATGATGGCACTTAGTCTGTACCTCATTTTGACAGGCAACTATCTGACAAATGTAATCTTAATACTTGCAGCGTGGGGTATAATTCTAGTTACTTATCTGAGCATGGACTATATAATTAAAAGAAAATATTTTAATAAAATAGATGATACTCTAAAAAATCTTGATAAGCCATATCTTATAGCAGAAGTAATGGATAAAGGCAACAGCATTTATGACAAAATCTACAGGGATGTAATACACACATCTAATAAATCAGTAATAGAAGAAATAAGAGGTTTGAAAAAATCACAGTCAGAATATAAGGAATATATTGAAAGCTGGGTTCACGATATCAAGACCCCGTTAACTGCCATTAATCTCATATGTGAAAATAATAAAAATGATTATACGAAGAAAATTCAGAGAGAAACCGGAATAATCGAAAATCAGGTGGAAAATGTCCTGTATTATGCCAGAATGGAGCAGGTATATAAAGACTATATGATACATAGCGTTAATCTTAAAAATGTTGTGTTAAATTCTGTCAGAAGAAATAAGTTGTATTTCATTCAGGGAAAAATGCAGGTAAATGTTGAATTTGATGACATAATGGTTTCGACAGATGAGAAATGGATAGAATTTCTGCTTAATCAGATATTTTTAAATGCTATCAAATATCGTACAAATGAAAATGCACACATAGATATAACAACAAATAAGCAGGATAAAAATATAGAACTTATCATAGAAGATAATGGGATTGGAATACCTAAGGAAGATATCGGCAGGATATTTGAGAAAGGCTTTACGGGAAGTAACGGCAGAAGAGATATTAAAAAAGATAATTCAACAGATTACAACATAAGTAAAAAAGCGACAGGAATAGGACTGTATCTGTGTAAAAATCTGTGCGATAAGTTAGATATCGGAATCAGATGTGAGTCAGAGGAAGGCAGATATACACGAATGATTCTTACATTTCCTGATTCGGATTATGCGAAGTTGTAAGTCTATACCACACACTCGATTTATGACGTATCGTGCAGCATAGACGTTCAACATCACTAAAAGTCTGTTAGGTAAATGCATATAAATCTTACAAAATTGTAAGATTAGTGAAATGTAAAGTGATACAAGAAAATTACAAAAGGTAGTAGACTCATTTTAGTAAAAATAAAGCCATTAAGATTAAAAGAATTGAATAGTTTATATAAGCTAAGATAAACAATTGAATATATTTAGACGGCTTGGAAATGAGGTAAAAATGAGTGAATATATAAAAGTATGTGAAGTCGAAAAATATTATGGAGAGGGCAGTAATGTAACAAAGGCTGTTGACGGAGTAAGCTTTGCAGTGGATAAAGGTGAATTTGTCGGAATTATGGGTGCATCAGGCTCCGGAAAATCGACATTGCTTAATATGATGTCTACGATTGATAAAGTAACTGCGGGACACATTTACTATGGCGAAACAGATATAACCGGTTTAAATGAAGATAAATTATCTGATTTCAGAAGAGATAATTTAGGGTTTGTATTTCAGGACTTTAATCTGTTAGATACACTTACAATTGGAGAAAATGTTGCGTTAGCAATGACATTTCATACGAAACGTAAGAAAGAGATAAAAGAAAAAGTAGATGAGATGTTAAATCTGCTAGGGATTAGCGGAATACGTGATAAGTTTCCATATCAGGTATCTGGTGGGCAGAAACAGAGATGTGCCTGTGCAAGAGCACTTATAAATAATCCGTCACTTTTACTGGCTGATGAACCAACAGGGGCATTAGATTCTAAAGCAGCACAGACATTGCTTGAGACATTTACAAGAATAAACAAGTGTATGCAGGCTACCATACTTATGGTTACACACGATGCATTTTCGGCAAGCTATTGTGACAGGATATTATTTCTCAAGGACGGCAAAATCTTTAACGAACTGGTGAAAGGTGATAAGAGCAGACGTGATTTCTTAAATGAAATATTAGACATTCTTGCATTGACCGGAGGTGACAATGATGTTAAATAAACTCGCTTTCAGAAATGCTAAGAGGTCTTTGAAGGATTACCTTATATATATTATTACGATGACCATAATAGCAGCTATGATGTTCGCATTTGATTCAATGATTTTCAGTAAAGAAGTAAGAAATATGTGCAGTGAAGCAGGAATTATGGCAGCAATGCTTGGAATTGCGACATTTTTCATAGTGTTAATTGTGGCGTGGCTTATCAATTATATGGCGAAATTTATGCTTGAGAAGAGAAGTAAGGAATTCGGAACATACCTGCTGCTCGGAATGAAGCGAAAAGAAATATCGCATTTGTATATGAAAGAGAATCTTATAATGGGAACTATCGGATTCATGATTGGTTCTGTGGTGGGAATGTTTCTGCAGCAGATAATTATGACGATATTCTATAGTGTATTTAACATAGAATACAAGGTGAAAATAGATGTGCAGGGATTATCTGTATTAATGACGGTCTGCTGTTATTTTGGCTGTTATCTTATTGCTCTATTTCGTAATAAACGAAAGTTTAAGAAAATGAATATTTCAGAATTAATGAAAATGGATAAGGAGAATGAAAAGATTAAGCAGGGAAGTCCTGTTTTATCACAATGGCTTTTCTTTGGTTCGTTTGCTTATATAATTCTGTTTTTCATTAAATTATTTGAGGGCAGATACACTGTGTCAGGTGTAATTCTTATGAGTATGGGACTTATTATTTCTATTTATATGATTTACTTTGGAATTGCAGGATATATAGCAAGATGTGTCCAGAAAGGCAGCAGAAGAGTCTACAAGAATAATAATTTATTTATCTACAGACAACTTTCTTCAAAATTAAGCACAATGCGTTTCACGATGGGAAGTCTTACAATATTACTTACGTGTGCAATTCTGGGTGGAACTATTGCCATGATGTTTGCAAAATATCAGGATACTGAACTTAAAAATATAATGCCTTTTGATGTACTTATATATAGTAATAACGTAAATGAAGATTTCAAGGAAGAAACGGAAGCCATAGAGGAGCTGGCAGGAATAAAAGAAAAGTTAATTTATCACATTTACCAGAATGGAAGTCATAAAATAAATGATTTTCTCTATGTAAATGCATCTACGATAAGAAAAATATACAGAACTAAAGATGGAAAATTAGATGAAGAAGCTGTTAAAAATGACGGAGATGAATACTATGATTATGATACATTTATAAGTCTTAGTGATTATAATGCGTTAAGAAAAATGCTTGGATACGAAGAGATTACATTACATGAGAATGAGTACGCCATTAATATTAAGAAGAGAATGAAAAATGATTTGAAAGGAGAAATACTTAATACAAAAGTGGAAGCTGGTGATAAGGAACTCAGGTTTTCTAAGATATATACTGACAGCATTTCACAAAACGGAATAAATGGTGCAGATTACCTGATTGTAGTTCCTGACAGCGCGGCAGAGAAGATGGCACCATATTATACGAATCTTGCAGCCAGTGTTATTAATGCTCCGGATAATAAACTTCGTGATAAATTAGATGACATAAGACAGAAGAAAAATGGGATTATGCCTGAGAAAGAATTTCAGAAGTTAGTCAGGGAGGGTAAGATTAGTAGTAATGAAGAATGGGATGATGTTACTCTTGGAGGTTATGGAACTGATAATATAATTGCAGTTTTTGCGGATGTGTTAGTATCAGTGCCAATGACTAATGAGATGAAATTTGTCATAACAGCAATTGTTTTTCCAATAGCATATGTAGGAATTGTATTTGTTTGTGTAGCACTTACCATTTTAGCAGTACAACAGTTGAGTGATTCATCAAAATACAGATGCAGATATGTTATTCTCCGTAAATTAGGACTTAGCGAAAGAAGCACTAATAGAATAATCTTAAAACAGTTACTTGGATATTATATGATTCCGGGAATCGTATCACTTATAATAAGCGGAATTATTGCAGTGTTTGCTGGAAATAATTTCGTAAAATATACGGGTGTTTCAGGAAGTGGTATGTATTATTTCGGGATTTCAGCATTGGTATTCTTTGGAGTGTATGTTATATATTTTATAGCAACCTATGTTGGATTTAAGAAAAATGTGTAAATAAAATTTCGTTGGCATTGTTAAGATATATTATCAAATTCATTTGACAAATGATGTATCTTAACCAAACAAATGCAGTTTTGAATAAATAAAAGAGTTTTGTATGTAAAGGTTTTAATGCCTGAATAATTCTGGTACTAAAATTTATTACATACAAAACTCTTTTCTGGTAGGAAAAATTGTAATCCCCATTGATGAGCCTTCCTTCAATGGCTTGTGATCAATGGGGATAAAAAGATGTAGGATGTATTGGGTATATGTATAACAGCTTTCACTGTTATAACATTGAGAGGTGTAAAGCAAACCCCTTTCGTTCGCTTTACAATTGTCATTATAAGGGATAAATTTGTCTAAAAATTGAATTATATATAAAAAAAATATAAAATTAATAAAATAATTATAAACTATCATAGTTAATTGTAATGCCAGTAATAAAATGTTATAATACTAACCATAATAAAGTTAAGGTATGTTTACGTGAAAAAATATAGAAAATGCAGAGAAAAGAGGTAAATATGAATATAAAAAAGTATATTTATGATGGAAGCAAGAAATTTGTTCCTGATAAATTTGACACTAAAGAAACAGGCGGACTTACTAAAGAAGAAGCGGTCAATCTGATGAATGAGAATCTCCCTAAGATTGATGAATTACAGAAGAAGCTTTATGCTGAGAAGAGAGAAGGAATTATATTCTTATTTCAGGCGATGGATGCAGCAGGTAAAGATGGAACCATTCAGGCGGTTTTGAGTTGTCTGTCACCTCATGGAGTTAAGGAGTATGCATTTAAAGCACCCAATGCAACAGAATTAGCACACGATTATCTATGGAGAGTTCATCATTGCGTACCTGAGAAAGGTCAGATAGCTATATTTAACAGAAGTCATTACGAGGATGTACTCATTGGAAGAGTCCATAAATTATATAAGAACCAGCCAAGGGCTTCATATGTGAAATTAAACGAGGTTATGAAGAACAGATATGAAGATATCAGAAATTTTGAAAAATATCTATACAATAATAGCGTAAGAATTGTTAAAATATATCTCAATGTATCGAAGGATGAGCAGGCAAGAAGATTTTTGTCACGCTTAAATGAGCCTAAGAAATATTGGAAGTTCAGTTCATCTGACCTTAAGGAAAGAGAATACTGGGAAGAGTATCAGAAGGCATTTGCAGAAGCAGTTAACCAGACTGCGATGGATTATTGCCCATGGTATGTGATTCCGGCAGACCATAAATGGTATATGAGATATCTGGTAAGCCAGATTATATTAGATACATTAGAGGATATGAAACCTAATTTTCCAAAGGTAAGTCAGGCAGTAATGGAGAATTTTGACGAAGCAAGAAAAATGTTAGAAGACGAATTAAGAGATAAATAGATAAGAACAACGTCTTAGAAATGGAGGAATAAAATGAAAATTTTAGTATTAGGTGGTGCAGGATATATAGGTTCACATACTGTATATGAGTTAATTGATGCCGGAAATGAGGTCGTAATAATAGATAACCTTGAGACAGGGCATATGAAAGCTGTACATCCACAAGCTAAATTTTATAAAGGAGATTTAAGAGACAGAGCATTTGTTGACAGTGTATTAGATACTGAGAAGAATATAGATGCAGTAATTCATTTTGCAGCAAATTCATTGGTTGGCGAAAGTATGGTTAATCCTTTGAAATATTATGATAATAACTTATGTGGAACAAAGGTAATGTTAGAATCGCTTGTGGCTCATGGAATTGATAAAGTTGTATTTTCTTCAACAGCCGCAACTTATGGCGAACCTCAGAGCATTCCTATTGTAGAGACTGATCCTACCAGACCAACTAATTGTTATGGTGAAACAAAATTATCTATGGAGAGAATGTTCTATTGGACAGGCGTGGCACATAATTTACGTTTTGTATCGTTGAGATATTTTAATGCATGTGGTGCACATATAAGCGGACAGATTGGCGAGGACCATAATCCTGAGACACATCTTATTCCACTGATTCTACAGGCGGCAAGTGGCAAACGTGACCATATAAGCATTTTCGGAACTGATTATGATACAGTAGATGGAACATGTGTGAGAGACTACATACACGTTACTGATTTGGCACAGGCACATATTTTAGCAGTAAGATATCTTATGGATGGTAATAAGAGTGATATATTTAACCTTGGAAATGGCGTTGGATTTACGGTAAGACAGGTAATAGATGAAGCTAGGAAAGTAACCGGAGCTGATATTAAAGTAGTAGAAGAAGGCAGAAGAGCAGGTGATCCTGCAACACTCATAGCTTCAAGTGATAAGGCTAAGAGTGTGCTTGGCTGGAAACCGGAATATGCAGATTTATCTAAGATAATTGAGACAGCATGGAAGTGGCACAGCAAACATAAAAATGGTTTTGAGGATTAGTAAATGCAGGTTTAACATAGGATAAGGCATTTACTATACTTAGAATAATAAAAATGGAGGTAGAAAGAAACTATGACAAAGAAATGCAGAAAGCATGTTGTAATGTCTATTGTATTAGGAATTGTTTTTACATTAAGTCTTATGTTTGATGGAAATAGTTCTACAACTAATAATATAGAAGCAATGGCAGCAACAGGCGCAGGTGTGAAGTACCAGACACATGTCCAGACTTATGGCTGGCAGAATTATGTATCCAATGGTGCAGAAAGTGGTACAACAGGACAAGCTAAGAGATTAGAGGCAATCCGCATTAAATTAAATAATGCAGATTACAGTGGAGGTATACAGTACAGAACTCACGTACAGAGTTATGGCTGGATGAACTGGGCAAGAGATGGCGCAATGAGCGGAACATCAGGGCAGGCAAAGAGACTTGAGGCTATCCAGATTAAACTTACAGGAGAGATGGCTAATAAGTATGATGTGTACTATCGAGTACATTCACAGAAATTTGGCTGGTTAGGCTGGGCTAAGAATGGTGCGTCAGCTGGAACAGCAGGATATGGTTACAGACTTGAATCAATCCAGATTAAACTCGTTAAAAAAGGAAGTGCAGCACCTGGAAGTACAAAGAATACATTTCGTGAGACATTAGTTAAATACAGAACACACGTACAGGACTATGGATGGCAGGGATATGTAAGTGATGGAGCGTTAAGTGGAACATCAGGCCAGGCAAAGAGACTTGAGGCTATCCAGATTTCTCTTGTTAATCCAAGATATTCAGGAAGTATACAATACAGAACACACGTACAGGACTATGGATGGCAGGGATATGTAAGCAACGGAGCGTTAAGTGGAACATCAGGGCAGGCAAAGAGACTTGAAGCCATTCAGATTAAATTAACAGGAAAGATGGCTGATAAATATGATGTATATTACAGAGTTCACGCACAGACATATGGCTGGTTAGGCTGGGCTAAGAATGGTGCATCGGCAGGAAGTTCAGGTTATGGAAAGAGGCTTGAAGCTATAGAGATTAAATTAGTAGCTAAGGGAAGTGCAGCACCTGGCAGCACAGCCAATACATATATAGAGAAACCAACTACGGTTGCAGCAACAGGTATAACACTTAACAAGACAAGCTATACTTTAACAAAAGGCGGTACATATACTTTAAGTGCTACAGTAGCGCCATCTAATGCTACAAATAAGACAGTTACATGGACAACAAGTGATAAATCTGTTGCAACAGTAAGCAGCACAGGTAAAGTTACAGCAGTTAAGGCAGGTACAGCTACAATTACAGCTAAGACATCTAATGGTAAAACAGCAACATGTAAGATTACAGTTAAGGATTCAGTACAGCCTGTAACCGGAACAGATACAGACCAGGGTAATCAGAAAGCATTATACAACGCATTATTTGATATTAATAACAAAGTTACATTTGATATGAATATCAGTGATGACCAGATTAAACTAATGCAGAAGGATTACAAAGAAGGTAAAGACATTTACAGAAAGATTGATAAGCTTACAGTAACAGTTGGCAATAAGAAGTATGATATTTATGAAGTCGGTGTAAGAATTAAAGGTAATACATCGAGAGTAAATATTTATAATAATGGAAATGTAGATGATAGAAACTTAATACATTTAAAGATAAGTTTCAAAGAAACATTTGATGATGAGACAGAATATGCCGGCAATGCTAAGGTATGGGCAAATGATGCTGATAGAAAAGCCAGAAAGAAGAGAACGTTTGCTACATTAAAAGCTATCGAACTTAAATGGAACAGAAATATTGATGGAACATATATAGGTAACTATTATGCAAATCAATTATTCAGGGCATCAGGCGTTGTTGCACAGAATACATCGCTTGCAAATGTAAGATTTGGTGGATACAACTATGGTGTATATACAATGTATGAAATGGTAGATGACGTATTCTTAAAGAGATATTTCGGCGATGATTCAGGAGACCTTTACAAATGTGCATGGGGTCAGACGAGCAATGGTGTAGGTGAATGGAGTGGTGCTACATATAAGAAAGATACTATTAATTCAATGAGCGTTGAAAAAAGTGGTAAGAATTTCATATATGAGTTAAAGACTAATAAGAAGAAGTCAAAACATGCATCACTAAAGAACTTTATTAACACGTTTGCACAGGGAACACCTACTAAGGCAACATTTGAAAGTCTTGTTGATTCAGACAGATTTGTTAAATTTGCAGCAGCATCCTATTTTGTAGGTAATCCGGATGATTTAAGAAATAACTACAATAACCATTATATTTACTTTATGAAGAATGGTAAGGCAGTTTATATTCCATATGATAATGACAGATGTCTTGGTATGACAGTTTCAGGTAAAGATATGACAACATTCAGCCCATATGCTGATAATGCAGCTTTAAAGGGTTCACAGGAGAATCCTGTATTCAGATATAGTATTATTACAAGAAATAATCTGTATACTACAGAATATACAAATGCCCTTAAAGCAATAGCAGAAAGTGGCTGGCTTGATTATAGCAAATATAAGAAGATATATAATATTGCAAAAGCTAATTATGCATCAGTTGCTATTCCTGACTCAAATGTTAGAGCGTATGTTAAGGAAGTGGATGCTCCTGCAAAGACATATAAGAATTCAGACCTTGCATTCAACGAGAACAATGGATTCAATACATCAGTTAAGACATATATGACTAAGATTATGAAAACCTACAATGATGCAATTGCAAAATGGAACTAATAAGTAGTCAGGTATAAAGAGATAGAAGAATAAAATATAATGAAATCAAAAAGGTATTGTCAGAATAGTCTGGCGATACCTTTTTATACTTACTAGGAAATTTCGTTGAAATTGTCCTAGTAAGTATAAACGCTCCGCGAGGATCGCACTGCGGCGGAGCAGAAAATGTTGCTATCGCAACCCGCCGCAGGAGGAGAATGTCGCAAGCGACATTCTTTATTCATAGTATCAGGGTGTCGTTTTTGCACTAAAAATGTAGAAAAATGTACATAAATAATGTATAATATACCTATTAAAAATGTGTGATATAAATGGAGAATTATATGAATAGAGTTTTAGTTGTGTCAAATATAGACAGAGTTTATGAACATAAAGAAATTGCATCAAAGTATAATGCAGGATTCGAATATAATGATTTTTATGCACCTGATATAATTAATGATGAAGAGAAAGTTCATGAAATTATAGAAAGATATAAAGAAGCCGGAGTACCGAAGTATTGTACCTTGCATGGCGCTTTTTATGATATAGCTGTTTTTAGTGAAGATAAGGAAATAAGAGATATTTCATATAGAAAAATGGTACAGAGTATGGATATAGCTAAAGAAATTGGTGCGCGTGGAGTTGTATTTCATACAAATGTTAATCCATATCTTGTTTCGGAAACTTATGAAAAACGTGTGGTTGAGATTACGGTCAAAGTCTTGGAAAAGTTACTGGACAAATACAGTGATATAGATATTTATTTAGAAAATATGTTTGACTGCAATCCACATATATTGGCAGAGATTTCGAAAAAGTTATCAAAATATGATAATTATGGTGTGTGTTTTGATTATGCACATGCAAGCATCTACGGTAATAATATGGAAGAGTGGATAGAAGCACTAAGTCCATATGTTAAACATATTCATATTAATGACAATGATTTGACACAGGATTTGCACCTGACATTAGGAGATGGTAAATTAGACTGGGATAAATTCTTAGAATATTATAATGTATATTTTAGTGATTGTTCGGTATTGATAGAGACAACATTGCCGGAGAATCAGATTAAGTCATTAGAATTTTTGGAGAAATTAGAGTCAGAAAGATACAAAGCCGCATTTGCACATAATGTGACAAATAATGAAATAGGAATTAATAAATACAATAAAATTAGCGATGTTAAAGCATTGGCTGCGGAAGAACTTTTAGAGAGAATCTTCTACTATATGACGAAGTTAGTTGAGATTAAAGAATTCTCGGAAACGGTTGATTTGCTGACAGATTTAGGAAGTACAATAGTTAATTCTGACAGGGCATCATTCTGGTTCTGGGATACCAGTTCTAAGCAGTATTGGACACTTTCAGCACAGGGTAATGGCAGAATTACTATACCTGAGGGAACAGGAATTGTTGGAAGAACAATTACAGAGAATAGAACGATTCTTTGCAATGATGCATATAGCCAGCCATATTTTAATGGAAATGTGGATAAAGAGACAGGTTATCTTACACGTTCAACATTGTGTATGCCGATAACCGATGTTGATAATGAAGTTATTGGTGCGTTTCAGGTAATCAATAAAATAGATGAAAATGGGAATGCAGGAGTGTTCGATGAAAGGGATATTAATCGATTATCGATTGTTGTTGCATTTTGTGAGAAATCATTAGAGTCGCATTTACTGCACAATGTTGCATTGAGGGACAGACTTACAGGACTTAAAAACCGATATTCATTTTACGAATATTATAATAAGAAAGTCTTACCAAATGTATATGATGTGAAATTTTCATTTATAATGTGTGACATAGACTTTTTCAAAAAAGTAAATGACACATATGGACATAATGCGGGTGATGAAATACTTAGAAGTGTCTCTAAACTTTTCAAAAACAGTGTCGATAAGGAAGATGAAATAGTAAGATGGGGCGGTGAAGAGTTTATCTTTATCCTTAAGAATAAAGATATAGCTGCTGCTAAAGCATTTGCAGAAGAATTAAGAAGTCAGATTGAGAAGTCAGATTTCATGGTTGAGGATAAGATATTAAATATAACAATGTCATTTGGTGTAAGCGAGTTAAATGCACAAAATAACATTGAGGATAATATAAAGGTTGTAGACGGACGCTTGTATAAAGCAAAACGTGATGGAAGAAACAGAGTAATAGATGGTGACTAATATGAAAGAATTAAAATCAGTTTTTATAAGTTATAGCTCTAAAGATACAGAGATTGTTAATGAAGTAGTTAATATGCTTGAAACTTCAGGTATTTCGTATTGGAAAGCACCTGAGATGATACCGGCAGGTTCAAATTATGCAAAAGAGATACCAAGAGTTATATGTGAATGTAATATATTTCTGCTTATTATTTCCGAAGATTCCCAACGCTCGATATGGGTAGAAAAGGAGATAGATTTTGCAATAAATAATAGAAAAGTTATAGTTCCGTTAAAACTCACAGAGGGAAAACTTACGGATATGTTTAGCTTCTATCTTAATAATATCCAGATGGTTAATTATAATGGTAATCTAAAGAAAACTTTGAGAGTATTAAGAACCAGGATAGAGACGCTTTTATCAAAGGAAAGTTTAAAAGACAATACAAGAAATATTGCAGATGGCAGAGAAATCGCAAATTCAAATAATCGTGAATTAGATGATAATAATGAAACTACCTCGAATAGAAATATAGAAAATACAGGTAACGGAGAAAATTCAGATAAAGATATTGAAGGAGCAGAAAACAGAGAAGAACATCCTGAAATGGAGAAAACAGACAGGGAAAATATAAGACACTCGAAAATTAAAGCATTTAGCTATAATCCTCAACCTGAATTCTGCAGAAAATGTAATGGCAAGTTAAAAGAGATTGCTAAAGGTGTATATAAATGTACGAATTGTGGAATGGAGAATTATGATTATTTCCAGACAGTAAGAAACTATCTTGAGAAAGCAGGTCCATGTTCGATTATTATGATAGAGAAAGCTACAAAAGTACCAAGAGCAAGCATTGATTATTTTATTAAACAGGAAATGTTAGAAATTCCTAAAAACAGTGATGTAAGGTTAAGGTGCAAAATGTGTGGGGCACCTATCAGAAGTGGATATTTATGTGATGTTTGCAAGAAAATAGATGGCAGGTAATTATGGAAAAAAATATATGGATAATTAGCAGCAACAAAAAAGAATTAGTAGAAACCCAGGGTGCGGTAAATGGCGGTGGCACATTCAGAACCATTGCGATGTTGTCGCATCAATCTGTTGAAAAGGCAATAGAGAGAGAAGACATAGACATCAGACCATCGGTTATAATATTAGATTATGACACAGAGAAAGAATGTGGCTTTAAGGCATTGGAGATTATACAGGGGCAGTCTGCGTATGTGGGTGTTCCTGTAATTTTTATTATAGGTAAAAGAACAAAGGAAATAGACGAAGAATGTTATGAAAGAGGTGCATTGATTGTATTATCTAAACCATTAAGCAATGTAGCTTTAATGAGAATTAAGAGAATAGCATCCCAGTATGAAAAGGGCAGGGACTACGAAATAATTCTTCAGAGACAGAATAGTGAACTAAGTATGGCAAGACAGATTAAGATATTAAATGAGCAGCTAGAGAAACGCAATGAGCTGCTGTATCAGATATTTGGCAGGTATTTTTCTAATGATATTACTGAAGTAATTCTTGATAATCCTGAGGGTGCATCTATCGGTGGTGAGAAGAAGAACGTTACTATACTTATGGCAGACTTAAGAAGTTTTACACCGATTGCCGAAAGATTAGAAGCTGATTCGCTTACAGATATGATTAATTTCTTCTTAGGAGAAATGACAGAGATAATATTTAAGTGGAGGGGTTCTATTATCGAATTTATCGGAGATGCAATATTAGCTGTATTTGGCGCACCGATGGAATTAGAATGTTCCGAATACAATGCACTTAAAGCTGCACTGGAAATGCAGGAGGCTATGAGTAAGGTAAATGAATATAATAGTGAAAATGGATATCCGGAATTGAAAATGGGAATCGGAATTAATAAAGGTGAGGTGTTTATCGGAAATATCGGTTCAAACCGGATGATGAGATATAATGTTATGGGAAATACAGTTAACTTAGCTTCAAGAATAGAAGCCGTAAGCAAAGGCGGGCAGATATTGATATCGAAAGAAAGTATTAAAGATATAGAGAAGAAAGTAGCTGTCAGGGAAGAGATTACGGTTACAGTTAAGGGAATCTCTAAGGAAGTTACGGTATGCGAAGTAATGGGAATAGAATAGATTAAAAGAATTAAATAGATGAAATGGATTAAATAGGTTAAATTAAATAGGTTAAATTAAATAGATTAAATATATTAGTGATGTGTTAAATATTTATGGTTCTGTAAGAAACCAGTGGAAGCGAGGCAGGCATATGGAGGCAGTCGAAGTTAAAAAAACGATTAAATTAGAAAACATTCCAGTTGTGATTCTGAATGTAGAGGATAAATATGAATTTAATGTGGATAAAGTAATAGATATTACCAATGAATGTGGAAGCATTATCTGTATTATAATCTGTATGAAAAATGATAATTACGTAATCAATTGTGTCAGTAATAATAAATCAATACGTGCATTGGAATTTATTAACTATATTTTAGGCGGCTATGGGATTACTGCTGGTGGAGCAGTTGTGGCTAATGGTGAAATTTCTAAGTTAATAATTGATACCGACTCTGCATTTACGGGGATGGATGTTGAAAATATTATTGAGAAAATGTCGTATAAATATTTCGAAGATACAGAAGTGATTAATTCTATGGAAGATGAAATATCATTAGATGATATGAAGCATTATGTGAAGAGAAGGATTCCATGGGCTTTTGTAAGAACTAAAGATATATGTGGAATAGGAACGAATCTGTGTATAAAAAGTCTTGAGAATACGTCAGGCGTGATAATAACTTCTGATGAAGATTTATATATTATGATAGGAAATCGTGGCGAAGTATATGATATAAAAAGGGAAAAATTCGAGGCAAGTTATATAGAGACAAATGAGAAATTAGATGTATTTGAAAGTATGCTTAATTTCATTCCGGCGGTTTTAAATGTGGATAGTGGTAATTACGAATCGATAGATGAACTTGCATATATGTGTTATCCAAGAAAAGGAAACGGAATCTATGCGAAAGAATTACAGAAGAGAACTAAAGTATTCGGGATTAATAATAATGCTGAATATTTTATAGGCGAAAAGGGAGATTACCTTGCAGCGAGGGTAGATGATGTGAGAGACGTGTATATAATAAAAAGAGATATCTTCTGGAATACATATGAAATATATGAAAAATAAATATATATTGGAAAAATAAATATATATTGAAAAAAATATTAGCATTAATATATATTTGAAAGCATATCTTGTATAAATAAACAAATACAAGGTATAGACCTATATATGAAAGAATATATCGAAGAGAGAGCTGTTGAAATAGCCAATTATATAATAAGTAATAAAGCAACAGTAAGGCAGACAGCAAAACAGTTTGGAATAAGTAAAAGTACGGTACATAAAGATGTTACGGAAAGACTTTTAAGAATAAATCCATCTCTTGCAAGTGAGGCAAGAAAGGTGTTAGATATTAACAAATCAGAACGACATATAAGGGGTGGAATGGCAACTAAGGAAAAATATCTGCATCTGCATATTTCATAAAATAGTAAGGCTACATATCCTGGTAATATGTAGCCTTTTTGAAAAGAAATGTATAAAATTTATGGAAAAATGCCTTTAATTTCTTCAACATAAACTAATTTTCTGAGGGCCACTATATAGGCAGCCATTCTAAATGTACAGTTACATTCATCTACAACATCTGTAAGGTCTTTGAATGATTTCGTCATAAGGTTTTCTAGCATTTCATTAACCTGTTCGCGTTCCAAGGTAAGCTCCTGGATATTCTGTACCCATTCAAAATATGACACAATTACGCCACCGCTATTTGCAAATATATCAGGAATAAGTGTGATTGAACGCTTTTCTAATATTTCGTCACGTCTGCGGTAAAACGTTGTGTACATCAACTTGTCTGCAATAATAGATTTGCTTTAAGAAAATGTCAATAAGTCAGAGTAAATACGAAAATAATTAATAAAAGTAAGAACTTTAACTAAATTTAAAATCGTTTAAGTAAAAATATGCAAAATAAAATTAAAGGTTATATAAAATGAGAAAAATTATACTTAATAAGTATTGACGGAACGAAAGATAAATGTTAATCTTTGCATATAGAGGACGAAGGCGTAACCATAATCAGGTTACGCCTTTTCTGTGTAATATCATATATATCATAAGGAGGAGAAGATGCTTATGAAACATAATGAATTAGATGAGATTGATATTGAAATATTAAATATTCTGCAAAGAGATGGCAGAGCAGCAGTAAAAGAAATTGCTAAAAAGGTATGCCTGTCATCGCCTGCCGTATCAAACCGGATAGAGAGATTAGAACAGGATAATTATATAACAGGTTATCAGGCGATTATAAATTCTTCGGCACTCGGATTATATACAAAAGCATTTATAAGTCTTGAAGTTACGCCTCAACAGAAGAAAGAGTTTTATCCATATATAAAGAAATGCAGGAACGTGGTGGAGTGCAACTGTGTAACCGGTGATTATTCTATGCTGTTAGAAGTTTTATTTAGAACGACGATGGAATTAGACCAGTTTATCGGTGAATTACAGAAATATGGAAGAACAAAAACCTTGATAGTATTTTCTACTTCGGTTGAGCATCGTGGGGTAAACATAGATAATAATATAGAGGAATAGATACGCTGAATTAATATTATGTTTTAATAGAATAAAGAATGTCGCAAGCGACATTCTCCGCCTGCGGCGGGTTGCTATAGCAACATTTTCTGCTCCGCCGCAGTGTGATACTTGCGGAGCGTTTTTGTTTGCCAGGACAATTTCAACGAAATTTCCTGGTAAGTAAAAAAAAGATATCCTAAATGGATATCGTATTCTCTGGGGGGATGCCTAGTAGCCTCGCAGCTACTAGGCTGAGTTATGAAAATGTTAAGTTGTTTTAGCTACTTATCAGTAGCATATTTGTATTATATTTGGGAAATGTGTATAAAGTTTGTACATATTATAAAAAAAATATAAACTAATCGTTAATCAATTGTTAAAGATATTTATATATGCAAATTTATTTATACAGATGATTTAATTCTGTTATGTATGTACGAAGTTTGGGTTATATATATCAGTAAAAAATCAATAATAAAAATACTCAAAAATGCCTAAAAATTATTGAAAATGTAAAAATGTAAAAAAAATGTGAATTTCTCAAAAAAGTTCTTCCATATTTTAAAGATATTGTATATAATTAGACAAGGTATCTCATAAAATAAGTAGATTCAGAAACTGATAACCATAAAATTTATATTTATGGTTTAATATTTTTTTGTAAATTGCAATATCATATTTACAGATAGCTGAAAGATAAAAATTATTGAGAGATAGTTAAAGATAGATAATTATTATAAGAGATAGTTAAAATTACTTGATTATGACTAGACTTTAAATAGATTTAATCATTTATTCGATTTATTCAATTGAAGAATTTGATGGAAGAGATTTGAAAGGAGATTTGTATGTTGACTACAGATATTGGAATTGATTTAGGAACAGCTAGTATTTTAGTATATATTAAAGGTAAAGGTGTAGTATTAAAAGAGCCTTCAGTTGTAGCATTTGACAGAGATACTAATAAGATTAAAGCTATTGGTGAAGAAGCAAGATTAATGATAGGTAGAACACCGGGTAATATTATCGCAGTAAGACCATTAAGACAGGGTGTTATTTCTGATTATACAGTTACAGAGAAGATGCTTAAGCATTTTATCCAGAAAGCAATCGGAAAGAGAACATTTAAGAAGCCAAGAATCAGTGTATGTGTACCAAGTGGAGTTACAGAAGTAGAGAAGAAAGCTGTAGAAGATGCTACATTACAAGCTGGTGCAAGAGAAGTTGCAATTATTGAAGAGCCTATAGCAGCAGCTATTGGTGCAGGAATAGATATAACAAGACCATGTGGAAATATGATTGTCGATATAGGTGGTGGAACAACGGATATAGCTGTTATTTCACTTGGCGGAACTGTTGTAAGTACATCTGTTAAGATAGCAGGCGATGATTTCGATGAAGCAATCGTAAGATATATGCGTAAGAAACATAACTTATTAATTGGTGAGAGAACAGCCGAAGAAATCAAGATTAAGATTGGCTCGGCATTTAAGAGACCGGAGGTTGTAACTCTTGATGTAAGAGGAAGAAATCTTGTAACAGGTCTCCCTAAGACTATAACAGTTACTTCAGATGAGACAGAAGAAGCATTACGTGAGACAACTTCACAGATAGTTGAAGCAGTTCATGGTGTACTTGAGAAGACTCCACCAGAATTAGCAGCAGATATTGCAGACAGAGGAATTGTCCTTACAGGCGGCGGATGTTTATTACAGGGATTAGAAGAACTTATAGAAGAGAAGACAGGTATTAATACAATGACAGCAGAAGACCCAATGACAGCAGTTGCTATCGGAACCGGTAAATTCATTGAATTTTTAAGCGACGGTCCTACAGAATAGGTTATGAGGATGCCAGAGGGCAGAATGGAGAAGGCGAATGGTACGAGGACTTTACACAGCTTATACCGGAATGTTAAATCAGCAGTACAGATTAGATACAATAACGAATAATCTTGCAAATGCGACTACAACCGGATATAAAAGAGAGGGTGCAACATCAAGAGCGTTTGATGATGTACTTGCTATTAAAGTTAAAGACAGTTCAGTAGGTTATATCAACCAGAACATTGGAAAGATGAGTCTTGGTGTTAAAATTGGCGAGAATTACGTTGATTATTCACAGGGATCGTTGGTTGAGACTGAGAACACATATGATTTAGCATTAGAGGGAAATGGATTTTTCTCTATATTATTCACAAATAAGAATGGTGAAGACGTAGTAAAGTATACCAGGGACGGTAGTTTTGTTACAGATGCAGAGGGAACACTTAGAACTAAAGATGGTGACTACGTGTTAAATGATGCAGGAACAGAGATTGTTGTGCCTACAGATGCCGAAGAGGTTCTTGTAGATGAATTAGGAAATATTTATGCAGATGGCGAATATGTAGATACACTTGGAATAACTGATTTCGAGGATTATAATTATCTTGCTAAAGATACAGGTGAGAATTATCTTATAGCTGTTGATGGTGCTACAGAGACAGAATGGTCAGGTAAGATACATCAGGGATATACAGAAGCTTCTAATATCAATGTTGTATCAGAAATGGTTGAGATGATAGAGATAGCAAGAGCATATGAATCTAACCAGAAAGCTGTTAAGACTATGGACGAGATGATGAGTAAATCGGTTAATAATGTTGGTAAATTAGGATAGAAAGGGAGGTACATGTTATGGTAAGGTCATTATGGACAGCTGCATCAGGAATGAGAGCGCAGCAGACAAATGTAGATACAATATCAAACAACTTTGCAAATGTTAATACAATAGGTTACAAGAAAGAAACAAATCAATTTAAGTCGTTATTATATCAGACAATCCAGGCAAAGACTACAAGTGCAAATGGTGATACAAAACCAGTAGGTGCACAGGTAGGCTTAGGTGTAAAGAATGCGGCAATTACATCAATATTTAAACAGGGCAATATTAATACTACAGAAGTAGATACAGATTTTGCAATTGAGGGTAAAGGATTCTTTACAGTTCAAGGATTAGACGGCGAGACATATTATACAAGAAATGGTGCATTTAACTGGGCAACAAGTACAAGTGGTGGCGTTGTTTTAGCTAATTCAGAGGGACTTCCTATTTTAGATGCTGATGGTAATACAATAGAATTTGATACAGAAGAATATGATGTATCAGAGATTTCGATTGATAGCAATGGTAATATATGTTACCCTGATGAAACAGGTAATCCACAATCGTTAGATATTAAGATTGGACTTGTACAATTTGCTAATCCATCAGGACTAGAGAAACAGGGAAACACATTATATAAAGCAACAGAAGCTTCAGGTGAAGCCGTATATGAAGATGAGAATACATTAAAGAAAAGTAAATTACATCAGGGTTGCTTAGAGGCTTCAAATGTACAGGTAGTAGATGAGATGGTTAATCTTATTGTGGCTCAGAGAGCTTATGAACTTAACTCTAAGGCGATAACTACATCAGATACAATGATGCAGCAGGCTAACCAATTAAAGAATTAAGGATATTGTATATCCGAAAGGAATGATAGATAGATGAGTATGTCTATAGATAACTATGTAGGTCAGTTAGGAGACCTGTATAACAATGCTAATAATACTACAGCAAGTAAATTAGAGAATTCATTATCGACTGATTATGCTAAAGCAAGTGATGAAGAATTAATGGAGGTATGCAAACAGTTTGAAGCATATTTCCTAGAGCAGGTTATGAAAGGAATGGAGTCAATGATTCCTAAGAGTGATGAGGACGAAGATTCATCAATGACCCAGACAGTAGATTTCTTTAAAGATACAATGTATCAGGAACTTGCAAGTAAGAGTACAGAGACACAGGGCTTAGGACTTGCACAGACTTTGTATGAATCGATGAAACGTGAATATAAAATTTAAAGATACAATTTATAAAGCAAACAATACATAAGAAGTGGAGCTTGAACTATGGAAAACGTAAAGGGGTATATAGAGAAAATTGTATATAGAAATGAGGAAAATGGCTATACGGTTATGTCTGTCAATGCTGACGGTGAAGAGATAACCTGTGTAGGCATTTTTCATTATATCGGAGAGGGAGAATATTTGGAACTTCAGGGAGAATACATAGAACATCCATCGTACGGCGAACAATTAAGTGTTAAAGAATATGAGATAATTGCACCAGAAGATGAGATTTCAATGATTCGATATCTTGGATCTGGAGCAATTAAAGGTGTAAAGATTTCGACAGCGACGAAGATAGTAAATAGATTCAAGAAAGATACTTTCAGAATTATGGAAGAAGAACCTGAAAGGCTTGCAGAGATAAAGGGAATAAGTCTCAACAAAGCTAAAGAGATAGCTATGCAGATGGAAGAGAAGAAAGATATGCGCAAAGCTATGATTTTTCTTGGACAATATGGAATTTCAATGTCGCTTGCGGTTAAGATATATAATTTCTATGGACCGGGACTCTATGATGTAGTAAGAGTCAATCCATATAAAATGGCAGACGATATAGACGGAATAGGTTTTAAAATTGCAGATGAAATTGCATCGCACGTGGGGATAAATACAGACTCGGATTTCAGAATAAAAAGTGGAATATTATATGCGCTTCAGCAGGCAGGAATAAACGGAAATGTTTATCTGCCCTATAATCAGCTCATACGTCAGGCTGAGGAATTACTTGGTCTTACTGAGGTGAATTTAGATAAGCATTTAACAGATTTATCTATAGAGAAAAGAATTATAATACGTGAAGAAAATGATGAAAAAGTCATATATTCATCTAAATTCTATTTTACAGAATTGAGCATTGCCAGATACCTGAATGACTTAAATGTAAGTTCGAAAACAGATGAGAAAAAAGTTATAGAAAAATTAAATGAAATAGAAGATAGTGAAGGGATTGCATTGGATGAGATGCAGGAGAGAGCAGTAATAGAAGCTGTCAAATGTGGATTGCTAATAATTACAGGTGGTCCGGGAACAGGCAAGACTACAACAATTAAAACGATAATCAGATACTTTGAGAATCAGGGAATGGAGATTTTACTTGCAGCACCGACAGGCAGGGCAGCTAAGCGAATGAAAGAAACGACAGGCTTTGATGCAGTAACTATACACAGATTATTAGAACTTAATGGCAATCCTGACGAAGGACAGAATGGACAGTTTGAGAGAAATGAATTAAATCCTTTAGAGGCGGATGTAATTATAATAGATGAGATGTCGATGGTAGACATTTTTCTTATGCAGTCATTGCTTAAAGCTATAACAGTTGGTACAAGGCTGATTCTTGTAGGTGATGTGAACCAGCTTCCGTCAGTAGGTCCGGGCAATGTACTTAGAGATATAATTATGAGTGAAACATTCAATGTAGTGTGTTTAGAAAAGATTTTCAGACAGGCTGCAAGTAGTGATATCGTAATAAATGCCCATAAGATTAATAGAGGTGAAGAAGTGAATTTAGCTAAGAAAAGCAATGATTTTCTATTCATAAGAAGAGAAGATGCTGACAGCATAATAAATGCAATGCTTACGCTTATAAGAGAAAAGCTGCCACCATATGTAGATGCAGATGTAAATGATATTCAGGTGCTTAC
>UMKG01055474.1_pt1 | contig 104155 bp, 115 predicted proteins | sample 1966261 | NCBI WGS metagenome assembly UMKG01 (sample SAMEA4836169, study PRJEB28245) | human gut metagenome | biome: gut microbiome; material: fecal sample | place: Denmark | collected 2008 | reverse complement strand
GAGCGTGTTATTGTTAATGGTAGGTTTGCGGGTTTAAAATATTTGGTAGTTAGTGGTAATGGTTTTGGATTTACTTCATCACCAAGTTTAAATCCCTATGCAGACTTTATTATTGTAGTAAAGGATGTAGATTAATAATGGAAAAGAAGAAAACAGCAGTAGATATTTTAATTGAGGCTTTTTTAAAGGATGTTGACGAAAGAGGTACAATGCCTTGGCAGAGACCGTATGAGAGATATAATGCTTTTAATTGGTACACAAAGAAAGCTTACAGAGGGTTTAATAGACTTCTCTTACCATTTGGGGAGTATCTTACAAAAAACCAAATAACTAAGTATAATGTTGAGAAAGGGTATATCAAATTAGACGAAAATGGCAGGTTGAAAGATATAACTCCTCAGGCTTACTATATGCAGAAGGGTATTAAGTGGTTACCAGTAGTATTTTTTAAGGTAGATAAGAAATCAAGTAGCAGGGAAGAAGTAGCTGAAAACTTTCCTGACTTTGATAAGTTTAATTCAGATGAAATTGTTTATGCAGGAAGAAAGAATGGATATTTATATTATGTTGAAAAGGGTAAATGTATTAAATCCCGAAATATTTTAAGATATTATGATGTAGCTGACAGGAAGCACTTCAGAAATGCCAATGGTGACTATCTACCATCCAGAATTGAAACAGGCGAGGTAGAGATAACTAAATCTGATGCTAAAGAAGTAATGGATAATTACATAAACCTTTCAGGTGTAAAGGTAGATTATAAGAATTATGGCACTCCTTGTTATGTACCAGATTGGGATTTGGTCAGATTAAATCCTCTTACTAAATCTGAAGATGCTTGGTTCTCCACTGCATTTCACGAATTAGCTCATAGTACAGGAGCAGCATCAAGGTTGAACAGAAAGGGTGTTGTCTCACCAAGTGTAATGAGAGAATCTACATATGCTGTAGAAGAGTGTATTGCTGAAATCACAGCTTGCCTATGTTGTGCAGAGACAGGTATTTCAGATTTTGAGACCTCTTGTTCTGAGGAGTATGATAACAGTGTATCATATGTTCAGGCTTGGAAGAAAAGAGTAAAAGATTGGGGTAAAGATTTTATTTACATTGTATCTCAGGCTGATAAGGCTTTCAATATGATATGTGGTGCACCTGACAGTGTAGCACTTGATGAGGATGGTCAGGAAGTAGAATAAAAGGTAATATCTTAATGTAGGGAGTTTATTATGACAATATTTCAGTATTTAAAATGTATGGGTAAAATTGAAGATTTTGTTAAAAAAGTTTATGAGAAGTCACAGTCAAGGAAATGGTGGGTATTTGAAACACCTGAGTGGTCTTTTGTAGACGGGAAAGAAAAGGTTCTGATAAAAGGTAAGAAGTACAATTTATCCAACATCTTGTGTAACGATGTGACCTCTGCAGAGTTAAAAAGTATGACGGATAAAGTGTTGGATTTGATAGCGACTAAGAAGGGTTTAAATAAGAATACCATCACTAAAATAAAGGTAACAGGTGTATCTATTCATATATATTTTGAAGGTGAAGATGAAAACGATTGGAGAAGCGGAAAATGTTACACTCTTAGTGACATATATGATATGTGTGAACTAAAAAAGCCAGTGAAATCAGATAACCCTTTCAAAGAGTATCAGATTGTTGATAAAGGTACTGGTATGGTGATAAACCCAGAATGGGTAGCACTAAATGCTATCTCAATACTCTCTGAGTTAAAATATCAGGGTTTTGAGTTGTTATTAAAACAACATATAATTTCAAGGGAAGGTCAGGAAGAGTATTATTACCTTTTGGTACATAAAGCAGGAGTAATAGTGACTTTAAATGACATAAAAGGGTTCTATCCTAAACTAAAAGGTAGTATGTTCATTATATGTAACGGTAACTCTAAAAATCTTCACTCTATTCTTAAAGAATGGGATGGAGGTGGAAATTGTTTTAGGAAAAACATATATTTGGGTATTACAAATGAATTAAGAAAAGCGTATGATTTGTCAGATGTAAAATGGGTATGTGAGCTTTCAGATAGTAGTGTATTATCTTCTTTTTGTATATACAGTGGAGCGGATTGTTTAGAGTACTTAGGCGGTTCTATAAGAGAGGAAAACGGTGGTGACAATAAATGCTATATGTTAGACGACGCTTTTAGTAGTGTTGAGTTAAGTATGTATTGTAGCTACTATGAAAATATGATTATCTTTAATAAAATCTCTCAAAACAAGTTAAAAGTACCAGTAAGAGAATTTAACAAGTGTTATAATGATAGAATAGCAGCTTTTAAAGAAAAGTACCCCTCTGAGTGTTATCTTATGTCAGAGTGTGCTAAAAGAATAGACGAGGCTTATGGGGTAACTAATAAATAATTTTATTTTAAGATTTGTAAAAACTTGTTTAAAATATTTGTATTTGAGTATAGTAAATCTATTTTCAATGTATATTAAAATATATACATTGAAAATTTTGAGGTAATTTGTATAAATAAAAAGGAGAATAGTATGGATATTTTACTTTATTTAGATAGAATGTGTAAAATCGAGGAATACCTTACAAAAGCATTAGGGTATTCTGAGTCAAGAGATTGGGAATTTTCAAACCTGAATAGAATAAAGGTTGGAAAGAAGTATTATAAGGTTCCAACTATCTTGCAGGAGAATGTTTTTGACAGGGAATTGCGTAAGCAGTCGAGTTATGTAATTTCAAAGATTGCAAAATTAAGAAAGATTCCTACATCTAATATTGTAAGTATGGAAGTAACAAGAAATGGTATTAAACTGAAAGTAAAGGGTAAAGGAACTGTATTTGTAAACCTAAACAGTTTGATGGTTACATTTAATAAAGATATTCCGTATGCTTTACCTTTTCCAGGTCAGTCTTTCATAGATGATACGGATGAGAATAATCTTTTTGCAACTCTGAATTATTTGAAGGGTTATGGCTTTGAACAAGTCTTTACAAAAACTATAGATTACGGTGGAATGATTAATGATTACTATATGTATGCTAACAAGATTGGTGTCATTATCGTAGTCAATAAGGTTAAGTATAAAGATTCAAACATAAGTAATATCAAGGGGTATGCTTTTCTGTTTGGAAAAAAGAAGTATAACTTTGAAGCTAAAGCTTTAATTGATGATTACGGAACTGTTATTGAAGATAGAGATGGTTGTCTTGTTATAAATCTTGGTGCTATGTTTACTAATGATATGAATGATTTTTGCAGAGGTACTAACTTTGAGTTTTATGGGTTGAGAGACTTAAGTAATGAGCAGATAGCAATCTTTAGTAGATACGCTCATTTCAGTAGTATGAGTAATATACCTGCTGAGTTGGTAAGACTTAAAACTTTTGTAGAGGAGTCTGTAACGACTGAAAATATAACTCAGATATGTTGTGACCCCTATTTAATGGATTATAGTAAAGTATTACAACTCAACAGGGTATTTAATGATGTTACAAATAATACAAAGGATGACGATTATAGAAATCTGCTTAATTGTATTTATGTGTATAGCAGATATCTTTATACTAAGTATAAATTAGGGCATCCTAATAACTTTTATATTTTGGGAGAATGTTCAGGCTTAGTTGATAATATTTACTGCGATGGCAAAGTAAAGATAGATGTTTCTAATTTTATTCCAAGTAAATTAAAGTATGTTTTGAGGCACGATGATTTTGATTGTTACAATTTATTGTTTAACAAGGATGTAGGAACAAAATTAGTAGACAGGGTACTTCTTGAATTTAAATCCTTTACTCAAAGAGATAGGATTGATTGTAAGGTAGTTGTTAAAGAGGACAATTTGTATGATATGATTTCTGAGTTATGTCCTTATGGTTTACGAGGTCTTATTCTCTATATTGATAGTAGTGGTTCTGTTGTAGCATATAGGTGTCAGTTTGGTTATATTAGTGTTTTTGATGCTAATATGTTTAGTTGGGAGGTAGTTAAAAATGACAGCATCTACCGTTGAGAGATATCACAAAGGTGCTTTATTTCTTACAGGTAAGGGAAAGATTGTACTTTATTGTGGTAATTCTCCTAAGACTGGTGAAAAGACATACCTTTGGGTAGATAATGCAATCTATTCTGCAGAGAATGGTAATTACAATATTGTAAATTGGGATATTATCCGCTCAAGGTTATTTGAAAACTTAGACTTGTTGATATCAAGGGGTACTACAATTATGTTAAAGGAGACTCCGTATTCTTTAAAGCTGTTTTTAGGTTACATACAGCAACAGAGTCCTACTTTGGCAAATTTTCTTAACGGTTTTAAAGATGTTAAGACTCCTACAAATACAAGTAAAGGTTTTAAACCAGGGTATTTGTACAAGAAGATAAAAACTGGAGAAACCTATGTATATTTGGGGAATTTACTTGTATCGATAAATAGTATGTACAGAGTTAAAGGTGGAGTTCGTAAGGTACATTTGTTTATGTACTATACTAAAAGTGATGCACTTTATTATGGATTTGAAGACGTCCTCAATTCAAGGTTAGGATTTGGGTATGACGGTCACTTTTCAATTAACTTCAAAAAGAGTGATGTTGAAGAAGTGGGTAAGGTTATTGATGAAAAATTCATACCTATTGATAAAGAAAAGGTGTTACATCTTTAAATGAAAGAGGGTAATTTTAGCATTACCCTCTTATATTTTGTATGTAAGAATATATTGTAGGTTATTGTAATATATGGTAAAATATTAATATAAGATAAATAAGGAGGTAATATAGTGGAAAAGAGAGTATTAATTGTAGATTTTAATCATCAGTTGTTCACTTATTTCCATTCGAACCACAGACTTTCTTGTAAAGTAGTGGTAAATGGTGAGGTAATTGAAAAGGATACCACTATTCAGAATGCTTGTATAAAGAACATACATAGATGGTCAAATGATGGAGTATATCCTACAGCGGTATGTTTTGATAGAGGTGTTCCTGCAAGAAAGGCTTATTGGCAGAAGGAATTTCCTGAAATGTCAATAGGCTCAGGTAAAGAATATAAGGGTAACAGAGAGAAAATGCCAGAAGCTATGTTTGAGGCAGGCTCAGATTGTGAGTCCTTGTTGAGAAGTGCAGGGGTATCTTGTTTTGCTCATAAAAATTATGAGGCTGACGATTTGATTTATGCTTGTGTTCAGAGAGCCAAGGAGAAATACCCAGGAATGCCTATTGATGTTGTAACAAATGATGCTGACTTGCTTGCTCTGGTAGATGATACTGTTTCAGTATTCATTAGAAGTAGAAAGTTGACTTGGGCAGAAAATGATGCTATTAAGAAGACTCATTACATTCAGGTTACTCCTCAAAACTTTCAGGAAGTTGTTGAAGATTTATCAGCTTATAAGGGTTTTATGATTCCATATAACACCCTTTTACTTCATAAGCTGTTAAGGGGTGATAGTTCCGATAATTTCCTGAGGAAAGAAATTAGCAGAATGTACCCTAAGTCAAAGTATAACAATATGATTTTGGCTATGGAAGAAGATGAGATTAACTTTGAAGAGGTATTCAGATACAGTCCACCAAGGTACGAAATTTTTAATAAAGTAACTGGAGAGGTGTTTGACGGTACTCTTGAAGAAGCTTTAAAATCCCCAGAAAAAGCTAACCTTAAGAAAAGAATGAAAGATTCTGAGGAACTTGAGGCTATCTTGTGGTGCTTAAAGAAGTATTCATCTATTTCTGATGAGCAGCTTGAGGTAGTAAGAAAGGTATATATAGGTATGAACCTTAATCAGCCTTATCTGAACAGGGATACTAATTTAAACAGGTTGGAATACAAAGTGGGTAAGACTGAAAGTATTGATATCAATTCCTTTGATGAAATAGAATTACAGAAAGTTATTTCTCCTTTAAAGATTATGTTAAATATTAAATAAAATGATTATACCCTATCTACGAAATAGATAGGGTACTTTATATTATAAGGAGTGTTTGTAGTGAGAACTAACTATAACGGTATTAATCAAAATGGAGATTCTGATGTAAATTGGTTTAATGAAAATGTAAGAGATGTAGAAGTCCCTAATAATAAAGGTAATAATCTTAGAGAAGTTGAAGATGCTGTCGATGTAGAAAAGGCTTTTATTCGTGAAGGGTTAGTTAATGCCTACATTACTATGGATGAAGCAATGTTGGTAAAATCTGCTGAGGAAGAAAGTCTTAAGGAGGAAATAGATAGTAAGAGTAATTATCAAGAAGGTTCTCCTTTTGAGGGTGGTAAAGAGAATGATTTTAAACCAGAACAAGGTAAAAAGAAAAAGTTATCCAGAGGTGCAATAGTTGGTATTATCTTAGGAAGTGTGGCAGTGGTAGGTATAATTGTAACTTTAATTACCATGTTTGTAATAATGCCAATGAGTAAGGGTAGTGACACTACAAAGGAAACAACCGTATCAGCAGGGGTATTAGATGACTTGCAGAGTAGAATAAATGTACTTTACACTGATAACTTAAAGTCTGACATCAAAGATGGGTACACTGTAAGTGATTTAGATGCCTTTAGAAAGGAATTAAAAACTTTAAGTAATTCTACTGATATATCTGATGTAGAAAAAGAGTTAAATACTATTGAAGCTTATATGACTGATAGTAAAAAGATTAAAACTTACGCTGATTTATCTTTTAATATTGAACCATCTTTTGTTAATGAAGATTGTACAAGAGTAATTCAGGGTTGTGAAACTTATACAGTAGCAGGTTTAAAAGCAACAATATCTAATCTTGCTCAAGGGGTATTAGCTGATAGAAATAATTATGTTGATATTAAGAAGTCTTTATCAGCAGTATCAGATGCAAGTACCTTTAATGAAGGTAATTATCTAGAAAAGATTAGCAGTGTTAAACACGAAGCTAATAAAAAGGAATTACAGTCAATGTATGATAAGTTAGTATCAGATAAAAATACTGCCTTAGCTGAGAAAAAGTTAAAAAACGCTAAAGATGAAGCTGAAAAGAAATTAGCTCAGGATGCTTTAACTGAGGCTCAGAATAAACAGAAACAAGCAGAAAAAGAGTTAAGTAGCGTTAAAAAGCAGTTAGAAGATGCTTTAAAAACTCCCACTGAAGAACCAACAAGGGCAACAAAGGCAGAGAGTGTAACTCCAACAGATAGTGTATCTATTGCAGAAGAGAACACAGAAGGAGGTAACTAATATGCGTAGCTTAGAAGAGTTATTTATTCATGAATTTCGAGATGAAGTATCAAACAAAGTAGGGTATAAGGATGTTTATAAAATGCCTTTACCTGAAGAATGTTCTTCTTGGGAGATAAGTGGTACAGACTTGTTTGCAATAAAGAATGTAGATAAAGAGTATTACAATTCTTTAGAAAAAACAATAGTAAGAAAAGTACCATCTGGGTACGAAGTTAAAAGAAGAGTTATCGATAAGGTTACTCGAGGTTTTAAAAAAGATGATGAAGGTTCATATGTATATGAGAATTATTCAGTGCCTAATGGCAGTATGGCTGTAATATCAGATAAAAAGATAGATTTGCCTTATAAAGAATATAAATACCCATCAAAAGATGGTTATGGGTATGTAGATTTTATTGAGAAGAATGATAATGTGGAATACATATATGTACTTCCAAAGACAGTATTATACAAGATAAATCAGACAGCATTAGTTTTATCCGTAAAGAATATGAAAAACTATTGGGGTAGAGGTATAATGACTTGGGCAATGGGTACAGTGTTTCTACATATAGTACCTTATAAACCTAATAGTCAGTATATTGGTTCTAAGATACTTAAAACAGGCTATACTTTAGATTACAGCACAGAAATAGGTAAGTTATTAACTTATTGGCAAGGGATAGGTATAGTACCTAATATAACTTTAACTTCTTTATGTGATGGTACTAATTTAGCTCTTAAAGAAACTGTAGTAGGGTATGAAAGTTATATACCTGTAGATAGTATGGCTTACGGTGATAAGGAAGTTTACGGTGGTGATGTAGCAGAATGAGTTATTTTATCTGTAAAGGAAATTACTATTATTTAGTAGACAAGGTATCAGGAGAAGGGTTTTCATTTTCTAATTTTGGTAGAAGTATAGAAAGAGTTCCAGCTGATTATGCTCTATCAGTAGGGGGAAATGTCGAAGAAGCTGATATTATTAGTATTTTATATGATGTTAACAGTGATGTATGTGAAGTGTATTTCAATGGTAGCAAAAAGCGGATAAAGCAGAAGGGTATGTCAGTTTTTGCAATATTGAAGAATCATGTTAAGTTGTTAACATATATACCTTTTAGGGTAATAAGAGATGATTGTCAGGGGTTGAATCAACTTTTACTGCCTGTAGAAGAAGGTAGTATAAGTTTTAATGAAATTTTACAATTGATAATTTAGATTTAAGAATGTTTTTTAGTTTTGGTAGAAACTGTTGCATTTTTTCCTATTTTATGGTATAATATAAACAAATAAATTAAAGGGGGTAATTAAATGTTATCCGAAATTATATCTATGAATAGGAAGGCAAAAGTAAAGTTAAAGCGTTTAATGGAGGTCAAGAAGTATTATCTTTCTCTGTATCGTTGCTATATGATGATGTTATATGACAAGGGTTACATAGATGACCCTACTGTTCTTAATAAAAACAAGTTACTTAAACTTCTTGTTGAGATGAATGTAAATGATTTATATACATATTCGGGAAAGATTGAATTAAATTCAGATCACTGTTTATACGCTATGGCTAAGAACAGAGATAATGATGAAATATTTGAAATGCTATCATTATTTTTTAAAGTATTTAAATATAGGGAATACTGTAAGACAATAGATAATATCTTTGAAGAATATTCCTTTAGAGAAAGAGACATCAATTTAGTCAAAACTTTGATGGTAGCTAAGGGAGCAAGGGTAGTGCAGAGGTCTGGTATTCCCTTTAATACTGCTGTTGGTAGATGTATTTCTGAATTTATGACAGAAACAAAATCTATCGATATAAATGAATGTATTTGGTGTTTAGCTTTGAAAACACTTGGAGTACCTGAAGAAGATTGGTATATAGATGGTGTTTTTGATGCTGAGTTATCTCATAAGGATGAAGTCGAGAATGCAAAGGGTATTTTAAACGGGGTTTATGTAGTAAGTGGTGGTAAATATCTACCTTTATTGAAAGAGTGGCTTTTTAAGCATAGATGGAACTATGAATCTAAGTTTAAAATGGAGTTATTAGGTTTATATGATTATGTATTTAGTTCGGAGGTATCTGAAATTTCTAAATACTTAGATACAAAACTTGAAGGCTTAAAAGATTACGATATTTTAGCTATTCAAGATGCTAAAATTTATTATAATGTATCGAGAGATACTTTTGATATGCCTTTTGGGTGTTTTAGCATTGTGTGTGGGTATGATGAAGTATTATCAGAGGAAAAAGAAAATATATATGGTTATACTGGAGAAGCTTATTTAGAAGATTACCTCTTAGAAGAGGATATTGATTTTGTAGGCTGTCCAATAGAGGTACAGGGTAAGATTTGTTATGACCTTGAGCAGACAGATATCAAATATGATACTTGGTTCAAGTCAGAGGGAGCAAATTTTGAATTTGTAGATAATGCTGTTGGAAAGTGTTCCAATGAAATATATAAGAAGTATAAAGAATCTCAGTGTGATGCCAACAAATTGGTAGCAACCATTGAAGTTAAAGATGAAAATGATTTTAATAAAGCTGTTAAAGAGGCTTTGAGATGCATAGTTATAGGGGGATGATACTATGTTTATTGATTTAAAAGTAGATGACCAAGGTAATTTCGCCTTTGTGGAGAAATACAAACCATACAGGTACACTCACGGTAGCATTAAATTGTTAATGCTTGTAGATGCAGGAGTAGGTATGGTAGAACCTGTTGTGTTCAGGGGTAATAGTTTTATTCCGCTTAGCCAAATAGAAGAGGAAATGGGTATTGATAAGTATATTAAGGCGAAGAAACCTTTTTATTCTATGTTAGGTAAAGGAAATCTTATTGTTAATATGAATGTAGCCTTTGATTTATCAACAGGTGAGTTTATTAAGGATAAAACCTATTATCAGGCTTACACTGTTGTTAAAGATAGTTTAAGATTTAATAAAGGTAAGGATGTTTGGTCAGTAAATACTCGAATGTTAAGGTCAAGTTCCCCAGAGCTTGATTCTTGGTTTGAGAAGTTATCAGAAGATATAGCAAAAACAGGTTTTGATAGGGAGAAGTTCTTAAAATCGAGAATTAAATAAGTAAGGCAGGTTGTAGGAAATGGATAAAAGTTTAATAGAACATCTTGGGAAGTGCGATTTACTTGGTGAGCAAACTCCATTTAGGTCAATCGTAGAACAGTTGGTAGTAAATATAGTAAAGCAGGGCAAATGGCTTGGATTTGCAACAAGGGTAGATGATAGTCAGGTTAATATTTTTGATTTGGCAGGCAGTAAAGAAAAACTTGGTTCGATGCTTTACAAAGAGGTAGAGTGTGATGATGGTTATCGTACATCATTATATAGATACTTACTTCGGGATTACTTATGTTATTACGAAGCACCAACTGTAATTAAGCAGAAGAATTACTCAGGGTTTAAAGATTCTTATAATAAATATTTGATTACTTCAAATATTTGCGTGGTTGCAGAGTGGTTGGGTATCTCTGTAGAAGAAGCTATACAAAAGTATGGTTCTCGTTTAGAGGGTACTTATTATGAGGATATGATGTGTCCATATGTAAAGTTAACGGTAGCTAAGGACGGTACTAAAAAGGTTGTAAAACCAAGGTCAGATTTAAACCTTTCCTTAAAGGGTACTCGAATAATTCCTTTATTCGCTCTTAAGAGGGGGATTGAGGTACTGTATGATATTTGTTCTAAGGATTTTTACAATGTGACCTTTGTAAAAGACTCAGGTCAGAAAAGAACAATTTGTGTGTGCTTTGATTATGACAAGTTGGCATCTGTGTATAAAGATGCAGGTTTGTTATTATCAGCATATGAAGACCAGTTTAAAGGTGATATTTTAAATGCAAAAACTCTAACCAGAGGGTATATAAGAGTTATTGAGGTTGGAACAAACATCAGAAACGAAGCTTTAAGAAGTATTAACATTGCAAGGATTCTGTCAATAGAAAAGACAGAACCTGATTTAACATTTATAAATGTTAATTTAGATACTGTAAAAAATACTTTCTTATCTAAATTATCCTCAAAAAAGGTAAATTATGCTGAGCTTGTTGATATGCTTAACCTGTTTGGTGTAGGAACAACGAGAATGCATAATGGAAAAGTAATTTCTTCTTATCCAGAGTTAGAAAGCTGGGTGGATTCCCAGGAAGTTCTTTTAAGTACCCCATTTATTAAGCAACTCGCATTGTTCATGATGGGTAATCCCCAGTGGTTTGATGGTTACACAGGTGAAGATGTAGTTAATCCAGTTGTTGAAGAAACTGTTGATGATACCTCTGATTTAGATGACCTTGAATTAGACTGGGATTTTGATTAAACAAGGAGACGATTTAGTATGGCTAAGGCAAAAACTCTTAAGGAGTTAAAAGACAACATTTCGGTTGTAAAAGCTACTCAGCTTGAGTTAAGAATGAATGCAACCATTATTAATGGGTATTCTGGGGAAATTATGAACTATGTATTGAGTAAAATTACCAGTACAAACGGTCATATTGGTATGCCAACACTGCATTTCTTTTTAGATACTTTTTCAGATGTTAGGGCAAAGTATGAAGAAATGTATATCTCAAAGATGCAGGGTCAGAAAGGGTATGAGCAGGTTGATGTAGATACTATGGTTGCTCAGGGATTTCTTTTTGATAGCCTTTGTTTTGTGTTTGACTCTCAGAAAAATACCTATTCATTAGCAACGATGAATTTTGAGTTGCTTTATGATTTGGATATTGAGTATGATATGCTTAAACAGGTAGCAATGAAGAATAAACAGGGTTTTGTAAAGGCTTACAGAATTGATGTTGAGTATTGTAATGATGATAAGGAGTTTACTTTTAAGGCAGTAAATCCAAGAGATTTTGATATTGATGAAAATAAGCTGGATACTCAAGAGGGTAAGAGGTTTTTCATCGTACCCTATACTTATGTAATGTTTTATATGAAGGCAGTAGAAGCTCTGCTTAAGAAAGGTTACACTTTAAGAGTTCATCAGTCATTATCGGGTATTGAGAAGATTAGATTGATTACTACAAATCAGGAAATACTCTCTAAGTATTGTGATGTGCCAGAGGCAACTAAAGGTTTAACGGCTAAGTTTTTTCCGCTGAAAGGCTTTTTCTATGCCCCATCCATAGGAGCACCGAGTACAAGTGCTATGGTAACGAATATTAATCTTTTTGATACGACGGTAATTAAAAATTCTCTCCCTAATGATTTTAAAACATATAATATTACGAAGCCATCTGATGCAGTAGGTGATATGATTGCTGAAGGATTGATTATCAATAAGCTGATGACATTAAAGGCTGAAGATATAGGTGACTTCTATTACATTATTGAGAATTTACCTGCTAAGAGGTATTTTGCAGCTGATGCTGAGAATATTTCTGATGGAGATATTGCAAAGTATCTTCATTCATTATCAGACTTCTCAAAGAAGAGAGTTTATTCAATGTTAGGCATTGAGAAAGAGCTTGCAAGAAGAAGAGCAATCATTGGTAATGGCAGACAGATGACTGCTAAAGAAATCAATGATATTGAGAATACATTTAAGAATGATATTTGCAGGGTAATTATCCAGAAGAAGGATTGTCGATTAAGTGCAGTTATGGGTACTAATAACAAGGTAATTCTTCAGAAGATTTATGGTAACCCGTTAAAGTATGAGAGCTTTGCTCATAGATTTTATATGCTGTTAAATTGGCTCAGCGATGAAGATAGCAATTTAAGTGATGACTCTATTAATGAGGAATTAAAGTATTTAGGTTTAGGTTATGGCTCTGAGGGTATCAAGGCTGTCAATGCTTATTTAAGCTCTGACAGGGGTGCTGTAGATGAGGAAAACTTAAAAGGTGCTTTAGCCGATATAGTAGGGGTAAGTCTTAAGAGAAGTAATGCTCAGGTATCGACTAATAAGGTTTCTACTAATGTGTTAGTTAGAACATTGACTGCACGATTGGATGAAAATCACAATCCTGTTGATTATTATAAGTATATTGATAAATCAAAAATTATCGGTGGTATGATTTTTGAATAATAAGTAGTAAGGAGGGAATTCTATGTATTCTGAATATGAGAAGTATTTGTTAAATATAAGAAATAGTTTAATACAGAATGGCATAGAGTTCCCTGAAATTACTAAAGGTGATATGAATTACTATGAGTTATTTAAGCTTGGTATTAAGTTAAGTGATATACTTTTGTATTACAGGGTATTAGCTGTAAGTGGTTCAGGTGATGGTCTTGAGAATTTTTTCTTGCCAATCAATACATCTTATGTAGATAAGATAAGGGGTATTTGTTATTCAGAGTTTGTATCAGATGTTCTTCCAACCTATAAAAAGTTGTCATTAGGTATAGAGCCAGAGGAAGAAACTGACGATGTTGCCTTAGAAGAAGATGATGATACTGAAGAAGTACCATCTGATTTTTCAGAAGATTTATTTAATTCTATGTTTGAAGAAGACAGTATAGAGGAAGATGAATCAGATGACACGAATGATAGTATTGAAAACGATTTTGACGCTACAATTAAGCAAAGGTTAAAGGAAAATATAGAGTATGTTCCTAATGGGGTATATCTTGAAGAGTCAGAGGGAGAGAAACCTCTTAAAAGGTATTCAGATGATATAGTTTATACTGAAAGGGGTATTTTCTTAGACGATGAACCTGCTGTTGAGGAAAGTGATTATTCAGAGGAAGATTATTCAGAGAGTTCATATGACGAATACGAAGAGGGTAGTTACTTGGGGGAAAGTGATTACTCTGATGAAGAAGATGAGTACGAAGAGAGTGATTACTCCAATGAAGAAGATGATTATGAGGAAAGTGATTATTCTGATGATTTAGAAGAAAGTGATTACCCTGATGAAGAAGATGTTTATGAGGAAAGTGATTACTCTGAAGATGAAGAAGAGGGTGACTACTCTGATGATGAGTACCAAGAGAGCGATTATTCTGAAGATGAAGAGGATGACTATGAAGAAAGTGATTATTCCGAAGATGAGTATGAAGAGAGCGATTACTCCAATGAAGAAGATGACTATGAGGAAAGTGATTACTCTGATGATGAGGAAGATTACTCAGAGGGGGATTATTCTGAAGACGGAGAGAGTGCTTACTCGAGTGATAGTATAGATAGTGTAAAACCTAAGAAAACAAAAGATTTAGGTGATGAACTACAAGATATTACTAATACGGTATTAACCAATCTAAAACAAAAAGCTGTAAATTTCTTAAAGAAAAAAGAATAGTATAGGTTTTTTGGAATATATGCTATGTGGCAAAGATTGTTATATTATATATGCGTAGGTTCAAAAATATTTTTAAAAGGAGTAGATTTAAAAATGATTAACGCAGTTACAAGAGATGCACTTGTTAATGAATTCCAGACAGGTGTAACTAATATGTTTGAAGATGTAAAAGGCAATTATAATATTGCTGAAGCAATGTCATCAAATAGTATTGATGATGTAAGAGCAATTGTTAAAAAGGTACAGTCTTTAATGATTGCAAACATACCACAGGGTAGAAATGCTCCTAAGGCTTCTCTTTACATTTCTTCTTCGGGTGTTGATGAGATTAATGTAATTAATATTACAGTAGCTAATAAGATTTCATCAAGTAAATCTTTCAGTTATCAGACCTCTATTACAAAGGGTAAGACAATTGAAAAGATTGTTGATTTTATGAAGGATGTTTACACAGCTCTCCTGATTGATGATCTTGTTTGTGAAAATCTTGAAAGAGTTAATGAAGTTCTTGCTGAGGCTGTTAAAGATGCAGGTCTTTCTTACGGTATCAGAGTAGTTTCTACTCTTGGTAACGACAATAAAAAGATTGCATCAATGACAGATGATGAGATTGTATTTGTGGCAGACCCAGAAAGAGTATTTACTCTTGATACAATTATTGTACTTCTTGATGAGGTAGATGAGGTTATTACAGAAGATGTAATTACTTCTCATTATAACAGTCTTGTTGATGATATCTCGCAGGCACAGACACCAGAACAGCTTGTGGGTATTCACGGGGGTGCTTTAATCTCTTATATTTGTGATATCAGTAAGAGATTGAAACCTCTTACTCTTATTAAGAGAATTTGCAGTAAGAATATTGAAAAGTTAAGAGGTTCTAAGGATGCGGTAGCTTATTACCTCGAAGATGATGTTTTTGCTCTCGTTGAGAGAAGAGACGGTAACTTCGCAGTAGTTCTTTCACCTTTTGATGTAAAAACTCTGAGAAGAGTAGATGTAGATGTTCTTAAGGGGATTGCTTAAGCGTCTGTTATGATTAAAGGGGTTGCTTGTCAACCCCTTATTTTTATAGGAGGTTAAAATTATGGTAGATAAAGATTTTGAAAAATTAGTGGATGATGGTACGGAGGTTACTCCTGATTCTAATGCTCAAGAGGTAAAGCCAGTAAAATTAGGTAAAGGTGCTGTTGCGGGAATTCTAATGGGTATTTTATTTATTGTTGCGATATTAATACTTACTGTTGCCAGTTGCCAAGTTGAGAAAAAAGAGAATGTTTCTCAAAATGATGGAAGCGTAATTTCGTCATCTACAGCGGTATCAGAACCTGTATCAAATGTGGGTGAAAATTCTGTAAAAAATGAAGAACAGACCACCGTTTTTTCAGAGGTAGCTACTACATCAGCAGAAATTTCAAAACCTGTTAATTCTCAAAATTCAGTAGAGAATAGTCAAAATTCTGTAGCAGATAGTAATTCGGGCTTAAAAGAAGTAGCTTTACCAGCGTTTGGTAATGAATTAAACTCGAAGGGTATTGTTATTAGTAAGCATGTATATTCTTATGAGGGTAGTTATATTTATGGTGTAAATGTTTCGGTTTTGATTGGTGATACAACTAAAACAGTCCAGTATTTCTGTCCTAAGAATACCTATGATGCTTTAAATACTACAGATACATTGTCTGTTGTTTATCAGCAAGACAGTAGCGGTGGGGTAAGCATAGTATCTATTTCAAAATAAACCGATAAGGGTTTTTAAGAATACAGGTAATTTATGATTATACTTTAAGAATGTGGTTATGCGTGTGTTCCTCTTTTAGTGCGAGGGTATTTAGGTTTGTAGGATTTTTCAGTTTTTTCTGTATTTTCTTGTTGTTTTGTATATTTTACTAAAAAGATGCGTATCTTTTGTACAGTTTTTACAAACTTAGAAAAATTCGAAAAAAATTTGAATAAGGACTTGTAATTTAAATATTTGGTGCTAAAATAGAGACACAAAATAAAGGTTAGGGCAAAACTTAAGTCCTATATACTTTAAATAAATAATAAAGGAGAACTTATTATGGCATTAACAGTAAGTAAGAAAAAGGTAGAAGAGACAGCTCCAGTAGCAGAGGCAGTAGCTGATGTAAGAGTTAAGGAGAAGGCTAAGGCAGAGGCAGTTGCTCCCACATATGACGAGTCAAAACTCGGTTCTATGAGCGATGCAGTTGAATTTGTTGCTCCTCTCGGTGACCCGTCACATCCTGATACTACAACAGATAAGGAAGGTAACAAGACAGTTACTCCTTTCATTGTAGGTTACAGATTTAAGGCTCTCAAGGACGTTGAGGTTCCTGAATGCGGTCTTGACAAGGATGCTCGTAAGAATCTTATGTCTTACATTCCTGAGCAGAAGAACAACAAGAAGCTTGTAAAAGCAGGTCAGACATTTGACCTTACTCGTTTTGAGGCAGCACTTCTTCTTGCATCAGTTGAGTTCAATGGTGCAATTTCAGGCGGTGACAAGTCATTTGTCGGGGTTTACCAGACAAAGTCGATGAATAGCAAGAAGGGTACTGTAGGTACTACATCTGCAGCTACTGCACTTCCTACATTCGCTCTTAAGGCAGCTGGTGCAGGCAGTATCAAGGACTACAAGATTATTGAAGTTCTTACTTTCGCATCAGAGACTGTAAACAAGGATAAGAACGGTAATCCTATCACTCGTAAGAAGAGAACAATCATCCCAGGCTTTGAGAAGTGGGAACCGCTTTGCCTTGCACAGACACCTACAAAGTCTGCTACAGGCGGTGTAAAGAAGACTCCTACAAACCGCAGAAATGCAAATGCAGAAGCATTCTTACAGCTCGTTGCAAGAAAGTAATTTCTTGTTCAAGCAGTACGATAGGGCAGTCATTAGACTGCCCTATTTTTGTAGTCAAAATACTACAAAGCTGTAAATATTAGTAAAGAATATAAGTCAATAGGTATCTTTGTTTTAAGGGGAAGTTATGTATGAAAGAAGATACAAATATTTCTTTTGCAAGAAAATACAGACCTACAAGTTTAAGTGGGTATATTGGTAATGCTGATATTAAAGATACCACTTGCAGATATTTAAAAAATCCAAAGAAACCTCAAACAATCCTACTAACGGGTAATAGCGGTTGTGGTAAAACAACTTTGGCTCGAATTATTGCTAAGGAATACCTTTGTGAGAATAGAAATGAACTTACAGGAGCTTGTGGAGAGTGTTTTACCTGTCAGGCAATGGACGAATACATATTAACGGGCAATACGGAGAATTTACCTGATTTGTATGAGATTGACTCATCTGATAAGTCGGGCAAGAAGGATATAGACGCTATGTTGGGTAGTATGGAATACCCACCAGTTGGTGGTGACTGGAAAGTTTATATCATAGACGAGGTACATCTTTTGAGCGAAGGAGCTATGGGTAGATTACTTAAATCTGTAGAAGAGCCACCTGAATATGTACTTATGATTTTTTGTACTACAAACCCTGAGAAGTTATTACCTACTATCCGTAACAGATGTCAGTTGAAGTTACCAGTTAGTAAACCTACTACTTCCGATATAGTAAAATTACTTGAAAGGGTATGTTTAGAAGAAGGTAAAGAGTATAATATCACTGGACTTAGAATGATTGCTACTCGAAGTGATAATGTAGTAAGAGATAGTTTAAACAATATTGAACGAGTACTTACTACGAGAGAAGATGCAACTGATGAGAGTGTTAGTGAAGAGTTCAAAGAGGTATCTGATAAGTTTGTATTTAATTTCTTTAATTGTTTATTAAATAAAGACTATATGGGGTATGTTGATATGATGTATAAAATAAAAACATCATATACTTTTGAACAGTTTTTGATTTCCTTAAGTAACTTTACTAAGAGGGGTATTTACATTGTCAATGGTATAGAAGTAGACGGCTTATCAACAGATGAGCTAACTTCTTATATGAAATTGTTTAAGAAGATGAGTCCAAAGCAAATAAGCTTTATTTTATCTGCTTTAAAGAGAATGAGTTTAGGTGACATTGAAGCTAATTTTATGTCTTTCATTTATTCTGATTTAGAAGATGGTAATGTTTCTAATGATAGGACTGCTGTTAAACAGGTAGAGAGTTTAGGAGTTACAGAGGAGAATAAATTTAGGAATAGTAATTTAGAAAAGATAGAATCAGCTAAGTTATCAAAAGGTTTAGAGTCTTTGGGTTCAGCTACTGAAGAAGTTGGGTTTGATGACTTATCGACTTATTTTAATTTAGAGAAAGTAGGAGGCTAATTCTATGAAAGCGAGAAATTCAGCAAGAGTGATATTATTTATTATGGCTGTAATGGTAGTAAGTTTAGTATTTACTGTTATCAGCGTTCCAACGATTGATGTTGCTTATGCAGAGAATACTTTGGAAGATAATGTAGGAGGGAATAGTTCAAGTTCCTCTAATTCAGATTCTTCAGATGGTGATGATTTATTTGGTGGTCTTAAAGACCAGGAGATTGACCCAGAAGATAAGGGTGTATCGGATTGGTTAAAAGACCAACGAGGGGTAAATTCTAAACAATTAGAAAGTGCAACTCAGACAATGAGTCCTATTACTAATATCATCGGTTATATTACAGGCGGTATTATTATTCTTACAGTAGTAGGTGTAGTTGCTATAACAGCTTTAGATTTACTTTACATTGCTGTTCCGCCGACTCGTAATTTCCTTTATAAAGCGGGTACAGATGGAACAGGCGGTTTTACAGGAGGTTACGGAGCAGGTGGCTTTGGAAGAATGGGTGGTATGTCGATGGGAGCTGGAGGAGCAGCCCAGGGTACTAATAAACCAACCCAGTGGGTATCTGATGAAGCAGTAAATTGTGCAGCGATGCTTGGTGGTTCAGCCCAGTCATCTCAAGGTGGTATGATGCCAGGAATGGGAATGGGCTATGGTGCAATGGGTGCTATGGGAGCTCAGCAACAGCAGGGTCAGATGAAGACAAAGTCTGTAATTGCTATGTACTTTAAGAAGAGATTATTTTTCCTCATTCTTTTAGCTATTTGTATTATTGTATTAACATCAAGTGCCATTATGAATTGCGGTGTTAACCTTGCAGAATGGTTTCTTAAGATTGTCAATATGCTTAATGGTAAAATGTCTGCATAATGTAAGAGGTTATAGCTATGAGTAATGAATTATTTGATTATTTCAAAGAGAGATATTCAAAAAACAATGATAAAGATGCTACCTTAGACCAGATGAATCGTCAAAGGGTAAAAAATACTATATCTAAGTTATGTAAAGAGTATCTGACTCAAGCAGGTCAGGTATTTAAGTTTGAAGTTTCTCTTAAAGATTTACCCTATGCAATAGTAGCAATAGAGGAAGAACCTTTAAAATCTATGTATGATATTGTACAAATATCTGAAACATTGTTTGTAGCTAATTTAAAAGAGATTTCTTTTGGTTGATATTGTAGTGAGGTATTATGGATATTATATATACTAAAGAGCAGATAGCCAGTATAGCTAATGAGTTGGGTATCTCAAAAAGTGATGTAAATAACATATTAGGTTGTTACAGTGGGTATTTACAAACAAAGATTTTGGAAGGTAAGACTGTAAAAATTCTTAATATTTGTTATTTGAAAAACAACAATGAAAACTTAGATATAGGTAATGCTTACAGAGAGACTCTTGCCTATATTGCAACAGAACTTTCAGAAATAATTGGAATAGGTAGTGTTACTATTCAGAGGGTTCTCAGTACTTTAGAAGACTTTATTGTAGCTGATATCAAGAATGGTAAAGGCTACAGCTTACGAGGTCTTGTTAGGATAAGGTGTAATGACAATGGTAAAGTAAGGATTAAAAAGTCTACAAAGTGGAATGGAGAGCCTATAAATGTTGTAACATTACATTCTTTTAAAAGGAGAATAGAAAATGCAGGGTAATACTCATAGAGTAGGTGGAGCTCTAAGTTGCTTATTAGGGTACACAATACTGTATAATAAGGGTATGATAATGCAAGATGTAAATCCTTTATTACAGTTAACTGTTATGTATCCATTTGCGATATATGGTTCAATTGTTTCTGATTTAGACCATAATTGGAATTCAGCTCCAGCTAAAGACCCAATAAGTAAGGGTATAAATGGCTTATTACATTTAACAACGGGTATAAGAAAAAAGACAGGTAGTAAAAATCCTATACTTAGTGTGTTAGATGCAAAGCATAGAAGTTGGCAAACTCATTCCGATTTGTTTCTGTTTATATTTATATTCTTAGGAATATGGTTGTGTAGTGGAACTGTTGTAAATGCAAATTTAATAATACTAAAGTTAGTATCAATGGGTTTTATTTTAGGTTTAATTAGTCATTTGATATTAGATTCCCTGACACCTCAGGGTATTTGGTGTATTATACCCTCTATAATTGGTAGAAAGAAGGTTGCATTTAGATTAGTACCAAGAACGAAGTTCTTTGCTACAGGTGGTTCGTGGGAGGTATTAATTAGAACAGTGATGTATATTTCTATAATTATTTTAGGTATATACACGGTTTACACAATGAGCCCTTACAGAATAAGTTTTAAGTCTTAATGCAAGGGTACAAATTTATAAAGGAGGAAATTTATATGTTCAGATGTGTAAATAAGCAAAATAAGGTTGTTGTTCGGTTGGTTGCAGTCGTAATGTCAGTGCTTATGATGCTGTTTATTGGAGCAACATCTGTATTCGCAGATACTGATAGTTCTCAAGATGCATTAGCTAAGAAGGAGTTAACAACTTATGTAAGTTCTCAGCTGAGTCAAAAGGAGTATGCCGTTGAAGGTGGCGGTACAATGCAAGGTAAAGAACTTTTTACTGGTTCAGCTACCTCAGGGTATGACTTAGATGAGGCTAACTTTAATAAGTTAAATAGTGCAGCTCAGACTGAACTTGTTACGGACATAGCCAATAAATCTTATGAAGCTGAAGATAAGAAGGAGAAGGTTTCTGAAGAGACAGTACAGAATTGGTGGAAAGAGCTCCAGACAAAAAAGGGTGCAGGTTCTAAGTTCTTAAATGTTATTCTTGAAAATACAAAACCTGACTTCGTTACTGCGAATGCTATCTATGCTCCGTTCAGTGGTATCTTAGGTACTGTAATGGGTATCATCGCTGTTGTAGGTATGGCATTGTTAGGTGTTGTACTTGTAGCGGATATCTTCTATATTGTAATTCCACCAGTTAGAATGCTTGTATCTGATGAACAGACAGGCGACGGCAGGGGTAGTAGAAAAGGTGCATCAAAGATTTTCTCAAACGATGCCATTTATGCAATTCAGGTTGCTGAAGAGTCGAATGACGCAGGTGGTAGTAAGAAACAGGCTCTTGGTGTTTACTTAAAGAGACGAATTCCTATGTTAATTCTATTGGGTATCTGCTTACTCTACCTCGTCCAAGGGCAAATTTATACCTTAGTAGGATGGGTACTCGACATCGTATCAGGATTCCTCGGTTTCTAAGGTGTGATATTTGATCAAAATTATGAAGGGTTCAGTTTTACCGCTGAACCCTTTATTATTTGTAAAATATTATAGAGGTTGTGTTTTGATTGAATAGTAGGTTTATCATATTAGATGGTCTTATAGAAGAAGGTATTATCAGGGAAGATGTAGAAAAAGAAGGTTTATTTAAATGTGTTACTTGTGGTGAGGTATATACTTCTACTCTACATAAGGTATTAAACTTTTATGAGTCGAAAGCTAAGAAAGGTATATATTTTACTGATGTATGCCCAAAGGGTGTTCATTCTTGTAGTGAAGAGGTAGTTGAAAGAAATATAAAAGACTACAGTAATTTATATAAAAGGTATATTGATAGTGGTAAACAAACTACTGTTTTTGCGAGTACTTGTATAGATTGCGGTAATAAGTTTTATGCAACAAAGAACACCATATTACGAAGGGGTAGTTTGATTTGTGAAGACTGCTCAAAGGGTAAAGTTTTTAAGCTAAAAAAATGAAGAAATATATTACTCTTTATTAGAACAAGTACCTGATATAGAACAATATTGGGATAAAAGTAATAATATGAGTCCTAAAGATATACATTTAAGTGGTTCAAGTAGAGAAGAGTTTACAGTGGTATGTCCCTTGTGTAATGCAGTTATAAAGAAACAATACCGTGCTATATTAAAGAGTGGAACTTATTGCGGACCTTGTGCTAAAAGGGTTAATGTAAGATTTGAAGATTCTTTATTACATTTATATCCAAGAACAGCTAAGAAGTATGATAACTCTAAGAAAAATGTATTATCCTCTGATAAAATACACGCAACAGCTAATGGAAAGTATTGGTTTCATTGCGATGTATGTGATGAAGATTATTTAAAGACTTTAGTAAACGAAGTAAAGGCAGAGAAAGAGGGTACATTAGGTTGTCCTATTTGTCAGGGTTTTGAGGTTAGAGAGGGTATAAATGATGTATTAACCAAAAGTCCGTATGGTAAAATATATTGGGATTATGATAAGAATACAGAAAATCCTAAAGATGTGTATTATGATTCAAGGAAAACTTACTGGTTTAAGTGCTTAAAAGGTCATAGTTTTGATATGTCTTTATTTAAGTTAAATTGCTACTACTCAAACAATAAGGGAAAAGGTAACGGATGTCCAATATGTATGGGTAGAAGAGTAGTAAAAGGTATTAATGATGTAGCTACAGTTTTTAAAGGAGATTTATCAAGGTGGAGTGAAAATAGCTCAGTTAAGCCAGATGAAGTGACAATGGGTAGTTCTAAGTTGGTAACTGCCTTATGTGTAAATTGTGGTAAGGAATTTACTACAACTGTATATAATTATACTCACGGAGCAGTTTGTACTTGTGAGGATTGCAGAAACAAGTCTTATTCTGTTGGTGAGAAGGAAATAGTAAAATTCATAAGAGGTTTAGGTTTTACTGTAGAAGAAAATGTACCTATTAGTGGTAATAGAAGTATAGATATAGTGGTAAGAGAAAAGGGTATAGCTATAGAGTATAACGGTGTGTATTGGCATAGTACAGATGTTAGACCTGATGTCAATTTTCATAAAGATAGGGTGTATGATGTTAAAAATGAATTAGGTTTAAGATTGTATTATATTTGGGAAGATGACTATCATTCAAATAAAAAATTGATTGGAGATTGGTTAAGAAATCTGTTAGGTGTTAGTAATAAGGAAAAAGTCAATGCAAGAGATTGTACCATAGCTTATGTAGAAAGAGCTGTAGCCGATGCTTATTTAAATACTTATCATATACAGGGTAGTACACCTATTAGTAATAGTATAGGTTTATTTAAAGAAAGTGAATTAGTAGCATTGTTATCCTATTCTTTTGATGGCGATATGGTTTACATAAAGAGGTACTGTACTTCCTGTAATGTGAGAGGTGGGTTCTCTAAGTTATTAAAACAATTGAAGAATATAAAGGGTATTAAGGGTATTTATACTTTTTCTGATAATTGTATTTCAAATGGTAATTTGTATAAGTCTTGTGGTTTTACTTTAGAGAAGGAGTTAAGACCTGATTATATGTATGTAGTGGGTAGTAAGAGGGTACATAAATTTAACTTTAGAAAAGAGTATTTCAGGACTTGTAGTGACTTAGAATATGATAGTAATTTATCAGAAACTCAGTTAGCTTTATTAAATGGTTTAAACAGGGTATATGATGCAGGTAAAAAGAAATGGGTGTTATACCTTTAGAGTAAAATAAAATATTTACCTTAAAGGCTTCAGTTTATTGCTGAAGCCTTTATTTTATTGATATCTGATACCATTTTTATAGAAGATTTTAAATAGTATAATACTTATATGTTATAGGGAGGTAATATCCTGTGAAAAATACTTTTAAATATATCATAGTAACGGTAATAATGGTATTATCTTGTTTTATGATGTCATATTCAGTTTATGCTAAAGAAGTGAGTGTAGATGCTACTATAACTTTACAAAATAGTAGTGCAGAGGTAGCTAATGTATGTTCTCAAGCAAACAGGTCAGTGGGTATGCAGGGTTCAAAAGCTATTCTATCTTATTCTTCATCAAGTGGTCAGAATGTATTAAAATTCAGCAATAAGAATTACAGTACATTAGAAGCTGAAGATAAAAGAACCTTTATGGAAACGGCTTTATCTGCTACAACTAAGACTGGTTTAACTCCTAAAGTAAAAAACAAGGTTTATAATTTTATAGCAAGTCAAGATGAACCTGTTACTAATGCTATGAAGTATCTTCAGACAGATTCTAATGCTGATTTCGTAGAGGCTAAAAAATGGTTTTCACCGTTTAGTGGGGTAATAGGAACTATATTAGGTGTGTTGTGTGTAGCGATATTTATGTTTGCAGGGTTTAGTGTTATTTTTGATATAGTATATCTTGTTTTACCAGGGGTGCAGGCTGTTCTTGAAAGAGGAGAGGAGAATAAAAGACCCTTTGGTGTAAGTAGAGAAGCTTACACTGCTCTCAAAGATTCAGAAAAAGATAATGAGTATCGAAATGTAATTGCTATTTACATGAAGAGAAGATTAGGTTTAATTCTTTTAATGAGTATATGCCTAACTTATCTTATAAGTGGCAAAATCTATGATTTGGTTATGTTCTTTGTAGATGCATTTTCATCTATATAGGTTAAAGGAGTGAATTTTAATGCATTCAAAAATAAAGAGAATACTGAGTTGTGTCTTAGTGGCGGTAATAGTATTCAGTAGTTGGATTGTATCGGGTAATTTGGTTTTTGCGGATTCTAACGATAGAATTGCGACATACATTAAGCTTGCTAAAGATGGTAAAATTACTGATGGTACTACTGATGGTATGACTGAAGACCAATTGCGATTCTTAGGGGTATATTTATCAAATTTCTATATTCCGTTTGGTACTGAGATAGGTACAAGTGGAGGGGAAACAGCTGAAACAACTAAGAAGGATATGGTTGAGACCTTAAAACAAAAATTTGCGTTTTCAGATGAGTTAGCTACCTCTTTAGTAGAAACGGTATTTGGTTATACAAGAAGTTCTCTTAAGGATTTATCTGTGTATGTATCTAAAGAGTACCAAGACGGGGATTATAAAAAGGTTGAAATTGCTCCTAACTATTATAACTTTTTAAGATTTATGATGGGTAGAGGTGAAGATGTCTTTCATAAGTATTATCATTATTGGGATGATAAAAACAAGGACGATGACAGATTGAACAGCATAGCTGATAATGCTTATGATAAAAAATACAATGAGTTATCAAGTGGTCAAAAAGATAATTGTAAGGTAATTAATGAAATAGGTAAAGGTAATTATAAATATGTTTATTTTGCCTACTCTAATGGAGGTACTATTGTACCAGTAGCAGACTGTTTTATAGATAAAAGAGAAGATGGGGATAATATTTTATACAAAGAAAAAGGAGTTAGGGGTACATCAAAATATACCGCTTTTCAGATAGCTTTTTTAAAGTGTTTAGAAGCAAGCGATATAGAAAAAGGGTATGGATTTAGTATGATGGATTTTTCTAAATCTGATGAAGTATCTTCAGAGGAGTTAGAAGAGTTATTAAATTCAGCTAAAAAAGAAGAGATAGCTAAGATGTCTTTATTTGGTACTACAATGGCTGTTGATTGTTTTGGTGATGTAATTACAATGGGTGCTAACCATCAGGTTGTTGCTGTACCAGGATGTATGAATCCTTATGTTTGGCAGGCTGTTGATAAAGATGGTAAAGATGTAGCTGATGTACCAGCTGGCAGTATATATAATATAGCAAATGCTATTTCTATGACTCAAGCAGGCATAAATGCAGATAGTGGTACCAATACTTTAATACTTAGTCCAGATGCGGTTAATAACTCTGGCTCAAGCGGAGGAGGAGGTACCAGCTCAGGTGGTGGAGCATCTTTTGGTACTTCTTCAGGTCTATCTTTTCCAGTAAAGAATGTTCAGAGTGCAGATATTAAAGGTTTGTTACACCCCTCAATGAATTTCGGGGTACTGAATAAAAATTTAGATAATATGAGACAGAATTGGTCAATCGGTAATACAGCCGATGGTGATTATGCTATTATGTCTGTAAGGTGCCAGAGAGGAGATACAAGTTACAAGCTAAATTCGGGATTCTTAGGAATGGGTGGCACAAAGGAAAGAGATTTTCTTAAATTAGCTCAAGAAGGTTTTAAAATATTATACCCTAATGATCAAACTTATCAGTATTCTTCTCATGATTTAAATCCAGATAGCAATCAGATTTCAGATTCTTGGTGGGATGGTACAGCATCTTTCGATTGTTCAACTGCTCGTTCAAGATTTAAAGGTGATAATTATTACGGTGTGTCAATGTCAGAGGGTATAAATATGTTTACTAATGTGGTGTTTATAGACTCATTAGGAGCTTATACCAATTCTGATGGTACTTCTCAAGATTATTCTTTATTCAATATAGATGGTTTTGTAGATGAAGATGGTAAGACAGCCAATTCATCTATTTCATTTGGTACTCATAGCTTTGGTAATTTATATAAAGATATTAAGACAGGTAAGTTATCAGTACCATATGAAGCCTCAGAACAGGCTTTATGTACTTTATATGTAACTTATTGCTTTGCAGGGTTATATAGTGAAAGTAATAAAGGTGAAACAATAGGTAGATTAGGGTTTAGAATAAATGCATCAGGGTTGCCTGATATGAGTAATTCGCCTTTAATTTTTGATAGTAGTATCTTAGGAGATGCCCAGTTAGGCGATATTAAGAATTGGATTTACTACATTTTACATCCAACAGATGGATTTGATTATTTTAAGATTTTGATTACTAATAAAGTAAATCATTTGTTATTAGGATGGCATAATGATATGACGGGTACTAACGGAGTAGGTATTACAGCTGGTATTACAAAATATCGAAGTACAATGGGTTATGTTACGATGCCTGATTTATCTGAGATACAATGGACAAATTCTCTAATAGACTTTTATAATAATTGTATTCCGTTCTTAATTGTAATACTAATTATTTTAATGGTATTTGCATTTATAACGGGTATATTGGATATACAGCATGCCATAGCAGGGGTACTGATATTTGCGGTATTTACTCTGATGCCAGTTAACTTGATAAACGGGGTAGTAGGTCAGAGTAATAGAATATCTCAAAATATATATGGCGATAAGTTTACATATTGGGCATTAGTTCAGCAAGAATCATATGCAACGGTTATTGATGAAGCAGCTAACGCATCAGGTTCCTCAGGGGATAGTACATATGCAAACTACTTAAGAACTCTTTATTCGGCTAATGAGTCTGTATATAACAATCAGGGTAGTGAGAGTATCTTGTTAAAGTGGCAAGCTCCGAAAAAGATGGCATCATTAGTATTAACTCAAGAGGATGCTAATTCTTTGAGTGGTTTAAACGAGACAGGTCAGAAAATGTTAGGTGGTATGCTTAATAAGTCTTATAGTGGAGAAAGCTATGTGGATGATGAAGATTCTGTATATATGTATAGAAGTTATTTAGATATATCTAACTTCAGCAGATACATATACAGGGGTATAGACAAGGGTATTGTATCAAGCAGGAAGTCTTTATCCTCTATAAATACAAAGAATTGGCACTCATTTAGTGACTCCAAGGGTAATTTGATAAAATCTAAGAATACTTTATCTCAAGAGTATAAGGATTATATTTTAGCAGGGTATAATAATGGCACAGATTTTGATAAAGACAATACTTTAGATAAGACTTATTATCTGACAGTACCACTGTCGAGTAACATTATTAACGATGCTTTGTCAGAGTATGGCAAAATTGAGAAATACAAGGATACTTCTGATTTAATACCTATAAACTCTGATGTATTTAATTTTGGAATTCCAATGTTTACTAATGATACTGTAGACTTTGATAGTGATACAATGATATCAACAGGTATGATTACAGAATCAGAGAGAAAGAATGATTTAAAGAACTATATGGCAAAATATACTTCTGAAGAAGATTATGTAGGTCTTGCAGCCTATGGTTTGTATTCAGAAAACCCATATTATTACTTCTCTTGGAAGTTGTATGAAGACGGATTAGATTCAGATAGTTCTTTGAGTGGTTCTACAGGCTTTAAAAATCTTCTTTTAGGTAAAGAAGAAGGTGGGTATTTCTACAACACAGAGGGTAATGGTGGTTTAAAAGACTTTATGAATATGAAAGGCTTGTTTACTTACATTATTCCTTATATGAAGCAATGCAATGACATTGTGAGAGAGTGGGATAATACCTATGGTATTTTCATCTATGATGGTGTTCCTACAGAGGAAGGTCATTGGAGTGAAGTAGAAAATGACCCAGATTTAAAGCAAAAGTATTGGCATAACTTAAATGTAACAAGGTTGTACAATCTGTATTGCCCATGGGTAGATGTTATGTATGATTGTTCATACTCTGAGGCAGAAAATATAACAGTAATGGGTAAAAGAGTTACTATCGAAGACCCATTAAATCCTAATAGTTATCCTGCTGATAGACCAATGATTTTCTCAGAAAGTGAAATGTCTGATTATGGTTTATCTGAGGCTGATTTGACAAAGGCAGAGAAACTCATCTTAAAGTGTAATGAACAGTTCCAGGAAAGATTATATGAAATGTTAAATTACTATAACTTTAGTGATGTTACTCTTGATTCAGCAGCAGCTATGAATTGTGCTTTCGTGTTTAATAATACATTTAGTGAAAATGGATTATTTACGGAAAATCATAATATATATCCTCAGTCTTTTGATTTAGCTAATTTCTCTTATGATGCATTTTTAAGGTTTATCCTTTCAAATGCTACAGGTGAGAGTATGTTAGATTCGACTTCGGGAGGAGACGGAACATCAACGGGTACAACCTCAGGAGATTTTTATGAAAGATTAGTAAATAGGTCAAGTATAGTTACAGTACTTATTATGTTGGTATTAGATGTGGTAAGCATTTATGTAATACCAGCGTTCAGGATATTCTTCTTAGTAGCGTTGTTCTTGCTATCTATAATGTTAGTATTGGTATCTGCATTTAGGATAGAAGATAGTATGAAGTTTATAAGAAAGATTCTGATGCAATTCTTATTACCATTAGGGGTATTCTTTGGTGCGACGATAGCGTTCTCTTGGATAGTATCATTGTTTATGGGTGTGGGTAGTGATAGTGTTACTCAGTCTAATAAATTACAGATATCAATGGGTGACCCTGCTATCACAATGATATGTATGTTGGCATTAAATATATTGTTGTTGATAGTGTATTGGAAGGTACTTAAGCAGGCTTTAAAAGATATTGCTCACCACGCTAAATTGTTAAAAGGTTTTGGAGCAGCTGTAGTTGGAGCTGGTGTAGGTTTTGTAGCAGGGGCAGTTGCATCTGGTGTGAATGGTGCACAAGATGTTGGTAGTAGAGCTATAAATGGTTATAGAAGGCATAAATTCAATAAGCGTGCTGATAAGGATAGTGAATCTTTAGAGAGAATAGCAAACAACTCTGAAACAGCTCAACAAGGAACGGGTATCGAAAACTCAAGAGCAAATACTCGAGGAGCAAGTGATGCATCTGCAAATAGTGAAGAGATTCCAAATGTTAGAGATGCAAGCAGGGATAGAAGAGATTCTAATACTTCTAATGAGGATAAACCAGCTAACTTTAAGGATAAGAAGGATTCTATAGATTCTAAGGCAGAAAATGGAGCAGATATAAGTAAGTCTGATAACTCTAAGCCTAAGGGTGAAAAGAAGGATAAGAAAAATACTGCTCCAAAAGAGAGTAAACCTGAAAAGGTTAGTAAAGAAGAGTCGAAGGAATCTTCAACTTCATCAGAAGAAAGGATAAGAAATCGTCAGAGAGTTAGAAGAGAGTCAAATAAGCAAACTTCAATAAGAGCTGAAAAGACTCCTAATAAAGAGTCAAAGTCCTCTAAAGATATTGATAAGAAGACTGAAAAGTAATTCAAGGTAGGTGATACGCATATGGTAATATTATTAGTAATTTGTTTATGGGTGATATCTTTATCTATGCGTATCACGATAACGGGTATTAACTCTTTAGCTAAAGTAACTCAAAGAAAGGTAAACAGTGCGGTAGAGGGTGAAGAAACTAAAAAGGCGGTAAACACTACAACTAATTTAGTAAAAGATACCTCTACAAAGATATTAAAGGTAGCTAAATTGATAGTAGATGTGCTTAAGAATGCTTTGACAGCTTTACTTCCTGCGATACTCGTTATGGATTTGATAGTTTTTCTGTTATTGACAACGGTGGCAGGTGGGTTTGTATTGTTATTCAGTGATGATGCAAACATACCAGCTACAACGGGTAGTGGTTCTACATCGATAAGTACTGGTACTGATAGTAGTTCTAATACTTCTAATTCTTTAAAAGACGATTTTAAAGCCATAAATCAAAATCCTGAATTACCAACAGGGTGCGAGGTAACTTCTCTTACTATGGTGTTAAATCATTTGGGATTAGATATTAGTAAGAAAGATATGTGTGACTATTTAGATAAAGGTGCTGTAGGTGATACTGACCCGAAGGAAAAATTTGTTGGTGACCCTACTGATAGTAATTCTTATGGTTGTTACTCACCAGTAATAGTTAAAGCAGCTAATAAGTACTTAGAAAGTAAGTCATCTGAGTATAAAGCTAAAGATATTTCAGGTAAAAAACTTGATGATTTATTTAGCTATACAGATGATGGTAAACCTGTTATGGTGTGGGGTACAGTAGACTGCAAAGATGGTAGCTATACTGTAAGTTGGACTGTAAATGGTAAAACTGTTAAATGGTATTCTCCTGAACATTGTATGGTATTAGTAGGGTATGATGATAATAATGTATGGGTAGCTGACCCTATGCATGGCGATGTAAGGTCATATAAAAAGACAACTTTTAGTGATAGATATGATAAGTTAGGTAAGCAGGCAGTGATTATAGAAAAATAGGAGCATTGTATTAAACAATGTTCCTATTTTTGATTATATGTGTTTTTTGATAGATAATGCTATTTATACATATATGTTTTAGGAGGTTTATGTATGAAGGTAGAAGATACCAGTGGTATGAGACCTAAACTTGGTGATGCTAATATTACTTTACCGATTACATTTGACTATTCAGGTGGTAGAAAAGATAAACAGAAAAGTATAAAGTTATGGTCAATTATTTTAGGAATAGTAGGTTTTATAGTAACACTGGGTATATTTTTCGGTGATAAGGAATTTTATATAAAGATACCTTTAGGCTTGGCATCTATTTTTGTATTTTCTTTTGTAATTAGATTCCTCTTACTAAAGGAGAAAGAAAAGAAAGAGGAATATAAGGGTATCATTGCTAATGATTATAAAATGGATTACAAAGAATTTTGGGGTATTTATAATGTAGAAGATATGCACCCTTATATTTGTAGGTTTAGAAATGGTAAAAGTGGTCTTTATATAAGGTTGAATAAGGATGTTATTCTTGGTAAATATGCTGATTCTGAGTATGAACATTATGAAGCCATTGCAGATGCATATAATCTTGCAGGTGCTGATAAGGTTCAGATGGTTCATATAGATTATATGGACAATGTAGGCTCTGATGAGAGGCTTGAGGAGTCCTTTATAGCTTTAGAAGATGTTAAAAACCCTGATTTGAAGGAATTATTAACAGATATATACAGCTTTCAGCAGTCAAATATGCTACATAGAGTAACAACTTTTGATATCTATGTTTTTATGTGGACAGGAAATGATATATCGGCTTGGAATACAATAAGTCGTATTTTAAATTGTTTTTTGGAAGCTAATTATCGTAGTTATCAAATATTAAATGAAAGAGATTTACGAGAACTTACAAAAATAATTTTTAATTTAAATGATTTTTCTGTTGCAGATGCATCAGCTCATGCTTTTGAAGGTGCAGATAGTAGTAAGAATATTGTTCCTATTTCTATAGAAAATGCTGATGGTTCTATAGAAATAATAAACAAAACTTCAGAAGAGAAAGCTAAAGAAAGAGAAGCTCATATTAAGGAAAGAAAGGCTCAGGAAGAAGAGCTTGAGCGCAGAAAGAGAGAAAAGAAAAATAAAAAGCATAAATCCGAAGATAGTAATGAGGATATCTACAAGGATATGTTTTAATATGGAGGTTGTTTAAATGTTAGTAATGTTATCTTGTGGAAAGAATAGTAATCAAATAGTTAATACGGTAAAAAGTCAAATAGATAATGTAGACTTTTATTGTTATTACAATGTAGATGAGTTCATAAGTCAGAGTACTTTAAGACATTTAGCTTTTGATAGGTTGGTATTTACCTCAAAGTTTATATCAACTGACAAAGATATGGGTAAGCTTTGTGACTATATTAGAAAGGAATTAAACTCAGTAGAGATTGTAATGATAGTACAGAAGGGTAATACTTCTCAGGAGGAGATGTTTAAGAAGTATTTTGATAGCCCTATGTACACAGTAATGTATGTTGATAGTCCTACAACGATGTGTCTTGTAGATTCTATCAGAGAGCCTATACAGGTAGTTAAGGCTCGATACTATACTCTTGATAAGCAAGAGAACTCTAATAAAAAGTCAAAAATGGGTAAGTTTAAAGGCGGAAAAAAAGAAGATAAGAATAATTCTAAAAAATCTGGAATTAGTTCTTCGGAAAAAGAAGTATCTTCAACTATAGAGAAAGCTGGAGAGTTGGCAGGGAATAACGCTAAAGATTACAGTAATGTAAACTTAGGTAAAAGTATTTCAAATGGTGTTAGTGTAGATACTAATTTATCAAGTGCTGATTTCGATAGTGTTAATAAATCGGAATTTGAAAAAGATGTTTCTATTTCTAATGGAGAAAAAAATCCCAGTAGTTCAAATAATGTTTCTACAACTGATGAATTTGATTTGTCTATTGGAGAATATGGTAGTCAGCATTCTGATTCAGGATTTGTGGGGGATGATGATTTATCTGAGTTAGAAGCGTATGCTCAGGGTAGAAAAGAAGAACAATTTTCAGAAGAGAAAACTTCTGAAAATAAAGAAGAATATGCTCCTGTTGCAAGGGTAGGTAAACCAGAAACAAGGGGTAATATAAATATAGCAAGTAGCAGTGTTAATGTATTAACTAAATATAATATAATTACAGGTGTAAACGGCTCAGGGGTAACAGCATATGTAGTAAAAACTGCTATGGCTGAGAGAAATAAAGGAAAAAGGGTAGCAATAGTAGATTTGGATGTAAAAGAGCACGGTATTTTGTCCTTTATTGATGTAAGAAAGTTTTATAAGTCAAATTGCTTAGGGGGTATTGTAAGAAATAGACCTTACAATGAAGATGGTATTGATATCTTTTCAGATGGCTATGGTTTTAGGGTTGGTGACAATATTTTATCTAAGCTAATACCTACATTAGATTTCTATGATGTAGTTTTATTTGATTGTCCTTTAACTTGTTTAAATGTGATTTCTGATAGTTTTATCAAGGAATGCTCCGTTTTTGTTGGTTGCATATCTGATATAAGTAAGTTAATTGAAACATCCAGTGTATTAGAGGATAGAGATAGTGTTTCCTTAAATAAAGAAATCTATATAGTAGAAAAAGGAATTGTAGCTAATAAGTTTATAAGAAGAGATGATGTCATCAATCTGAAAGAACTTATGTTGTTTCCAAATGGTTGTTGGTTGAAGTAAATGATACTAAAAGGGGTATAGGTTTATGAATATATTGGTGTCAGATACAACTAAAACTTATGAGGGTTGGTTGGTTTTAAGAACATTAGGAGATGTAGAAAGGGTAGTAGGTAATATTGATAATTTAGTATATTATTGCAGTAAAGAACCTACTGAGGAGAAAATAAAGCATCTTTCTAATATTTATAAGAATAAGGTAAACTGCAAGATAACTTATGTTTGTAATAAAGATAAGGTTGATAATGCAGTAAGGATGCTTATAACCGGAGGTCTAAAGGGTAAGTATATTGATGATGAGTTCTTCTTAGATGATGTAAGAGAGCTTAATTCCTTGATAACTGATTTGGCAGTAGTAGCTGATACAAAAGATTTATCCAGTAGCACCGTACTTACAGATTTCTTTAATAGGTATATAAATGGAGAGAGTTCAGGAATATCTAAAGGGTATTTACAGGTAGTAAAGAATGCAGCTCTTGAAATGACAGAAGCTTATCACGCTAAGAATGTAGAATTATTACAGATGTCTGAGTCAGCAGCTGAGATATTTAGCAACTCTGTAGAATTGATTACTCAGATGAAAGAACAGCAGTCTAATCTTGAGAGGGATTTAACTAAATTAAAGGAGTCAAAGAAAGAATTAGAGGCTTTTGAGTATAAACCCTCAAGTATAGGTTCTTCAGTTATGTATTATCCAAGGGTAACTTATATGAAGAATAAGACCATTATAAGAATTAAAGATTTATGTAATTGTGATTACTTGTTTTCTTTCTTACTTGGTTTTAGAGATTATTTAGATAAAATAAAGACTGTAAGACCTAAGTTAATAGTTATAGAACCGATAGGTAAGTGTATCGAAGATTATTATAAAGATTACGACTGGGTAACCAGTGTATCTAAGAATGATTCAAGAAAGTATTATGGTTCAGTAACTTTTTGTAATATTCCCACCTCAGGGGTATTATCCAAATTACTTAATGATACGAGTTTTGATACATTCGTAATATTGGATAGGACAGTCAATTACAAAGAACATATCTTAAATAGTAGAGGTAACATTCTATATGCAATAAATGGTATGTCTATGTTAAAGAAGTTTAAAATACAAAAGAGTAAATGTATCTTAACTAAGAAAGAAATAGAGGGAAGTCTATTAACAATACCATATTTTGAAGATTATCCTGAGAGGGATGACCAGAGGGTTAATTTGTATTTAAAAGAGTGTACAGCTTTATATGAGTTGTTGTATGACAGTAGATTTCTTAGATAATAGGGGGTAATTATATGTCGCTTTTTTCTAAAAGTGAGTATCCTGATGTAAAAATATCTGCGTATGAGTTTTGGAAGACTCATTTGATGAATCATTTTAGGAAAGATTTAAGTTCATATCCTAAGTTGAGGGATTATAATTTCTATGCCAATGAGAATGCTACAATGAGTGGTAAGACTCGTATAACTTACTACTATACAATAGATGGGTATCCTACTGAGACTCCTATTGATTTTAGGTCAGATATAAGGGATATGGCAAGAGGAGATGTAAGGGTATCTTTTATTTCTACTTTTGAGCCTACCAATATTGATTGGAATAGTCCTCAGTTGCGTTCTAAAATCAAAACTTGGAAGAGTGTTGAAGAGGATTCAGAGGAAGTTAACAGCTATAACTATTATAAGTACGCTACTGCATTATCAAGCAGGTCAAGAAGAAAATCTTCTTTGATTTATTTAAGGGATGCTCAGCTCCGTAAGAGGAACTTATTTAAGTATAGAACTATGATGGTTGTTAGTGGTTTTAGGGGTGAAAGTTTTGATAAGTCTATCTATGATATATTAGATTACTGTAAGTCAAAAGACTTTCAGGTAACAAGAATAGAACAGAGTTTAGGAGAGTTCTTAAGAGCTTTCAGTCCATTTTCTGCTCAGTTTACAAGTAAAGTCTTAAAGCAAGTAGGTAACAATACTATTCCAGATGAACAGATAGCCAGATTTAGTACATATTCTCAGGGTAAGATAGGAAAGACAGGTATTATGTTTGGCACTGATATACATTCAGGTTTTGCTGTTTTTAAGCAGGTTAAGAAAAGTGATGTAGATGCTGAAAATATACTTATTACTGCTGAGACAGGTGGTGGTAAGTCTTACTTTGCTAAGTATTTAATATTACAGCTTATTTCATATGATTATTTTAATGGTACTATAAATGATATTGAAGGTAGTGAGTATTTACCCTTTGCAAATTATTTAAGTCATAATGATAAGGTAGTAGTTCTTAATATGGCTGAAGGTCAGGGTTGTTACTATGACCCATTTGAAATATCCTTAACAGGAGTAGATAAGTTAGATAAAGACTTATTTACCTTTTGTAAGTCATTTACGAATACGATATTCAGGGTATTGATTGGTGAAACTCTGTTAGATAGTAATGTATGGGCACAGAAGATAGTAAATAATGCAATTGCATTAGCCTATTCTTCAATAGGGGTAGATGAGAATGACAAATCTACTTGGGGTAACACAAAAGGGTATGATTTGTTTTATGTTTACTCAAAATTTAAAGACTTATATAAAGAATGTATAGAGTTACAAAAATCAGATAAGGTATTAGAGCTCTATGATATGTATAAAGTTAATCCAGAATATAAAAATACTTTGGATAAGGTGGTAGCAAAATTATCAGAATACTTTGAACCATTTGAGCACGGTGGTATTCGCTCAGATGTATTCAGAAACAGGGTATCTCTTAGTGATATAGTAGATGCTAAATTGTTGATTAATTCATTCGGTATGGAAGGTAGGTCTGCTGATACTATTGATAAAACTCAGATGACTTTGTCTCAGATTTCAGCAGCTAATATTTCATATATAAGAAGTATATTTTCTAAAGCACAGGGTAAATTTAACTTTAAAGTTTGGGAAGAGTTTCAAAGATGGGGGCAGTTCCCAGGTTCAGCTGTAACTATCAAGACAGCTATTACAGGTGGTAGAAAACTTGGTGATGTTAATTTTATTATTACTAATAATGTTAAAGAATTATTAGATGATGATAGATTTGCTATTTTCGATAATATTACTTCTTTTGCATTGGGTGCAATTGCATCTCAATCTACAAGAAGAAGATTGTGTGAGGAGTTATCTGTTGCTAATTTACAGGGTGAGTTAGATAGTATAGTATCAAAGAAGGGTAATCCTGAATCATTTGAAACAAATAATATATTACAAAGTAAATATGATAAGGCTTTCTTGGTTGGGTTGGATAAGACAATATTTACTATTGCAAAGGCTGAGTTGCCCTCTCATATTGCATCCAGTAAGATATTTAAGACTGGTGTAGAAATTAAGAAATAAGGTGAGCATATGACTAATGTAGTTGACAAGCTAAAGAATAAAAAGATGTGGTTAGCTGTAATAGGTTTAGGTTTGTTAGTAATTGTTATGATTATTGCAGGTTCTTGTGATAAGCGTAATAAGGAGAAACAGCAAGCTGAGATTGATAAATATACAGAAGAACAGCTTGCTCAGATTGATAGTGGTAATGCTGATGACTCTTTATTGATGCAGATGCAAGATGATTTAGAGGTAGACTTTGGTATTGCTCCAGATGGGTATATTTGGAATATAGATGGTACATTACTTAGTCAGGGTGACAAGTCTATGTCGGCTGAAGAAGTAGTATATGCCTATTTAAACGGTCTTAAATCACTTGATTTCTCTGCAGTTCAAAAATATTCAAGAGATAGCGTAGTAGCTGAAGAGTATTCAAGTTATTTTAGTGACTTGGATAAAAACACAGATTATTATGATGCTTTTGTAAGAAATATTTATAGAGATTGTTTACTCTCCTTTGAAATCAAGGGTATTGAAAACACATCTATTTTTGCCGAGAACAAGCAGGTATTTACTGTAAAAGTAAATATGCTTGACTTAACTCAAAAGGATTTTTGGTTAAAGGATAAAGATACCATTTATAAAAATCTTATGGTTTATAGTTCAGACCAATCTGATAGTACAAAAGCGGATATGTATTTATATGATTATATAAATAGTTATTATGAAAGTGATAAAGCTTTGAGAAGAGATGTTACTTTTGATATAACACTTCAGAAATATCCAGATTTGGATACAGGTTGGCTTGTCTCAGTAGATACTGATGTGGATTCAGCTTGTAGATATGCAGACGGTAAATTGGTTGTAAGCTATATTAATGAAGAGTTCAGTAAAGAAGGTATAGACTACTTGAAATCCTTAGAGCCTACAACAAAGGAGGAATAAAAATTGTCAATGGGTAGCATAATTTTAGAAGGTTTTTTGTCTGTAATTTACATATTTTTGTTTTCTCATTTAACTGTAGACAAGGATATACCCTCAACGATGAAGATAGTCAGTTGGATAGTATTTATTGGTATTGCAGTAGTGTATTTTTTATGCAAGGTTGTTTTTTAGGTCGATTAAGGAGGGTATTTTATGGATTATGATAATAATAGAGCTGAAAGGGATTTTAATATGAACCCACCTACTAATGCACCAGGTCAAGGTGATGATGGATGGGGTGATTTATTTAGTAATTCATCCACTTCCATTAATCAAGACCCAATGAGTTCTGCTAATAATGCAAATATGGGTATGAATGGTTTCGGTGGAGACATAAATAATATTTTAAACGGTCAGCAAGGTATGCCAGGAATGCCAGGAGTTCAAGGAGGTTACCAACAAGAACCTCAAAAGACTTTAGGTGATAAGGCAAGTGACTTAGCATCTGTAGCTGTAGAAAAGAGTGTTAAGGGGTTAATAGCGTATTTTAAGATGCTTATAAAGTCATTAACAAATAATACTGAGTCTGAATGGCATATTCTTGGTGAGAGAATATGTGTTGTAAGTATGATACTTGGAGGCTTAGGATTAATTTTTTGGTTAGGTAGTTTATTTAATTCTAAGTTAGGATTTGGAGCAAGTATAGCTTTCGGGAGTGCTTTTGCAGGGATATGGGGTATTTACCTTGTTTTAAAAAACAGAAAGGATGCCACTCTTACAGAAGAAACACCGAGTAATGAAGATAGTCAAAGTTCTTCCGATGTAAATGATTCTTTTTTCAATGATTCAGATTTCAATGATTCGGACGATGATTATGAAGAGAGTTCATATGATGAAGAGGAAGACTATGGTGACTGGGATTCATTTGATGGAACAGATTATAGCTCTGTAGATGACAGTTTCTTTGCGAGTAATGATGATTTTGATGCTCAGGAAGCTGTAAATAACTTAGATGAAATACCAGCAGGTCAGTATACAAGACAGTATTTATTTGAAACATTTGAAAAGGTTTTACCCTCTGTAAATCCTTCTTTTATGGATATGGAAGATGTATTAGATGGTTCAGATGAATTTATGATGTTTGAAGACTTTATGCGTAGGTCAGCAGACCAGACGGGTATTAAAGAAGATAAGTTAGATGAACTTCAGTTGTTAGAGGTTCGTAAGAATTTATTTATTATTCAATTAATTGCAACAAGACCTACAGGATTAAAAGAAAAAGATATTGCTGATGGTATTGCTGATTGTTATAAAAGAGATGACTATGGGACAATGATAGATGGCAGAGAAGGTGTATTTGCCAGGGTTAATTCTCAAGTAGGTAGGTTGATTATTGATATATTCCTCTGTAATAATGTAATGATATCTTTAGGTGATATTTATCGTAAAAAATCAGATTTCTTACTTGATGTTAAGAACACTATGCCTTTAGTTTGGGGTGTAAATGAATTAGGTCAGGTTTATTGCTATGATGGTATGAAAGATGGTAATGGCGGTATCATTATTAGTGGTGAGGCAAGAAGTGGTAAGTCTTGGAAAGGGCAGTCACTTATTGCTCAGATGTGTATGTTCCGTTCTCCTAAAGAATTGGAACTGTATTTTTATGATGTAAAGGGTAGTGCATCAGATTATGCTTATCTTAGTAAAGCATTACCTCATTGTAAAGGTTTTTGTGGTGAATCATTAAAGTTTAATGATAGTATTGGTAATCTCTTGGAAAAAGAGAGAACAAGAAGAACAGCTTTGTTAGGTGGTAAATATACTAATGTTAAAGACTATAACAAAGACCACCCGTATGAGCAGATACCTACTATTTATATAGTTATAGATGAGATGGCAACAGCTATGAGTGAGATGAAGGATAAAGATATTGAGATTAGAAAGAAATTTGATTCTTTGTTAATTCAGATTGCTACTAAATACCCTTATCTGGAAATTAAACTTATGTTATTTCCGCACAGAATTGTTAATGATATTATTAACAAGACTGTATCTTCTATGATTTCTACAAGGTCAGTTATGGGTAATGTTCCAGAAGATGAACTTAAAACTGCTCTTGATATTAAGAAAGGTTTTCCTTATTCGTTAGTAAAGACTGGTGATATGGCTATCAAGACAAAATCATTAAATAATGGTAATGCAGTTTATAGTCATTCGGAAGTTCTTTCTACAGATGAACAAATTAACAGGAAGATTTTTGATTACATTGGTGCTGTTTGGAATAAGTTAGAGCCTGATTGTAAAAACGATAGAAGTTTTAAACAGGAAAGTAAGGTTACTCCTGATAATACAGTGTCTTTAGATGATTATAGTTATTCAAATAGTAAAGATTATACACCAGCATCTAACATAGATGAATCCTTTTGGGAGGATGAATTAGGCAATACAGAAGAGGATGATTTTTGGAATAGTTGGAAGTAGTTTTTGGAAAGGGTTGTACATATGGCTGAGTATATAAGGGTACAAGGTGTTAAGGAAAATATATGTAACTGTATAGATTTTTACCAAGGTTTAACAAAAGTAGGTTTAGTTGGGGTAAAAGAGTTAAGAAAATCATATTTAGATATGTATCTTGCAGATTATATTCAACGATGTAATGAAACTTTAGAAAAGCGTACAGAAAGGAAAGAAGAGAAAAAGGTATCGGATACTCCAGAGGTAAGTAACCATATAAAAAATACTTTTGAGGAAAAAGAAAGTGGTATTGATTTATTCAGGAATATGTTAAGTACTCCTGAAGAGGTAGTGTATGAAAGTCACGGGGTATTCATTGATGAGAATACAGTTATTGAAAAAGAAGAAAGTACCCCAGTAAAAGATGAAGTAGAATATACCAATCACGGGGTATTTTTAGAGGAAGTAGCTGTACCTACTGAAAATATAGAAGCATCTGTTGATGAGATTATTGATATAGAGTATGTAGACCACGGTATATATGTTGAAGATATAGTTACAGATAATTCAGAGCCTGAAGATGATTATGAAGAAGATTATTCAGAAGATGACATTGAAGATGAAGATAGTTACGAAGATGAAGAAGATGAAGATGGCTATGAATATGAAGATTATGATGAAACTGATGATTCAACTGATTATATAGAAGAAAAAGAGGAAGATGATACTGAGGAGGATGACGAGGAGTATGTAAGTTCCAAATCTTTAAGAAACAAAAGAGTAGTCGATGATTACGGTGATTTTGAGTTTTTAGATTATAAAGATACTACTTCTGCAAAAGAGGAAGTAGTTGAGGAATCTAAGGCAGTAAGTACAGAAGAGGTAAAACCTGAGGCGATAAGCTCAGAGGAAAGGGTAAAACCTGAGGCAGTAAAACCTGAAATTAGGGAAATCATAGAAAAACCTAAATTTCAAGATTATAAAAATGTCAGGGATTTTGTAAAGAAAAATCCAGGATGTAGCTATTCAGATGTAAAAGAGTTTTTTTCTATGAAAGAAATTCAAAAGGCTCTTTTAAATACTAAGATAGTAGAAAAGAAAAATAAATTATATGTAGTATAAGGTGATATTATGAAGGTAACAAAGGTAATAGTTCACAAGATGTTAGAGGGTAGTTCTTCTCAGGCGATTTGTTCAGCAGTTTTAGATGACTGTTTGAAGTTGTCCGATATATTGTTATGTAAGAATGACGAGGGGTTTTTCTTGATACTTCCAAGTAAGCAAGATGTGTATAAAGAAGTAAATGCTTTAAATGACGGGGCATCTATTAAGTATCCTGCTAATCACAGGGAGAAGTGTAAAAGGTTTGAGGAGTTTTATCACCCAGTATCCAGAGATTTTTACATTTATTTAAGAGATAGTATTGTAGATGCTTATTTAAAGTGTAAAGATAATGAGGATATTAGAGTGATATCCTATGCTTAATTATAAGAAAGGTTGTAAAGTATGGGTAGAGCAAAGGAAATAGTTTACTATAATGGTAAACTAAAGGGTAAATTACTTACAGATGAAGATTGTAAAATCTTAGAATCCTTGAAAAGAGTAGACGCCCAGAAAGGGTATGTAAAAGAGTTAAAAAATGTCATTTGGGAATTAAATGAAGATGATATAAATCTAATTTTAGATACTAAGAATGATACTTTTGTTACTAAAACTAAAGGTGAGTTGTCTAATTTACAAACAGTGGGTGTAGCTTACATGTATTATGCTAAGAATCTTGTATTAGGGGACTCAGTAGGTATAGGTAAAACTGTTGAGGTATGTGGTTTATGTAACCTTTTAAAAGCAGTTTACAATAAAAATGGTAAAGACTTCAGATGTTTGTATTTAACAGAAAAGAACTTAATTACTCAGGCTCAGAAAGAGTTTATTAAGTTTACTGGAGAATACACAGAAAAGGTATTTGGCACTGCTAAATATGTTAACGCTTTTTGTAATGAAAACAGTGATTATATACAATATAGTGTTGTAGGAGCACATTCTTTGTTTGTAAACGAAACCTTTCAGGAGTATTTAGTTCAATATAAAAGGGTTAATGGTAAGTATCCATTTGACTTGTTGGTAGTCGATGAAGCAGGTGATGTTCTTACTAATTCTGCTACTAAGACTTACAAATGTGCATCTCAAATAAGAGATATGTTTGAGAGGGTAATTTTATTAAATGCCACTCCTTTTGAGAAAGAGCTGGATATGTTTTACAATCAAATAGATTTTGTAGACAAGACATTCCTACCTACAAAAACAGCTTTTTCAAAGGAGTACAAGGTTTATGATTATACAGGACCTTATCCAAGATTTAACGGTAAGTATAAGAATGATGAGAAATTTAGGGAAATGGTAGGGTATAGATATTTTGCCAGAACTCGTAAAAAATCAGGTGCAAAAATGGAGAACTGTACTGCTGAGGTAATAGTTACTCCTTTGAGTAAAGAGCAGAAAGACTTATTAAAGATTACAAGTATGCCTAATATGGTATATGACTGCCCATCATATTTTGGTACTGGGGTAGAAACAAATGAGTTTACAACCCCTAAACTTGATGCACTTATTAAGAAGGTAACAATAGATTTAAAGGATGAACCCTCTATTCTTATATATGCAATGCATAAAGAGGCTCAAGCTTGTATTAAAAACATATTAAATGAATATGGTGTAGATTCCATGATACTAAACGGAGATTCTTCTGATGATGAGAGGGAATCAGTAATCAAATGTTTCAAAAAAGGAAACATCAGGGTATTGATTACTAATGTGCAAAAAGGTTTGAATTTTGGTAATTGTAATTACTGTATTTTCTACGGTTTTGAATCAAATCCAAATAAAATGGTGCAGTTTGAAGGTAGAATGACAAGAACTTTTGATATCAAGGATAAGCATGTATATGTGATATTATCTAAGGGTAAGGAGCTATCAAACTTTAAGAAAGTAGCAGCAGATAGAGCTAAAGCAAGTTCTGTATTTGCAGGAAGTGATTTTTCTTGTGTGTTAGATTTGTTATTAGATTCAGCATTACAAGATATAAAATAATTGGTTGTAAGCATCCTTGTGGGTATTAACAAGGATGCTTTTATGTTTAGGAGGTGTTTATTATGGTAAAAATGAAAAATATTTTAGTATTTATAATATCTTTATTATTTACTTTAATTATATGTATGCATCCTGTAACTGTATATGCTTTTGAAACAGGTACATCAGGTACATCAGCTGAAGAATTATCTAAAGACCCTAAATATTGGTGGCAGGGGCACATACCGAACACAGGTTCTGAAACAATTACTTTAAAAGCTGGCTCAGATACAATTGGCGGAGGTGCTTGTAGTCATTTTGCTATGACATATGCATTAGTAAAAATGGGTATCTTTAATCCTAAGAATGGTGACACTCCTTATACTCATATAAAAAATGCTCGAGAGAAGAATGCATTTATGACTGATTGGGGATACTTTGATTTTACAAGAGTAGATGAGTTGTACCCTGATGTTTCTTTCGAGGGAAGAGATAACAATGTTCAGGGTATGAGTGCAGCAGATGGTTTGACATATGTGAAAGGGAAAATGGCTGAAGGGTATTATGTTGTAGGAATTGTCTATGGTTCTGTTAGTAGAAATGGTCATTGTATTTTCTTTGACGGAGTAAATTCTGATGGTAAAATGAGTATAGGTGATAGTGGTTATTTAGGACTTACTTTTGAAGATGTTTATATGCAATCAACCAATTATTTTAATTATTTAGAATTATTAAAGTGTAAGGGTAAAGATATTAATTCTCAGCCCTCAATATATGATGATACTGCTTTAAGAGGTATATCGACAACTGAGGTTGTAGAGTATCAAAATTTAGTTAAAGAGTATGACTTAACAGGTATGCCTACTAAATCAAATTTACAGGACGGTGTTGTGAGACCAGAGATAAAAACTGTAAATGATTTGACTGAAGAAGAAAAACTTGTGGTATCTTCTATTAAAGAAACAAAAGAAGCTGAAAAATTAGATTGGTTTCAACTTGCTAAGAATATTATATCATTTGTAGGTTTTATGCTTTTAGTTTATGATTTATTATTGATAGTATTCTATGTATTTGATAGGGTAAATTCTTTTTTAAATATATCTTTAGTAAGTTTGATTACTTTAGGTCGTATTAAGGTAGCTTTAAAAGAAGATTTCGCAGAGTTGTCAAAAGAGGACAGGAAATCTAAAGGTTATATAACTTTAGCTAAGCTAATAGTGATAATTTTAGTGATTGGTACTTTAGGAGGTTTAATGGTATCAGGCACTATATCATATTGGGTATATTTATTGATACAGAAGGTGAATGGCATATGAAGAATGTGAAGAGGGTATTATGTACAATAGTATCAGTTGTAATGTTGTTTAGTGTTAGTTGTATATCTGTATATGCATCTGATGATGAGTATAAGCATTTCTTACAGGGTGATAGTAGATGGTGTAATTATGTTTATGATGGTTCTGATACAATTGGTGGAGCAGGTTGTGCTTTAACTTCAGTAACTATTTTAATGGCATATGCTGACCCATCGTTACGAGATGTAAACAAGTTTAATCCTAAAATAGCATCAGATGATTATCTAAGCTTTAATGGTAGTGGGTGTATTAACTGGGGTAGTATGAAAAAAGGACCTTTAAAGTTAAGAGATGATGTTACTATACGAAGTAAAGGGGATGTCAAGAAAGCATTAGACAATGGGTATTATATTGTAGCTTGGACAAGTAGAGTTTATTTCAGTGGAACTCATTACAGCCCAGTAGTAGGTTGGGATAATGAAGGAGATAAGCCTGTTATTTGGGATGTTGCAGGCGGTGGTAAAACTTGGGATGATTTCACAGCTAATAGTAAAGATATCAGCAATTTTAGAGTGTATGAGAGTACAAAATTAAAGTCTAATGAAGCTTTTGCAGGTGCAGATAGTACAGATACAAGTGATGTTGATACAGACAAACAGTTAGAGGCGTATAATAATGTAGTTAAGGAGTGGGAGCTTAGGGGTATGCCCTCTAAATCAAATATAGGTGCCGATGCTCAGGGTATCAGTTTACCTGATAGAAAGGATTTAAGTTTAGCAGATAAAACTAATATAGCAGGTATTAAAGATGATATAAATTCTCGTCATAAAAACATTTACCAAATAATGAATATAAGCTTTTCAGCGATAGGGTTTTTATTGATTGTATATGCTTTGTTGCTGAGTGTAGGGTATGTATTGGATAAGAGTAATTCTTTTATTAACTTATCAATGGTATCTATATTAACAATGGGTAAGATAAAAATAGTAGATAAAGGTGAGACAATATCTGAGGAAATGCAGAAAGAGGGGTATGTTAAACCAAATGCCTTTTATATAAGGAGTTTAGTTATATTCTTGGTAGGGTGCTTGTTGATATCAGGGTTAGTGCAGAGGTTAGTAATGGAGGTAGTGTACGGATTGATAGGCTAATTTAGATTTCTATTTAGTCTGTATAGCTATTTTGTGTAGAGGAAGGATAGAAGAATAGATGAAGTATAGTTTGAAGAATGTAGCAGGGTCTTATATAAAAGGGTTTAATAACTTTGTAGAAAAGAATAAAATTGTTGATGCAAGTAAACCTGAGTTGTATGATTTATTTTCTTTTTCTATAAAGAGTATATATGGGTTAGCATCCTCAGAAAGCAATTACTATATTGATATGTATGGTAGTGATTGCATAACCTCTTTACTAAAGATAAAAGGTGTACCAAAGAAAATAGGTAAATTAGATATCAATACAAGGTTAGATGTAGTCTTAATGTGTCAAAATTATTATGTAGCTTTAGGACATTTATCTGAGAACAGGTTGAAATGATGGTAATTATATGGTATAATTAAATCAAAGAAAGGTTGTGTAGGGTATGGGTGCTAAACTACATTTTGAAGATTGTCCATATGGTTGCAATGAAAAAGGAAAGCTGTTAGATACAGCAACTGGTATAATGGTAGATTGCCCCTTTTGCAGTAAATTAAGAAAAGAACTTTTAGCTAAAGGGGAAATGGAAATAGAGAACGAAAGTGGAACTATTTCAGTAGCTGATGTTTTGGGTATTAAATCTAAATATTTAACTAACAAGTATATCAGTGACACCATAATCCCAGATAGTGAGCAGTGTTTCCTTGAAGAAGAAAGTGTTGATTACTTTAAAAGTGTAAGTGAAGATGTTTATCACACTTTAGCTTTAGGTGAATTGCCTAAGAGTAGTTATTGTTTCGGTATATCAATCAAAGGATATATAGATAAATTAGCTTATCCTATGTTAGCGACAGCCTATTTAAAAGGTTTAAAGGTAGGTAGGTTTATAACTTGTAGTGAGTTATCAAGGTTACAGTTGAAAGGTGACGACTTGCTTGATGAACTTTACAAGGTAGATTTGGCTATGATTCTTATTGGAGAGGGTAGTACAAAAGGAGAGATATCTTGTGCAAAAGGGTTGATGCAAGCAAGAGCTTTAAATGGTAAGCCCACAATATGTATTACTACTTGGACGATAGAAGCCTGTTCTTTGTTATTAGGGTACTCCAATGGTGAAGATAACCTATTCCTCGCTAAGCCTGTATTTGTAAAGTATAAGAATAGTGGTAAATCTTCTAATTATATTAACAAACTTACAGGTGTTGACAATGATAGGTATGACGAAGAAACTGATAAAGGTGGTATCGGTTTCAGTTTAAGTGATTTGTAATAGGAGGTTACTATTTTGACTGTAAGAGAGTTTAATACAATAATGAATGACTTAAATAAGAAGGAAAATTGTGTGTATCAAGGTACATTTATTACAAGGTATGAGAAGGATGGGGTAGCACTTGTATTTATGGATGACGGGTACACAGCAAGAATATATAAAGATGGTTTAGTCTACACTAAAACTTGGGATAACAAAATTTTAAAATTTGTAATATAATAATGAAAAGGCTCTTGTAACGGTACTGTTATGAGAGCCTTTTTTCTTGTTTTTATAATTAAATCTTAAAAATTATAGAATCTTAATTTGTAAGTTAATTACACTTTAAACTATTTAGAAAGTATATAAAATATATGTAGAAATTTTAGGTAAATTGATTTACTTTTAGTATGTATAAAAGGTACTAAGTTAGATATCAATTTGCCTAAATTTTTTGCTATGATTTTGGTGTTTTTCTAAGATATTTTTAAGAAGACTTATTTTATTTATAAGGTTTGGATTTCTCTTTAGTTGTAAATTTGTAGTAGTGTATTTTGTAAAAATCTGCTATGAATGGAGATTATTTTGTAGTTTGAGTTTACTTTTGTGTAGTAAACGGGTAAATAATGAGGTGATTAGGTAATTAAATATTATGAATACATTGCAAAAGGTCAAGAATTATGTTAAAATAAAGTTACAAAATTTAGGAGGTATTACGAGTATGAGAAAAATTCGTTTAGGTGGTACTTACCATAGAGCAGTTAATGGTAAAACCGTTAAACTGTTAGGGGTAGTACCAAATGAAGACAAGACAGAGTCATTGGCTTTTGTTAGATATGTAGGTACTGATACATATGGTAAAGTACCTTTAAGATTATTAAAAAGAGGGGTGTTTTAATTGTCAAATACTTATGACAATAATTCAATATCTCAGCTAAAAGGAGCAGACAGGGTAAGGAAAAGACCAGAGGCTCTGCTTGGTAGTAGAGGTATTGATGGTGCAATTCATACAATTCAGGAAATAATTGGTAACTCAACAGATGAGAAGCTGTCAGGCTATGGTGATAAACTTGATATTTGTTACTATGAAGATGGTAGTATCTCTGTAAGGGATTACGGTAGAGGTGTTCCACTTGGATGGAATGAAAAAGAGAAGAATTGGAACTACCTGTTAATTTACAGCGAGTTGTATGCAGGCGGTAAATATGGTGACAACCAGAAGCTGTTAAAGGGTATTGAAGAAAGTGATGCTTGGTCAACCTTTAAGATTATGGACCATCCTTATCTGATTTCTATTGGTCTTAATGGACTTGGTGGAGCTTGTACTCAGTACACTTCAGAATTTTTCAATGTTACCTCTTATCGTGATGGTAAGGCAAGTACAATGAGGTTTAAGAAGGGTGTAGCTGTAATGGATGAACTTGAAGTTACCGACACGAACGAACCTAACGGTACTTACATTCACTGGAAACCCGACGATGAAGTATTTACCAGTACTGATATCCCTGTTAAGTGGTTTGAAACTACTTGTAAGGCTCTATCCTTTGTATCAGGCTTTACTGTTAATTTAACAATTAATGGTAAATTGAAGGTATTCGAAAAGAGTTCTATCGAAGAAGAAATGGAGAAACAGCAGGGTAGTTGTGTTTATACCAATGCTTTCAGACATATTGTAGATAGTACGGGAGATATCTGTATTTGTGATTTAAAGGTAGCGATTGGACCAAGTGGATTATCTCAGGACTATTATCATAATATGGTATCTGTAAGAGGTGGAGCTCACGCTCAAGGGGTATATTCCGCATATTCATATTTCTTTAGAGAAGTAAGCAATGATAAGGGTATTCGCCTTACTGAACGAGATTATGCAGGTAAGTTTTCTGTAATTGTATCAACTCTTGCTAATAAGGCAAGTTTGAGAAATCAGACAAAAGACAGTATCGACGATGCTTGGATTGCCGAGTTTATTGCAGATACAATGTTCCAGATGATGTATAAAGAGTACAATAAAGGAACTCCTTGGATTATAGATATTGTTGATGAGGTTGTAAGAAACGCAGAAAACAGAATTGCCCTTGCTGAAATGGCTAAATCTTATAAAGAGGTACAGAAGGCAACAACAAAGCATAAGGCAAGTAATAAGTTCGTAACCTGTCGTTCTTATGAAGATGGTAAAAACCCATCAGCTACTGAGTTCCTTATTGTAGAGGGTGATTCTGCAGGTGGTAAGGTTGTGCAGTCGAGAGATGCATCTTATCAGTGCCTGTTAAAACTCAAAGGTAAATCTCTTAATGTCTTTAAAGCACCTTTGCAGAAGCTTATCGCTAACAAAGAAATCCTCGATATGATTAGTGTTCTTGGATGCGGTGTAGACTTGGGTATTGATGAGTTTGAAACCTTTGATATAAGTAAGCTTAAAGTAGGAAAAGTAATCTTCTGTACTGATGGTGACTTGGATGGTTACCATATCAGGGTACTTTTGTTCATTATTTTTTATAAGCTTTTCCCACAGCTTTTGTATAATGGTAATGTATATGTAGCCGAAACTCCTTTGTATGTTATAAATACTAAGAGTGATGAAGCCATTTACTGTATGACTCAGGCTGAACTTGAAGAACAGCGTGCCAAGATTGGTGATTTTAATATTCGCAGTATTGACCGTTTTAAAGGTCTTGGTGAATGTGATAAGAAAACCCTTTGGGAAACAACTCTTAACCCAGAGAGTAGAACTCTCCGACAGATTAAGATTGACCCAGATGATACTGATGTATTTGAGGCATTGGAAGTATTATTCGGTAAATCTACTGAGAGCCGTAAGAGAGCTATCTTGGGTAGTATGCTTGGAACGGATTTTGATGCTACTGTCGAGAGTATTGATGACCTCATTGAATATATTGATGGTCTTGACCTTAATGGTGGCTTAGATGTAGAGGAAGTAGAGTATTAATACTCTACTTCTTGGTATAATATTTAAAATGTACTATTAGTGAAGGGTAAAAGGCTATTCAGCAGGGTATTAAAAGGAGTTATCATATGCAGAGTTTGTCAAAGATGAAAATAGAAAAACTAAAAATTAATAGGGATACTATGTTGGCATTGAAAAGGATGGGTATTGGTACTATTTATGATTTGTCAGTTGTATCTAATAGTTTTCTGCAAGATGTAAATAATTTTCTATGTAATGTGCGTGAACACTGCCCTATGTCTATATTATTTGATATATCTACTTTATTGGAAAGTATAGGGAATAGCACCATAGGGTATCTTTATGACGAAAATATAAAAGTAGATATGGCAACGGGTATAAATGTATTATATCCATGTAACATATGTGAATGTTTATCTGCCTTTAAAGATTTTACAAATGTAAGTTTTAATGGTGATATTACTAATGCCACTAAGTATATTCAAGATATAGTAGAGGGTAGAAATAAAAATAATATTTTAACAGCTAATGATATAGTTATGTTAAAGTTAAGATTTAAAGATTTACATTCATACAAGTTTATAAGTGAAGAGTTCGGGTTTACAAATCAAAATGTGATTTATACTATATCAGAATCTTTGAGAAAATTAAACAGATGGATTGAAAGTATAAATACGGAGGTGGTATATTGATGGCTTTGAATTTGAAGAAGTAGAATATTAATGTATTTTACTTTTCTTTATACTTTATAAAGGAGGTCAAGGTGTATGTCAAATTTAAGTAGATTAAATGCTATTTTCTTGTATAAGAAAGGTATTAAATCTTACAAAGAGTTTAAATCTAAGGGTAAAGATTTACTCATAAATGCTGAGTTAAGTAATCTTTATAATGCAAGGAGAGAACCTAAAAATCTTGAGTTTATAAATGGTAAAAAGTTACCGAATATAGGTATTTATTATCCTATGAATGTATATCAGAGTATTTTTGAAAGACTTCGTGATACTAATGGTTTCAGGTATCGTAACGATATATTTACAACGGTTGACACTAAAGAAAAGGAACAAGCTTATAAAATTATATGTCTTTTAATAGCTGACTGTAGTTTAAGACTCTTATCTGTTTTGGAAAGAGAAATACTTATTTTAAGATATATTTATTTGTATTCTTATGATTATATAAGTTTTTATTTATCTATTTCTAAGTATAAAGTAGTAAATATGTTAAGCAGAGCACTTGATAAGATTGCTAATAAGGTATATCATATTTATTATAGAGAGGTTGGGTACAGTTTTAATTGGAAACCCTCTAATATTGATATCTACCAAAGGGTATGTTATGAACCAGGTGGTGAGTTGTTTACCTACCCAGGGTTTAATGAATTAGCTAATAAATATATTGATTTGATTAAAGAGGATAGTGTAAAGTACAATCCTAAGAAATTAGTTACTGTATTACATAATTTATTCAGTGACAAATCAATTTACTATACTTTTAAAGGAGAAGAAGGTGATAAATATGTAAGTTATGGTTTTTATACTAAGAAGTCTTATTTAAATTATATTAATGAAAGGAAGTAAAAATATGGCTTATGTAAAAAGAAAAGAATTATCCGCTAAAATTGCATATCTAATTGGTGTAGATGAATCAGTTATGAATAAATGCTATCCAGATGAGATAGGTAAAGAAATCAAAAGTAATGATAATGATTGTTTAATTGTAAGGTGTCTTTGCAAGTTAAGAACAAGTCTAATGAAGAATTTTGTTTCCACCGACAATGAAATTTGGTATAATCTTAAAAACTTAAACTCTTTATCGTGGTTCGATACAAATGATATTAAATTTCTTGAAAAGTGCGGTATTTCTATTGTAAAGGCAAATTACCGAAGTGCACCGTATATGGAATATTTTTGTGAACTTATTGAAAAGTATATTGATAGCGTAAAGAAAATATTCCCTGATTGGGTAAATTGGGAATACATTCGTTCTTTGTTTGTAGTTCCGAATTACAATAAATCAGGTGTACTTATTGATGAATACAATAAGTTTAAGGGTAATAAAACATTGTATCCGTTCTCAATGTACATCTATTGGCAACCTTTTGAATGTAAGGGTATGCTCTTAGATGATAGTATATTTTTAAAGAGTTTGTATTCTCTACATAATGATAAGTTCGAAGATAAGGGTAAGGTAATTGATGTATCAAGTGATACTACAAGCAATATTTATGACTTTATAGAAAGAAGTAAAAAGGTTGTAATCGCTGTAGATTGTGAAAACATAAATGTGTACAAGCTTTTTGGATTTATTAAGAGTCTTGGTAAATCTGAGTCTGACAAAATTTCTAAAATTGTATTGTACGATGATGAGAATACTGTAGAAACTTGGAAACTATTATCAAATCATATCGGTATTCCTACTGAATACACTCCTGTAGAGAGAGTATTGAAAAATAAATCCCTTGTTGATATTAAGATGTCAGTGGGTATTTGTGAAAGTCACTTTAAAGATAATGTAGACTCTTTCATTGTAGTATCAAGTGATTCTGATTTCTGGGGTACTATTGAATCTTTGCCTAATGCTAATTTTATGGTAGTTTATGAGAATGGAAAGAGTAGTAATGTAGTATTAAATAAAATGGAATCTAACAATATTGTTAGTTGCTCTTTAGATGATTTCTATACAGGGAATGTTTCAAAACTCAAAGAAGATATTCTCGTTAAGTTAGCTAATGATGCTTTAAGTGTAGTAGATGTAAATCTTAAAGGGGTTATGGACATTATTTACAGAAATGCAAGAATCTCTGCAAATGATGATGAAAAAACAGCCTTTTATAATAAATACTTAAAGAGTATCAAGGTAGCTGTAGATGGCGACGGAAACTTAAAGTTGAAAGTAGGATAATTTATGGAAAAGATAGTTTGGAGTAATTACGCAGACCCTTTGGTTTTGAATATGTTCTACAGAGGTATTGAGCATTGTTCTCAAGGAGATAAGTCGAAGATTGAAGATACAAGGAGCTTTGTTTATTCTTACAGTGCTTTACGGCTTCAGGAGATTCGTAACAAACTTAAAGTTATGGTAGACAACTACATAGTAGCGAGTAAGGTAGAGATTAAAAATGATAGGGTATATGAGAATATATGCCTGATAAATACTTACATGCTTTCTGATTGTATGTATGCTGAGAGTACAGTAGCTAAATGGTATGTAAGTGGTGAAGACTTTAAAATGGTAGAGTGGATAGATGATGGTTCTATCCACACTACCTTTAGGGTATTAAAACCAGGTGTTACTTTTAAGGATATTTATAATGAGATTGTAAGCTCAGGTTCAAGAGAAAGGGTATTTAAAGAATATACTAATCCTATTGGTACTATTGTAGATAGTATCATGCTTAGTGATTAATTATTGTGGGTGTTAAATATGATTAATTTGTCTAATGATAAAAGAAAGAAGTACAAGGCTGTATTATTCAGCCTTGTATGCATTTTCATATGGTTATTTGCTTTTGTGTCAGGTATGGAGATGTGGTTAAATTGTGCCATATTGGATAACAATAAGATTATCGTGGAATCTGATGTAAAAGCAGGGGTTATGACTGAGGTAGAAAATATAAAAACTGATGGTAGTTTTACTTTAGTTGGGGATAGTAAAGAATGCTCTCCAGACGAAGTAAAGGGGTATATAAGAGTTCCTAATGATGTGAAGTATTATTACAATACGGATACTAATTATATGGTATCTAAGTTGACAATATCTGAGAGTGAGCATGTGGTTTTAAAATTCTTTGTACTTGATATAGTTTCTACTTGTATGTTGATATATTTGACAGTAGTTTATATGTATTCTTCAAACCCGAGCAAGGTAAAAAGAGTGATATGCAGAGTTTTAAGTATAATGGTTACTTTAGTAAGTATGCTAATGGCTCAGTTTGCTTATGATTATTGTTTAAATGTACTATTCAAAGTGGGTAGTTGTGATTGGTTACTTTTAATCAAGGTAGGTTTAATGGTAACAATTAGTATCATAGTAGGGGTAGCTAAGTATAAGAAATCTAAACCCATAAGGCTAAAAAGGCATAAAGAGGGAAGAAAAATCAAATAAATAGTATTCTATACTATATAAGTACATTGCTTTTTAAGTAGAAATATGTTATAATATAGGTAAAATAAAAGAATTCGTGGAGGTTTATCATGAAGAATGAAATATATAATGGTAGTTCTGAAGGATTTAGCTTTCTTACAGATGGGTATATAGTTTACTCAAAGGAAGTTATTGCTAACAGAGCTATTCCAGATTTAAGAGATGGCTTGAAGCCTGTACAGAGAAGAATTTTATACTCTGCTAAATTAAATGATAGGAAGCAGTATCAAAAGTGTGCAACATTTGTAGCTGATGCTATGAAGTTACACCCGCACGGTGACTCTTCCGTTTACGGTTCATTCTGTTTGATGACGGGTGAGAATGGAAGCTGGAATTTTCCAGTATTTGACGGTATGGGTAATTTGGGTAAAGTTTATTCCAGCAACCCACCAGCAGCTTACAGATATCCGAAGGCTAAATTAAACAGTAATTCCAAGGAGTTCTTCAAGGAGAAGAATATATTTAACCTTGTACAGTCTGAAGAGGGTGATGGTACTGAACCAGAAGTATTATTTCCGTCTTTCCCATCTGTACTTGTAAATGGTACAAGTGGTATTGCGGTTTCGGTGGGTACGAGAATCCCATCTTTTAATTTCGGAGATGTACTTAATTTAACTATTAAGTATATCAAAGAAGGTAGACTTGACCCTGTTGCTGATATTATATATCCTGACTTTCCAACAGGCGGTATTCTTGTTAAGACCGACTCTGAAGTTGCTAAGATTATGGCAACAGGTTTAGGTAAGCTGAAAATCAGAGCAAGGGTAGAAATCCAGGGTAATGAAATCATTGTAGACGAAGTACCTTATGGAAAGACTTTTGAAGGTATCGTTAAGGCTATTGAAAATGCGGATATGAAAGAAATCAAGTCTGCTATGAACCTTACAGGTAACGACTCCGATGGTAAAGTAGTTATTGTATGTAGAAGTAAAAGGGTAGTAGAGTGGGTACTCCTTGAGCTCTATAGAAGGGGTATCTTGCAGACTACTTATGCGAGTAATATTCTTGTCATTAATAAAGGTAAACCTTATATTTTAGGTGTACACGGAATTATACAGGATTGGGTAAAATTTCGTAGAGAAGTTATTACAAAGAAGTTCAAAGTAGAACTTGGGGGTATCAATAGTGAATTGACTACTTTGACTTATTTTATGCGATTGATTGGAAATCCTGAGTGGAGAGATACTTATGTAGCAACGGCTACAAAGGTATCTAAGAAAGATGCTGATGTATATCTTCATAATATTTTCTCAGACATTCCAGAGGATGTTTGTGATTGGATTAACAGCAGAGCTATTAGTGCTTTCAACAATGGCGGTAAGTACATTAAAAGGTTTAATGATTTAAGCGAGTACAAAGACTATTGTGAAGATATGTATGCTCATCCTGATAAGTATATTGTTGAAGAACTTACAACCTTACTTAAGGAAAATAAGGGTAGTTACGAAAGAAAAACTGAAATTTCTAATATAGACTATCGTTTTAGCAAGATTTCAGACTCTGAGGGTATTGAAGATGACTCAGCTTGTGTGTACACTTTAAACAAAGAAGGTTTTCTTCTCAAGACAAGAGAGGTAATTGGTGGAGATAATATTCTTTGTCAGTTCAGAGGTCAGGCTAACAGCGTATTGGTTGGCTTTGACAATTTTGGCAGGGTATTAAGAATAAGTGGTTCAGATGTCCCATTCACTATGGTCGGAGGCGAAGGGGTTTATCTTCCTAAAGTATTTGAAGCTACAGCAGAAAAGACATACAAAGTCCTTTATATGGGTATTTGTGATGGAACAAAGCGTATGCTTGTATATAGGGATGGTTTTATAGGTTTTCTTGATACTTCAGAATGGGTAGGGAAAAAAGTTGTTAAGGTAGTATCTAAGGGTGTTTGTCTTGCTGTTATGGATAAACTCTTGGAGGTATATGAAGAGAGTGAAATTCCTCAGTGTCTGTTGTTAGCAGATGATTCAGGCAAACATTTAAAAGTAGGTATAGTTAATACTGAAGATATTCCTGAAAGAGGTAGAACAAGTAGAGCTAAGGTATTTAATGGAACGAATATAAACACTGAGTATGTTATGGGTATGTCTGCCTTAGATGTATATAGTTCTATTAAAGACGCAAATACCTTTGCAAATAAGTTAGCAAAGGTAAAGGGTGATACCTTTATAGAGGACCTTAATATTGAAGAGGGTAAATATCTTGAGTATTGTAAAGACCTTGACTAAAATATAGGTACTGGAGGTTGTATAATGACAGATGACAAAAACATCTATGAGGACAGTACATCTGAAGTTATAGAAGATTCTAATCTTACTGAAGAAGTTGAAGAACTTGAAGAAGATGTTGAACCAGAATATATAGATTTGACTGGTGTTGATATAGGTGATATGGAAGTGGAAGATACTTCTTCCTCAGAGGACGATGTACTGTCCTCTGAGGAGAAGTTAAGGGTATTTTCCGATGAAATTCTGTCTGCTATGTTAGACGGTAGACCTACTAAAAAGTATGCAATAGATAAGTTAATGAGTATTACAAATCCAAGATTATTCAGGGATGAAAACTACATATTATTTTCTATCTACTACTTTTATAGAAGTAAGTTAAAAATTATAAATATTGATGAAGAATTTATTAAACTATTTTTGAAAAGAAATAGAAGTTTATTAACAAAATCAAGGGGTTATATTGATATCAATGCCTATGGAGAGATTGATAATTCTCCAGAATTAGGATACATAGGAGGGGTAGTAAAGCACTTTAACAGGTTAAAAACCTTACCAGATATAGATGTAACGGAATTTGAAACGGTATTTGAAAAGTATTTAATTGAATTTAAAGCGGTAGAGGCTAATAAGGTATATCAACAGGCTCAGCAAATTCTTACCGAGGGATTAAAGGTGGGAAGAAAGTATTATTCAGGTTTTGATGATAGTCAAAGCTATTGTAAGAAAAAACTTGCTGAGATTGAAGGTTTGGTTGATTGTAATGCAGGTAGTGGTTTTGTAAAAATGTCTGAAGTTATTCTTGATGAAAAACCTGACAACAAAAAGCCAATTCTAATAGGTGACTTTGGTAGGTTACAGAAGTTAAATGAAGCCTACAAGGGTATCTACACTGGATTGTTTTATTCGTTTATAGCACCGCCTAAATCAGGTAAGTCTAAATTGGCAGCAAGGCTTTGTCATAATGTATCAGTATTAGCAGGTAATAATGTGTCAGTATGGGCACAAGAGGGTGGTCACGAGTTGTGGACAGCTCAAATGCGAGCCATTCATTTTGACTATCTTTATAATACTGATGTAGCTTTAACAGAGAGAAAGTTTGGTGTTACGCAAGAGGTAATTGTACACGATGATTTTAGGACAGATGAGTTAAGACAGCTTGAACTGTCAAGTAAGCTTGACTTAGCATCTAATCAAGATTATGGTAGTGTAGATTACATAGATAGACCTTTTAATGTAGAAACTTTTATAGAAGATATTGATACTTCTGTAAAAGAAAATAATAGTAAGCTTGTTATTATTGACTATTTACAGCTTATAGGCTCATCTTCGGGTATGAATGAAAGAGAGCGTATAGCTGAGGCTTATAAGAAATTACTTAACTATTGTAAGAAAGCAAATGTAGCGGTAATTTCTCCAGCTCAGTTTAAGCAGGATTCTTTCGATGATTTATTGAAAAAGTCATCTGTAGATGGTGCGGACTTAAGAACTGCAGCAGGTGGTTCAAGTGAGGTATTAAGAACACCTGATGTCCTTTGGGCATTGTTTGCGAGTGTAGATGATATTCGTAACAATAGTATGAAAATTATTTCATTACCCTCTCGTTTGAATGCAGCATTTCCAAATATTGATGTAAGAATAGACTTGGGTACTTGTCAGTTTATATCAGACTAATAATATAGCCACCTATTTCTGAATTGTCAGGAGAGGTGGCTATATTTCTATATTATATAGGAAGTTTAAAGGTTAGGAATGATAGTATGGATTATAAATCTAAGCGTTTAAAATATATTATAATTGGTGGATTAGTATTAGTAGGGGTATTAGTTGTAGCTTTGGTAGTATGGGGTGTATCGGGTTCGATATTAGATGCAAGTTATACTACTAAAGATATTTTATCTACAACTGAACCAACCACAGAAAAAGTAGTAGAAGAGGAATGGAAATCCTATGGGTACTCTAAAGAGGAATGGAATTCTATGTCTAATATAGATAAGATGCTTGTAATGATGAATAATGTAGATACTACTGATTTACAAGAAGCATCTATACAAAAGGCGACGATTTTCTTATCTTGTAGTGATTCACCATGGTATCAGTATATGTCTGATTCGAGTTATGAAATAGGAAAAGTAGATTCAGGGTATAGAATAGACTATACAATTAATAATGAAAAAATTTCGGTAGTAGCATCTTGGTATGATGCTACTCCAGTTGTTTTTATAAAGAAAACTGAATTTACAGAAAGAGAGAAGGATTTCTTTAAAAAAGTAGGAAAAAGTTGGGAGGTTCCATTAGATGACGGTACATACTCGATACAATACAGATAAGAAAAGGCTTATAGCTTTATTCTTAATTATAATGTTACTTGCTGAATGTCTTACATCTATATCTGTAGGTGCAGTAAATGTAGGTAGTTATTCAGGTAAATATGATTTAACGAAACCGCATAAAGTAAATCAGCACTACAATCCGCATAAAAACATACTTGATGAAGAGTATTGTGATTCTCAACTCCAAGCTTGTTATCAACAGTTTTTAGCTTGGGGAGTAACAGAGCAGGGTGCAGCAGCAATGGTAGGTAACTTTCGTGCAGAAGGGTGGGTTACAGATACAACCCAGGACTGGGTAGATTGGGATAGTTTCTCTTATGGTGTAACGGGTATTGGTTTGATGGGTTTTACCTATTATGCAATACAAGATAAGTTATTTGAAGTTGCGGAAAAGCAGGGTAAACAGTGGACTGATTTAGGTGTTCAGTTAGAAACAATTAAAGAGTGGTATTTTCCATTAAGTAAGAAGTATTACGAAAGTGGTCATACTGTTGAAGAATTATCCAATGATTTTTGTGCTAACTACGAAAGACCAGCGGTTAATAATTTTGGAGATAGAGCTACTTATTCTAAAAAATATTCAAGGCAGTTTAAAAGTTTAAAAGCTAAAGATTACGATGGTAGTTTATCTACAAGTGGAAGTACTACAGGTGATTCAGATGATTCTGTAATTACTGCAGGGGGTTCTGCAGTAGATGAATGGCAGTTAACTGGTATGCCCTCAAAGAGTGGATTAACTGCTGATTTAAATATACCCACTTTAGCTAAGAGGTCTGATTTAACTACAAATGAACAGTACAACTTAGCATCAATAGGTTCTGATATATCAAGGAATTCTGAGTACAACGCTTGGACAATGGCTCGAAGGTACATAGTGTTTGCAGGATTGTTAATGGTGGTGTACACATTACTTTTAGCGTTAGCTTTTCTGTTTGATAGTTGGAATACATTCTTTAGTATAAGTTTAGTTAAGGTAATGTCATTAGGGGTTATTAACTATTCAAAAGATAGTTATGCTTTAGAGAATGGTGAAAAGACTAAATATGTTAGTGGGAAAAGGGTAATAATTCTTTTAATTGTAATGTTTATAATAGGCTGTGTATTCATATCAGGAGGGGTAATTCCAGTAGTAGTACAGACTATGTATAAGTTTATGAGCTTGTTTAATGGAGGAGGTTAGTGTGTTAGAATAGGTTTTTTATTTAAATGATAAGATTATATTTTATGTATTTCAAATTATTGAAAAGGAGATATAAATTATGGCAGTAAATATTGATGAGAGAACAAGAAGAGCAGCTGAGCAGTTTGCAACAAATATGGAAAAGTATCCTATTGATGAGCAGATTGCGGTATCTGTGATTGCAGCAAATATTATCAATGGTTGTTCATGGGAGTTTGTAAGAAATACATCTGATATTAGAAAAAATATGGATGCTTTTAAGAATAGTAAATCTTGTGTTCTTAAAGAAGTTACTTATTCCCACACAAAGAAACTTACAGGGTATCTTTTATATATGGATATCAATAGATTGGTTGGTATTCTCGGTAAAGAGGCTCTTGGGGTATTTGACCAGAAAACATTATCTGAAGCTGTAAACCATAGAAAAGATGCAGTTCTTTCAGTAGCTAAGCTTATGAAGAAGGGGTATAAAGGCAGAATCGGTATTTTCTGTACTAACGATAGTAAAACTATCACAGTAGACGGTAAATCCTATCCAGCATTCGCAGTAACTCTTGATGAACTCTGCGATATTTGTGCTAAAATGAACTATGGTTTCATTGCAGGTGGGGCAGTGAGGTCACCACTTGAGATTAAACAGAAAGCAGACGGGGTACTTAAGGCTTGCATTGTTGCTCCGAGTAGCAACGCTCTGTTTATTGATATTGCCCCGATGAGATGATAACTGTTGATGATAAGGCATCATAGAAATATGATGCCTTATTTTTTTATTTAGGCTGTATTTAATTATGCAAAGGTTGTTTTTTATGGTTTATAAAGATTATTTTTCTATTGTAGAATATTATAAAAAGGTAGTAATACCTTTTAACCCAAGGAAGTACAAAGTTAAGTCAGACAAGATGATGGTATGTCCTTTACACGATGATGTAAACCCCTCTATGGGTATTATCAAAGGTAAAGATGGTGAGGAGTTATTTCATTGCTTTGGCTGTAACCAGTGGGGTAATATTATTGAACTTAATAAGAAGGTAAATCGAAGGTTATTTAAAAAGTATTTATCTGATGAAGATTCCTTAAAGGATTTATGCAGATTATTTAATGTATCTTATGATGAAGTAGCTGAAACTGCAAATAAAGAAATAGACGAAGGCATACAGTTTGAAATGGCTATACAGTCTGCTAAAGATAGGTTTGATATTTCTGATTTAAGAGATAAGTTTATAGAAGGTAAAATCAAAGGAAAAAATGTAGGGTATTTCAATGCTTTGATTATGATGATGATAAATGAACTGAAAAAGGAGTCTAACGATATTGATTAACTTAAATGTAAAAGAATACAGGGTAGGTGATAACTATAAGATTCACTGCTCTGTTGTAAACAATAAGAAGTATATAATAAAAGTATTAAAAGATAATAGTGTTATTGAGGAAAGCAGTTTTTATGATGCTAATGTAGCTAACAGTGAATTTTTGAAATGCGTTGAAAGGTATAAGAAGGTTTAATTATGGATTTAGATTTATTAGATTTAGAATACGAAGTTAGTAAAGATACTGTAATTAAAAAAGAATATGATGTGTTGTCTGAGGATAGTTTGGTTCCAAAAGCAGGTAACTATTTAGGATTAGATATTTCTATATCTTCAACGGGTATCTGTTTATATAAAGATGGTATTAAAACCACTGCTAATATTAGTCTTGACTATAAAGAAGATAGTCCTTACGCAGAAGTTTTACTTCGTAGGCAGTTAAAGAAGGATTTACTTGGACTTATAGACGGTTTGAATTTTGAAGTAATTGTTATAGAAGACGTATTTGAGGGTATTAACCCTGATACAACTCGAAAACTTTATGCTTTAAATACTGCTATTGATGAACTAATTTTAGATGGTAATATTACTTGTAATCAGTTTGAGAGAGTACCTAATACATTGTGGAAAAGTTGGTTATCAGTAGTAGATAGTAACGGGGTATATAAAGGATTTAAAGATAAGCAAAAGATTCAAGGGTATTTAAAAATTTTAGGTATTGAAGAGGGAGAAGATAAAGGTTTTCAAGATAGACTTGATGCTACTGGAATGCTGTTGGGGTATTTACTAAGTAAGAATAATTCTAATACTGATATTAGCAATTCAATAAAGAAAGGCATAAGAGTAAAATTTGAAGACATATCTTTTGCCTATGAGTTGGATACAGATTTAATTACAGTTCAAGCATATTACAATGATGAAGATATCAATGTAAAGATGATAAAAGATAAGAAGATTACTAAAAAGGCTATTATTGACTACATATCCTCAGATATAAATAGTATCTTTATCACTTCTGAGCCTATTAGGTTAGGTTTGTTGGCTCAGACTATGGATTTAGAGTTGCTAAATGAGAAGGGGTATTTTGGTTTTTGGCTGTCTGAGAAGGCTAAATCAAAGTACCGAAAGAAGTTACAAAAATTAGGTTTATGATATAGTAACTTTTATAAATTTAGAATTTTTATAAAAATTAAGATATTATAAAATCGGTTAATTGAGAATTACAATAACCTATGTTAATATGTATATTTTAAAATTTGATTTTTGTATAAAAATTAGGTATTTTTAGTTGTTTGATTTTCTGTAGAGTTGATATTTTTAAGTGTAGCAATTTCTAAATTATCATAAGAATGTGTTATTTTAAAGGTTATGATTTCAATATTAGAGTTTCTTTGAATACAGCAAGTTTTTGTAGGAAAGATATATTATAGTTAGATGTTTTAAGTTTTAGGAGGTAGTGTAAAATGTCTAAATTTTGTACAAACTGCGGTAGCAGGCTTGATACCAACGGGGTATTTTGCTCTAACTGCGGTAAAAGAATAGTAGAAGATACTACTGTTTCTCAAAATGAAACAATTGAGAATAAACAGGAAACTTTTACTCCTGTTGAAGAAAATCCTTATTGCAAAGAGGATGATATTTTTAGTGCTAATACGGAAGAAAATCAGATGTTTGGGGGTAAAGGTTTTAAACCTGAGGACTTTGAAAATAGTAAGTTTATGCCACCTTACGGTTTAAAGTTAGATTACTATGATTTATCTGTTGCTGATTGCAGTGGTAAGGGTTTATCAATAGTAGGTTTTGTATCAGCAATTCTGTATTTCTTGCAGTCGTTTTCTGTATTCGCAATATCAAGTATTCCTTGCTTTGTTGTAGGATTGGTATTCTCAATACTATCTGTAGTTGGTGATAGAAAATGTGCTATCAAGGCTTTTCCGATTATTAGCTATGTTTTATTAGGATTAGGTTTTATTATACAGATTATTAGTGTAGTATTGTACATAGGAAGGGGTTTATATTTATGAATGTAAAAACTGCTGATAGCTATGCCACATTTTCTATGGTGTTAGGAATATTATCTTTTGTAGGATGGATTCCTTTTGGCATTTTTTCTTTAATCTTTTCTTCAATAGCTAAGAAGAATGGTACTACAAAAGCAAGTACTGCAATGGCAGGTACAATTTTATCTATCATAAGTGGTATTATTAATGTTATAATGATTGTGTGCTTTTTTATGTTCTTTGCTATTGTTTTTATGGGATTTAATTGGGTATAAGTATAAGAGGTGCTATTATGTATGGTAATGTTAATAATGTAGATTTTATGGACGGGGTATCTCCCACTAAGAAATCTATAAAGGATTACCTCTGTTTGTATTCAGGTTGTACTGATGTAGTATTGGTAGATGAATTTGAAACAATGAGGGCAAGACATATATGCAGGGGTAGTTGTTTTATTCAATTGTTGGATAAACAGGTAGTACCTGTACCAACATCTCAGGGTATAGTTAATGTAGAGGTTTTCTTTTGTCCTCGATGTGGTAAATTGGTTATAAATAATTCAAGTTTAGAGTTGATATGAAATGATTTAAAATTTTAAGAATATCTTCTATTTTATATAGAATTATGTTATAATAGTATTGTAAAGTAAAAGTTCTTTACAATACTATTTTTATTTTTAGGAGGACTATAAAATGAAACAGGGAGATATTGTTACATATAAAAGAAAGGTTAGGTCAGGTGTTTCTAATGTAGATAAGGCTATTTCAGATGGTGCTTACCTTTCTCAGCAGGAGTGGTTTGATTTTCTCGTAAAGAGTGAATTTGTTGGAAGTAGCTCTTGGAATATCACAAAATACCGTCTTTTTAATTGGAGATTATGTAGCCTTGCTAAGGCTTATGCTGTTGCTCTTGATTATCTTATGGCTATTTCAGTAGACGGTTTTGATAATAAGACATATACAGCTATTCTTAAAGATGTAGCTTATGTAATGAGAAAGTTTACTGACCGTAAGTATTCTATCTCGGTTGATGGATTTGACCGAGATGGAGGGTTCTATGTCAGGGTATATATTGGTAAACATAAATGTACTGTATGTCCTGTAAGGAATAGGGCAGAGGCAGAAAAAGGAATTAGAGTTGTAGTCAGATATTGCACCGAAATGGCAGAAAGTTTTTCGGTTAACGATGAATTTACTAAGTTTCTTAACGGGTATTTGAATAGTGAATTTACAAGATTTCTTTCAAATGCTGAGCCAACTCCTTTCTGTATGGATGATGATAGGCTTACTCTTAAGAGTCAGTTACAGTCTAAAAAAGAAAATGTTTCTGATTTTAAGCCTGCTGAGTATGAAAATGGAGAGGCTATTCTCTCTGTTGTATAAATAGTATTAGTATCTTACAACAGAGTTAATTATTTTGTTGTGAGGTGTTTAATATGTACAATGATTATGATGAGAAGGGTTATGACTTTCAGGAAGAGGGTTATGACTCTTCTTCTGTTTCAGTGGATAATGATGATTCAATTGCAAGTGTAATGGAGTTAAACAAAGGTAATTTTAAGATTAATATGGGTGCTATTAGCATATCAGATATAGTTATCCCTACTCCGATTAAAGATTCTCGTAAGGAAACTTACTTAGGATTAATGAGGTCTGTTGAAGAGCTTGGAGTATTAGTACCTATACAGGTAATGGTATCTGAAGGTTTTGCAGAATATGTAGAGGAAGAGGGTACAGAAGAAGGGTACGAAGGACCTAAGTATGTACTTTTGGACGGTTTGAGAAGAATTTTTGCTTTAAAGAAGAATGGGTTAGACAGGGTAAATGCTGTTATCTATGACTTTGACGACAAGGATAAGGGTTCAGATATGATTAACATTATATCTTCAATTCTTAATAAAACCCAGAGAAAGTCTTGGTCTGAGATATGGTATATGTATCAGGTTTTAGAGGGGCAGTCAGCCTTAACACCAGGAAATATTGAATATCTTTTACAGTTAGAGCCTGGAGATGCCATGAAGCTTAAAGAGGTAATGACTCGTAAAGATGAGTTTCCTGAACCAGCTGAGGATTTATTAAGTAAAAAGAAAACACTACAGCAGGCTTATAATATGTTAAATAAGCTTATGAAGGAGCAAGACCAGCTTGCAAAGGAAGATATCAGTGGTGTTAGTGATATAGATGAAACCGAAGGGGTAGTAAATGAAGAGGGTAATGATAATAAATTATCGGATGACGAGGTAAAGGAGATCCTCGATATGGAAGATAGTTTTGATGGTGACTTATCAGAAGAAGATTTTGATGAGTTAATGGGCAATAACTTACCTGATGATAGGCAGACGGTAGGGGATAGACATCCTTTGGACCCTGCTTTGAAGGCAGAAACATTATTAAGAGATGGGTATTGTTGTCAGGCTTGTGGGGCAGGTAAAGGTTTTCCTCTGAAGTATGCTTTATCTTTTTTACAGTCTCACCACAAGATTAGTGTTGCTAATAGTGGTGTAGATACCCCAGAAAATATTATAACTCTCTGTCAAAACTGTCACACATCCATCCATTGCCTTTTAAAAAGTGGGATGAGGTTCGGTATTAGTAAAGAAGAGTTTGACAAGTTGCCAGATGAGACAAAAAATAATATGAAAAATATAATGAAGATTGCAAGAATAGATTGGGAAGCAGGAAAGCGTTTAGGTAAGAATAAAGATGACTTTAGAAGAGATAATTTAAATTCTTCAAAGTTTAAAATGCCAGGAACTGATTTAAGTGAGAATATGAGAGCCATACAGCAGGGTAAGGAGGTTTAGTTATGGGTGGTAAAAGAGTACCCTTAGTGCAAGGTGTAAACGATTTAGCTACTTTAAGACCTGATTTGTTAGAGGATTGGGATTGGGATGAAAATGAGGTAAATCCTGATGTTTTGCAGTTATCTTCTGATTATTATGCTCATTGGGTTTGTCATAAATGTGGTCATAAATGGGTTTGTCGCTTAGATAGTAGAACAAAGAATAATCATGGTTGTCCTATGTGTTCGAGAAGCAAAGGTTCTTCTGTTGCTGACTATACATTATACTATTTGTTAAAAACCTCTTTGGATTGTAATGTATTTTATAGGTATAATGTTTTTCCAGCTTGTGAAGCAGATATCTATATACCAAGCAAGAAACTTGTTATAGAATATGATGGCTATGGCTTTCATAAGTTTGCAGATAAACAGGCAAAAGATAAAGAGAAGGAAAATGTATTTATACAGAATGGTTTAACTGTATATAGGTTTAAAGAAAGAAAAGATAGGGATGGAGATACTATTTTTAAAGGGAATGTAGTAAGTTGTCCTGAGATGATAATGAGTAACTTTGTTGCTTTAAAGAAATTATTGTTAAGTGCAGTAATCAAGTGGGGTATTTTAAAGGAAAGTGATGTGTCTAAAGAGTTCATAAATTTGGAACTAAATGATATAAGGTGTTTGGTAAGCAAACCTACTCCAGGTAAGGCTTTAAGTAAATTTTTAGGAAAAGATTTATTTTGGGATTATGAGAAAAATGGTTCTTTAGTTCCAGAAGAGGTATTTGCCCACAGTAGATTGTTGAATATACATATTAAATGTAAATATGGTCATTCTTTTGAAACTACTCCTCGTCATATAAGTGATGGATATGGGTGTCCTTTTTGTTCAGGAAGAGGTGCTATTGGACGAAATATAAAGAATATTAAAAAGTATTATAATCTGTCATTACTGTTAGAAGGTTTTAAAGATGAGACAAAGCTATTAGAAAGAAAATACAGATGGGTATGTCCTTTTTGTGGGTTGGCATCTTCTTCTCTATTAAGACCTTTCTCCTATGATAAAGGTACTTCCATATCTTCAGGTTGTATATGTACTCGACGATATGACACTTATGTTTTAACAGTATTAGGTAAGGGTTTAAATAATAAGATATATTACTGTATTGAGTTAGATGGTAGATACTTTTTGGGTGTAGCTAAGGATACGAAAAGTGATGTACTATTGAGGAAGGTATTGAATGAAAATAGTATAATTCCAAAATTAGATATAACCTTGTTTTCAAAGTATATAGGAGATTATCTTCTATATGAAGAGGAATATAATGGTTATAATTCTATACCAATTGATAAAGAAAAACTTAAGGCAGTAGTAGGGTATAATGTTTTAGACTGTTATGTAGGTTTAAATAATCAATTATTAACTGGGTATAATACAAGTGAACCTTTATATGATATTATATCTATAACTAAAGGTGCTGTTATAGATTATTTACATAGAAAGTTTAAAGAGATTGGGGTATCTTTGGCTAAAAACAGAACTGTAGATGGCTTAAATTTAAGCTTATCTGATAGGTATTTTGGTATAAAGCTATGTGTTAAGATTAACAGTTTATATAATGAAAAAGTAGTTATAGATAAGTATATTGAGGAAAAAGATGTAGTAGTGTTAACAGATAATTTAAATAAGGTGAATGGGTATAAAGGTTGTTTTAGAATATATAGTGTCGGTTTAGAAAAAGATATTTGTGCTTGTTTAGATAATGTTATACTAAAAGTATTAAATTATTATGGTATAGAGTATGAATATGTTAAGTAAATAGATATGAAAAGCTTTTTTGATTCTATTAGGCTTAGTACAGAAAGAGAATATGGAAGCTATTGCTAAGGCTAAGGTAAATGAATCAAATGAGTGATAGACTTATAAATGATAAAAAGTTAATGCTTGTATTCGTTTATATTAGAATAAAGCAAAATATCTTGTTAAATGCAGTATTAATTTAAAATTAATAGGGTACTTACTTTATTAACTTTAGTATTAATTATTAAGGAGTGTTTATTAAATATGACAGTAGATGAGTATAAAGGTGAATTTGTAATAGATAAGTGGGGAGTATTATCAAAATATACTGGAAATCAAGAAGAAGTGGTAATACCAAATCTTGTAGTAAGTGTTTCTGATTTTGCTTTTATGGGCTGTTATAAACTTAAGCGTGTGATAATACCTAAAACACTACAGAGTATTAGTAGTCTTGCCTTTCGACGTTGTCGCAGTTTAAAAGATGTGTACTTTGTTGGTTCAGAAGAAGAGTATCAGGCAAAAAATGATGTTAGCTTTCCCCCCAAGGTTAAGGTGCACTTTAATTATGGTAAACCAATTAAACATACAAATGAAGAGACAAGGTTTGTATCTAATATTATAGAATCTAATTTTTCTGTAGAAGTATACAGATTGCTGAGAACAGGTAAATACACTGTAGGAGAGGTAGCTCAGATATTTTATAAGAGATACTCTGAAGACACGGTAAATAAGGCTATTGTGTCTGCTCTGAAAGACCAGTATCTTGAATAATTAATATCAGTTTAGAAAGGTATTATAGGTTTGCAAAAGGAATTACTTCTATTATCTTTTAATTTGTTTAAGGGTATTTTGACAATAAAATGCGAGGTACTTTACTCTGTTAGGATATAATATGATTTTGTGTTAAATGATATTTTCAAAGTAAAATGTTTTACGGTGTGGTAGTATAAATGTAATATACTACCGCATTAATTATATTGTATTTTTATTTAATATATGGTAAAATCAATATCAATATAGCAAAAGATTTATGGTCAAAACTAAGCTTTTAGGATGTGATTTCTTTTTGTATAAGACTTATATTTTTATTAAATTAGAATATAGTTAGTGAGATTTTTATAATTTTATATATTTTATTGGAGGGTTTTTGTATGTTACAGAAATGTGTTATCAAAGGTAAAGAAGTAGAATATGATGATAGAGAGTTTGAGTTTTCAAAGCATTATGGTTGTTTGCGTTATATAGGTGATGGGGAAGATGTTCGAAATCCTAAAGGAAATACTACTTGCAGAAGAATGTTTATGGGGTATAAGGGTAGTTTCTTAGAATTAGGTAATTTTGATACTTCTAATGTTACAGATATGAGAGATATGTTTTCTCATTGTGATGAATTAGTATTTTTAGATATAAGTAGTTTTAACACTTCTAAAGTTATAAGTATGGCAGGGATGTTTTATAGGTGTAGGTCATTGCGGTCTTTGAATATATGTAATATTGATACTTCTAATGTTAGAGCTATGGACAGTATGTTTGATGGGTGTAGGGAGTTAAGAGAATTAAAAATGAGTAATCTTGATACCTCTAAAGTTTTTTATATGACTGCTATGTTTCAAGGTTGTAACAGTTTACAAAGTTTAAATCTAAGTAGTTTTGATACTTCTAAAGTAATATCAATGCGTAATATGTTTTTTGGATGTAGTAGTTTGAATTACTTAGATATATCTAATTTTAGTGTATCAAAAACTACAAGTGTTGAAAATATGTTCGGTGGGTGTAATATAAAATTTCTTACATTAAAGAAAGAGTTACCAAATGTAGATTTTAGCTGTGTAAGTCAGATAGTAAGAGGGGTATGTGAAGATAAGTTATCAGCTGAAAATAATTCATCAATTGAAAATGATGACCTTAGTAAAATATTTACAAATTGCAGTTCATATTCTTTAGGTACAAGTGGCTTAGAGGATGTTATACTTAAGAATATGTCAGGTTTTCTATACAATTGTAGTGGTTCACAACTGCCAGAAATGATAAAAGACTTAGTCAAGGTGGGTATGACTGAAATGGGTATATATAAAACTTTAAAGAGGGAAGGTTTTTCCGATTGTGAACTTATGGAAGCATTTTATAGAATGAACCCAAATTCTGAAATAGTAGCTAACTTTTGTACTAAGATTATTGTTCCTGATGCAATGAGGAAGATGGATATGTTTGAGGGTAGAAGTAGATTTTCCGTAGGTGATATTGTTAAATTATTATCTAATAGGTATCCTCAAGATTTAGTAAATAAAACTGTTATACAGATTTTAAGTGATGAGCACTTAGTAGAAGAGTAATATAATTATTAGGAGGATTTATTATGTACAAGGAGCGATTATACATCAATAATAGAAACTGGGTAGAGTTTGATACGGAGGAATGGGAGCTTAAGCATAGTCATTATGCTGATGGTATGTGTTTACATTATATAGGTGATGGGAAGAACATCAGAAATCCAAAAGGTAATGAGTCCTGTTTAGAGATGTTCAGCGGTTGTGATTTAAGTACCTTAGACTTAAGTAATTTCGATACTCACGAAATAGTTGATATGAGTTATATGTTTTATGATTGTACTAATTTAGAGGCTTTAGACCTAAGCAATTTCAAAACTAATATGGTAACTCGTATGGCTTATATGTTTGGTAATTGTGAGAGCTTAAGAGTGTTGGATTTGAGTAATTTTAATGACCAGTATATTGTAAGAAAAACAGGTATGTTTAGTGGTTGTAGTAATTTAAAATTCTTAGATATTAGTAGTTTTGCTGACCATTTTGCTTGTGATACAGAGGGTATATTTGATGGGTGTAAGAAGTTAAAATATATTAAATGTAATCCTAAAATTTTTCTCCCTCAAGAACCATATGAACTTTGTGGAAGTAGGGTGTTTAGGGAATGTAATGCAAATTTAGTAGTCAACCCTGATGTTAAATATGAAGATGCTATTTATGATGATATGAAAAAACTCTTAAAACGGGGTTATACTGAAAAACTTATGTATTCTGAATTAAAGAAGCTGTATTCTATTTCAGATGATGTCTATATCAGTATTTTATTTACTTTAAATCCTGTTTCAGAAATGGTAAAGTCCTTTTGTGAGAAGGTATTAATACCAGCTTTATCAGATAGTTTTAATATGCAAGATGGGTACAGTCAAAAATGTGTAGGTGATGTTGTTAAATCATTCTATGAGAAATATCCAGTTGATTTAGTAAACAGAGCTTTAGTTGAGATGCTTTCTTCTCAGTATTTAACAGATAATTAAGAATAGATGATGTTGAGTTTGATTAAAACTTGTGATATAAGTATTAATGCTTGGTAAAGAATATTTAACAGAATAGGGTATTTATATTTAAGGAGATGTAGTTATGTTTATTCCAAGTAAAGAAGATGTTAGAGATGCCAGATATGAGTGGTTTGGTATCAAGTCTGATGAAACAAGATCTTCAAAAATAGAAAGATGTATTTTGAATGGTGTTGAGGTTGAGTATGATACTAAAGATTTTGTACTCTATAAGGTACCACCTGTAGAAATAGATTCCGACGACGATGATTATGAGGTAAATGATGAAGAATATGATGATGAAGAAGATGTTGAAATAGATGAGAACCCACTTCATCAGGAGTTCTTGATATATGTAGGTGATGGCAAGAATGTAAGAAACCCTAAGGGTAATATTTCTTGCTATAGTATGTTTGCAGGGTATAAAGGTACTGAATTAGATTTATCTAATTTTAATACAAAAAATGTTAAAGATATGTGTAGTATGTTTAGAGAATGTAATAACTTACAGAAGTTAGATTTATCTAATTTTGATACAAGCTCAGTAAGTAATATGACTGATATGTTTTTTGGTTGTAAAAATTTAAGAGAGGTAAATTTATCTTCTTTTGGTACTGAAGAGGTTGAATCAACAGCTGGTATGTTTTTTAGATGTGGGAATCTGCAAAAATTGGATTTACATAATTTTGTTTTATATCATATTTGTTATATGAATGATATGTTTACAGAATGTTGTAATTTAAAAGAATTGATTCTTCCTACTTTTGTTGATTTGGGATATATTAAGTATATGAAAAATATGTTTAATCATTGTAGTAGTTTAGAGAAGTTAGATATGTGTGGCTTTTTCCATTTGGAATGGTTAAAAGATGAAATAGATGTTCTTTACACTTATTCTTCTGTATATTGGGAAGGTATGTTTTATGATTGTAATAATTTAAAATATATCTATGCTACTGATGAGTTATTAAAGGTCTTACATAAAATTAAAGATGATAGAGATACTCTATCATTTAGTGGATGCGGAGATGTAAAAATTATTGATAAGGACGCTATGTATGAAAGTATAAAGAACCCTTATGTCAATGAAGCGGAGGTTTATAAGTCCTTTAAAGATGCATACAATATTTCAGATGACGATTTTATGAATATCTTAGCTGAGGTAAAACCTTGTTCTCCAATGATTACTCTTTTTGGTAAGAAAGTCTTAATACCTATGATGCAGGAAATGTTTGATATCAAAGGTGGTAGCAGTAGTTTAACAGTTGGAGAGGTAGCTAAAAGGTTATATAATAGATATAATAAGGTTATTGTAGATAGTGCTTTAGCTTTGTATTTAGGTGACCAGTATATTGTAAAATAGGCAAAGTTTGATATGATTATAAGGTGGTATTATATAATACCACCTTTTATTTTATCAGCGTCAGGGTATTTTAGTCAGAAGTTACAAACCCAGTCAATGTAAGTCAGTTCTATATTTGTAGAATATTCATAAAGTTTTAAGAAATGTATAATGTGTTGTTATGAAAAGATTACATTACTCTTTAATTTGTGGTATAATATAGTTACAAAATTAAAGAAAGGCTTGGTGTATTTATGTATTATAAAGTAGATGGAAATCTTAGTAGTATGATGGGTATTGATGTTGTAGAATGCTCTTCAGAAGAATTTATTAACTCTTTTGAAGATAGTAATTTACAGAAAGTAGGTAACTGCTATATCCATATTAAAGATGCTGACTATAATGGCTGTAAGTTTATAGGTAAAGAGGTTAATTCCTTTGATGATGTACCTAACAGTATTGTATCAGGAATATACTCTCAGGGTACAAATATGTTTAAAAATTCTAAAGAATATGAAAATTTTGGTGCAACATTAGACTATCTTTTAGAAGAGGATGGTATTAGAGTTGTGTTAATGTATGGTATGTCCTATGGAGAATTGTTTGTTCCTTTTGGTGGTAGTATTGAGGATTTATTAAATGTTAATACCTGTTCTAAAGCTATGCATAAGGGTTTAGAAGTTCATGATATATCTTCCTATGAAGTATCTTCTTCTGACCTGCTTGGAGTGAGGGGTATTAAAGATTTTATAGTAAAAGGTTTTAAGTTCTTTGTTTCGGAAAAAGATAGAGATACCTTAGATGTAAAATCTACAAGGTTTATACTGAACTGCGGTTTTAATGGTATTAAAACTCCAAAGAAGTATTACGAAGGGTATTGTCCTAATTATACCATTGAAAGTTGGACATATGGTTCTATGGAAATAGTTAAAGGCTATAGAAAAGTATATTTATTTACTTGTTAATATGTTGGAGGAATTAAATATGAAGGGTATTTGCTTTAGATTAGGTGATAGATTTTTCTTTGAAAATATGACTACTTTTGATGATTATTTTAAGAAGGTGTCAGAAACTATATCTGATAAGGGTATTTATGAATTTACTACGGTAATGCCCATAAACGAGAAGATGTTAAGGGCTTTAGACTCTATTTTATTTTTAAACATTCCGTATGGATCTAATACTAATTGTACTGCTTATATATGTACAGATTCTGAATATAGTTATAGTAAGTGTACTAAGGAAGTTACATTTTATATTAAGAATATAAAGAAGTTAGATACTTCGGTATTAGATAGTTTATATTTATTAAAACAGAATTTCAATAAAAAGACTTCAATAGCAGATTATATACCAACTATGAAGCGTATTAATAGGTTTTATTGGTATAGTGAGTAGGCATAAGGGGTAGTATTGTTCTTTGCAATACTACCTTAATTTGTTAAATATGATTATTTAGAATAGGTTGTAATTAACTGTTAAATATGTTATAATATAAAATAGAAAAATCTTGTATTGCGTGGTGTTGTAATTGAAGGTTTTTAGTGTAAGTAGGGGTGAAAGATTTGAGTTATCTTCCACTTCAAAAGGAAACCAAACGAAATGGGTAAAGGGTAATAAATTTTTAAAAGCTGATACAATGGGTTATGAAAGTATAGCAGAAGTATTAGCATCTGAGGTTGAAAAAGCTACAAAAGGTATAGATTATGTTGATTACTTCCTATGTAAAATAGTAGAAGATGATATTACAAGCTATTATGGCTGTGTGTCTGATATATTTACTTCTAAAGATGATAGTATAATATCTTTATATAGTATATTAAAAAAATATTATGGTGGTGAAAGAGTACTAAAAGAAAAATTGGGAGATATAGTAGGGGTAGATTTAGTAAACACCATATTAGCAGTAGTAAGTAAAGTAACGGGTATATCCTATGCTGATATAAAGAATTACTTATCTACTATTGTAAGGTTGGATGCTATATTATTAAATGAGGACAGGCATTTTAACAATATCGCTTTTATTAAAAATAATGGTGATTATAGATTTTGTCCTATATTTGATAATGGGTTAAGTTTTCTTTCAGATACAAATGATTATCCCTTAGACAAAAAAGGTGTATCTCATAAAATATCAAGGGTTAAATCTCAACCTTTTAGTAGGGATTGGAGAAAGCAAATAGGGTATTTTGATGATTGTGATTTACTACATATAGATATAAACTCTCTAAGATATCGTTTAGAGAATTATACTGTGGATTTTAAAAAGGAGGAGTATGAAAGAGCTTTAGAGGTATTAAAAAGTAGGTTAAAAACTTTGAAAGGAGTAGCTTGGGAATGAGTTGGGGTTTTGATTATATGTTGAAAGACACTGTTTTAGCAACAGTTACTGTTAATGAAGATAATACAATATCTTTAGTTAACTATACTGATGATATTATAGATAGACCTTTCGGTGTAAATTCACACCCTACTATGGAAGATTTAGAAAACCTATTCGAAGACAGAGTGTTTCCAAGAACGAGATTTAATGCTAAACAGATATTAAAGGATAAACCATATGGGTATGATCCTATTGCTATTATTGGGGATACTCACGGTATCTTGGTAGACGATTTATATTGGATTAGGTTTAATGATGAAAAAGACTTAACTTGGGATAAAGTAAAACATTGGAAATATAATAATTTATAAATAAAGGAGTATATGTTTTATGAGAACTTATTTTTATTTGAACCATAAAAAGGTATCAAAAACCTTTTTGGAGTCTTTAGCGGGTAAAGATGTTGTAAAGATGTGGGTAGAAGAGGCAAAGTATGATTACCACAGAGACCCTCTTACAGATTTGACCCGCTATACAAGATGGGGTTTTATTACTATTGAATTTAAATAAGATTGGAGAAAAGTGCATTGGTGAGGATATCAAAAGAGCAGTACTATCTTGATATAGCTTTTGCTGTATCTAAGAGGTCGAATTGTATTAAGCGTCATTACGGTGCTGTTATTGTAAATAACGATGAGATAATTGCAACAGGGTACAATGGTTCTCCACGAGGAGAAGTAAACTGTTGTGATTTAGGGTTCTGCAATAGATTACACGCTCCAAGTAATTCGGGAGATTACTCTCTTTGTCATTCTGTTCACGCCGAACAGAATGCTTTAATTTCTGCTCAAAGGGAGAAAACTCTTGGTGCTAAGATGTATTTAGCAGGAGAGGAGTTAGATACTGATTCCTATGAGAAAGATGGTAGTTTTATCTATAATAGAATAAAGGATTGTAAACCCTGTCCTATCTGCGAAAGAATGATTAAAAACTCTGGAATTGAAGTTGTTATCGGTTAATAGATTGATTGGTAAACAGGTTTTACACGATTGTGAAACCTGTTTTACATTATAGGAAGGTATTTTATTATAAATAGAGGAGTAGTTTATGATAAAGGTGTTAAACAGCAATAACGGTATCTCATATGAGAGGGTAATGTCTTTAATAAATTATGACATTCCAGTAGGAGATACTGCTAATGCATTGAATGGGTATTCTTATGCTAATTTGTGTAATGGTTTTCAGGTATATACTCCTAATAAAGATTTGGATAATTTGGTGACTTCTATAAGAAGATTCATATACTTACCTAATTATAATACAAAGATAGGTATAGTCCATAACACTCCAAGCCCAGAAAGGGTAATTTGTGATTTTTTAATGTACCCAGATAAGTTGGGTTCCTCTTTATACCTTTTAGATGCTATGGAAGGGTATGTCGAAGAATATGATAACTTTGATAAGGTATATGAAATGATGAATTTATTTAATATACCGAAGGAAAAGTTAGATGATTTTATACCTTATATGTGGCAGGGTAGTAATTGTGGTGCTATAGATTAATAAAAAATAAGGAGATTGTTAAAGTTTTGAGAACTAATTTTTATTTAAACAATAAGAAGGTAACAAGGTCTTTTTTAGAGTCCTTGGCAGGTAGGGATACTGTAAAGAGGTGGGTAGAAGATGCTAAATATGATTATCATAGAGACCATCGAACAGACCCAACTCGTTATACAAGATGGGGGTTGGTTACTTTTGAATTTAGGTTTTAATTTATAAGAGGTTTATTATGGATAAGAGAACAGGGTATCAAGATAGTACCAATCGTAAGTTAATTATTCTATTATTTGTACTGATTATGCTAATGTTGGGTACTTTTGTTACTAATAGCTTAGTAAATATTGAAAGGGATACTGTAATTATAACAGTTGCTGATAAGGAAACAGTAAGGTTAAGGTATGCAGGTAGTTACGGTTTACTTCACTGTAAAGACCAAGAGGGTAATTTTAAAGACTATGAAGTAAGAGATAGTTGGGTTGATGGGGTAAATCGCAAAGATTTGATGGATATCTTAAAAGTAGATGGTACTTATAAGTTGGAAGTAAAGGGTACTGTAATTCCTATAATAAATCCTCGTCAAGATATAGTAAAGGTTTTAGAGGTAATTGATAGTTGAATACTTTAGTTTAAAATGTAAGAAGTGAGAGTAGGTTAAGATATCTTCAAATAATAAAGTAGATTAAACTAAATAATGTATCTTTAAATTTGAAGGTGAAATTGATGAATTTATATAACGGTATGATAGATAGTAGCATTACCAAAGGGAAAATCATATTTTGGGATATTGACGGGGTATTAGCACCTTACAGGTTTAATAATCATGTAGGTGTTGATGACGGTACTCATAATGGTATGTTAAAAGAAGAGGTGGATAATGGTTGCTTCCTGTACAGGAAACCATCAACACATATGCAAAGGGTATTAAATACTTGTGATGCTAAAAAGAATATTATAATGGGACATTATGCTTATCATCAAGAGGTTTTAGATAAAAAGAAATGGCTCAAAGAATATTATCCTATGATTGATGATGTTATTCTTACTCATCAAGATATACCAAAGTATAAAAGTATAATTAACTACTGTTCAGAGAATAATATACTTCTTAAAGATATACTTTTTGTAGATGATACTACACCTTATCTGCAAATGGCTGAGAAATTGGGTATTTCCTCTTGGCATATCAGTAGTTTTTTAGATTGGAAATGATGGAGGTATTTATATGCATTATAGAGTTATGCAGGGTTTACAGCAAAATATAAATAACATCAAAGGGTGTGCACAGGAAAGCGGTTTAATATTACTATCTACTGATTATGACTTAGTAAACAGTGGGTACATAGATATTAGAATAATATCTCGTAACAGTAATATTCAGTATTTCTGTCAATGCTTGACGAATATGGGTTTTGCACTGGTAGGTAATTACATTATTGATTTAGGTAATGGTGTATATCGAATTGAGATAGGTGGTTACATATCTTATTAAGGTTATTTTGGGTGCAATAATAGGAAGTACTGATTTATTGACTGTTAGGTGTGAAAAATTTAAAAGTAATGTTCTCAAATTGAGTGGGTATTGATTTTAATAAGAAGTTTGAATTTAGGAGGCAGTTTAATATGATTATATTAGGAAATATTATCCATAGCAAAGGTATGTTAGTAGCTACGGAGAAGGGTATTAGCTTAGTAAATTCTCAAGCTTTATGTGCGAAGTTAAAACAGAGCAAATCCAATATGTTTTCTTCAGTAGCGTTTAAAGATGGGGTAAGTCGAAAGATAAAGTCAAACTTAGTTTTAAATAAAGATGGTCTTATTAGTAAAAGGTATGGTACTCCTTTGTTACTGAAGACTGCTAATATAAATACCTTATCTATAGGACCTTGTGTAATAAATGGTGTAAATATAGGTAAAGGTTTCGTCATTAATGTAGAATCTTATGAAGAAACAACAACCGTGGGTAACTCTGAGTATAAAGAAAAGTTCAGGTGGATACCAAGGGTAATAGTCTGCTTTCCAGAGGTGGGTATATCCTTTAACTATACAGGGCAATGTGAAGGTTTAGAGTTATTGAACAGTAATTTAAAAATATTCAGAATATGTAAAGAATTCACCGAAGTATATAGAGGTTGGAAGTATGCCTATGTAGCAGGGGATACTATTCAGTTGATAGGTTTATACGGTACAACTATTCATAATTTTATAACACAGTTGTGGTTAGATAAAATTATAAAAATACCTGTACTTGATTTAGTCAAAAAGACTGTATTCTATGAAAAAGGTACTTGTTTCTGTTCTTATGCAGGGGAATTAGCTACAGCTTGGATGGGAAGTAAGAACCCCTCAAAATATAAGGTATTAAGAATAGGTAATGCTTATAGGATTACTTACTATTCAGATTATGAAAAGACAGAAGTAAAGTATTCTGTAGTATTAATGGCGAGGAATGGCAATGTACTTGTATCTAATACAGTAGTAAATTACAGGAAAGGTGTGTAAATATAAAAGGTAATCATTGTCAAGGTTGCTGAGATGGTTTTTAGCATATTATAAGAAGGTGATTCCAATGAGCGTAAAAGATTTTAGCGTTAATAATGGTGTTTTAGAGTTTTGTGCTAATGATGATAGTAGTGTTATAACAATACCAGAAGGTGTTATAGTTATAGGTAGAGAGGTTTTTGAAAACTTTAAAGGTCTAAAAAGCGTAGGAATGCGAAACAGTGTTAGTCGTATAGAAGCGTGGGCATTTTATATGTGCAAAAACTTAAGAAGGGTTAGAATGTCTAATAACCTTGTCAGTATAGCTACTGGTGCTTTTGCTGAGTGTATAAACTTAGAAGATTTAGTGTTACCTAATAGCGTTAAATACATAGGCAATAAGGCTTTTGCTGAGTGTTCGAGTTTAAAGAAGATTAACTTACCTAATAGTATTGAGGTTATAGAAGATGAAGCTTTCGCAGATTGTTATGCTTTAGAGAGTGTAATTATTCCTGATAGCGTAAAAAGTATTGGGAGATATGTTTTTTCAGGTTGTGAAAAACTTACTATATACTACACAGGTTCAAAAACCCAGTGGGGCAAAGTAGCACCTAATGACATAAAGGATATAAGAACTATTTTTAATTTTTCAAATAAAAAGGTAAGTGGCAAAGCGGTAGCTGAAGAGGTGAGTGACTCTTCTATTTCATCTAATAAAGAATCTGCCAATTCTTATTTTGAAAAGGTATTCCACAATACTGGTAAGACTCTTAATTTTGCAATAAATAGTATGCAGAAGGCAGGGTACTCTAAGTCAGATATAGTATCTGCTATATTAAGCGTGCTTGGTGATGTAAATTGGGAAGATTAGTTTTAAATAAGTAGTAATAAGGTTTACAAATGTAACTTGTAAACCTTTTTATTTTAGGAACACCTTGTAATTTAGAAAGAAATATGGTAAAATAATATCATAAGATATTTGAATAGTTAATGTTCTTAGGAGTGTTTAATTGTGGTTTTACAAATAGAGAAGATAGGTAAAGATACTTTTGATAGAGTGGTATATAGGTTTCCATTATGTGGGTTTCCAACAGGTAGTGGTATTGTACCAGGATTGATAAGAGGGAAAAAATCTTTATTGGTAGGTTTTGTTCCAAAATTTTGTCAAAACAAAGCAAGGGTATGTATTATAAAAAAGGAAAGAACGAATCCATATAATATGTATAGAGATATGATACTTGGTAAAAAAGTAGATAATACTATTGTATCTAAAAGGTATGACACCTTTATTTTTAATAATGAAGATACTTCAGGATTATTTGAGGTATATAAGGTAGTAGGTTAGTGGTTTTAAGCAACAAAAAGGAAGGTTAATTATGTTTGTATCAGATATTAAAGAAAACTATGATAGTTATGACTTACCATATCAGTTTGCAGATATTCTTCCAGAATTCTGTGAAACTTGTGGAGCTCCTATGGAAATTGGAGAAACTCTTACAGGTTTACATTGTAGTAATCCAAGATGTAAAGATAAGCTTGCTATGAGAATTAAAACTTTATGCTCAGATTTAGGTATTCTTCGCTTTGGTGAGAGTACTATTGATAAGTTTATTGATTATTACAGCCCTACCTCTCCAATGGATATCTTTGAATTAGAAGAGGGTATGGATTTAGCACCAGATGTATCACCTAAAATCTCGGCTGATGTAATTAGTCAGATTAAATCTAAAAAGAAAATGCAATTATGGGAATATGTTATGCTTTCTAACATACCTTTTGTAAGAACTTCTGCTCAAAAGATATTCCAAGGGTACGGTTCTTTGGAAGAAGCCTTTAAGGATATTGATTCTGGTGGTTTTACTTTTATTCAGAATAAGCTTGGTTTAAGTGATACTGATAAGATTGTATCTGTACAGGCAATAAAGGTATATAATTCTTTATGTGAATTTAAAGAAGATTTGTTAGAGGGTGTAAAAAATGTAGAGATTATAGATTTCTCTAACAAGAAGACTTTAAAAGTTGTATGTTCAGACCAGGTGGGTAATGGCTTTAATAAGAAAGCTGAGTTTTATGCTTATATAAATAATACTTTTGCTGATAAGTTGCATGTAGATTTTATGCCAAGCGTAACTAAGAATATAGACTATCTTGTATGGGCAGGAGCTGATGGTTCTCCAGCAAGGTACACGAGTAAGGTACAAAAGGTAGAAAGATACAATGAAAAGGGTAGCAATATTCCTATTGTAACTGCCCAGCAGTTTATTGATATTGTAAAGAAATTTTAAAGGGGTATTCATTATGAGTGAGATGTTAAAAACTAAATTAGATTTAGTAACTGCTTTGTGGAAGAGTTTTAGTACCTGTATAGGTTTAAACGGGGGACAGGAGAACCCTTGTTATGTGAAGTTTCAATATCTGAAAAATCTGCTAAGCACCTAATAATTAGGGCAAAGTATTATGCATTGGATTTTTATGGAAAGGTTTCTTTTGGCTATTACTATGTATTATATGATAGGTATAAAGATGTTATAGTTCCTACTTCAGCTAAAATGCATAATGTTATAAGTAATGAAACTTTGGTGACAATGTATTCGGATCTATATCATGAGCATAGTGACGGGTATGATTCTGATAAATGGTCAGAGGATCCAGAAAGCAGTAAATACATAGGGTATTTATTACCAGAAAGTTTGTTAAATGATACTATAAAGGGGTTATTAGCTGTTTATGGCTCATATGATAAGTTAGTTTTACATTACACAGATGAAAAGGGTTTATTAAGATTATTACCTGTAGTATCTGGATTTGTACATGATGATAGTACGGAAGAGGGTAATTTTACTTTTGTAGAAAAGGTTGTAGTGAAGGCTAATAAAAAGGTTATGTTTGTTGGTATGGGAAATGAGAAGGGTATAAGTTATTTTCCTACATATGAGTATGATATTGCAGATGATTTATCTAACTTAAATATTACAAAGGAGGTTGTGGAGGAAGTTAATAAAAGATTGGGGGTATTTTTAAGTACCTCTGGGGATTATCTTAAAAGTGATGATGTTTATTCTGATATAGAAGAAATTTTAGAATCTCACTATAGTGATGACAGTGTATGTTTTTATATAGTTAGTATATTAAAACAATTATGGTTTAATGATAAAGATTGGTTAAAGTTGTAAGTATTGAATCATGCTAATTGCCAAGGTTAAAACTCAAGATTATATTAAGAGGGTAGGTTTGTATTTTAGTAAAATTTGAGGTGTTATTATGACATTAGGCGAATTAACTGGAAAAGTAAATGTAGATACAGTAGTAAGAGAAGGGTTAATTACTATAGGAATGAAAATAGTAAATAACGGAAAAGACTTAAAAGGGTATCCAGAAGATTTAGCAGATAAAGCCTATGAGCTTGAAGTGACTGAGGATGTAGCAAAGGCTCTATTAAAGGCTTTTTCAAAAGATTTTCAGTATGGAGATTTAAAGAGATCCTTTAAAGACTTAGGTTTAATCCCTAAAAATTCAAAAAATGTAAGGTATTTTGAAGTAATTGGTTGGGATGGTGAACCTGTAGAAGTTGAAGAGATTGATGAGGAGGAGTATAAGGACCTAAAGGAGAACAATCAGTATGGAGATGTGAGTTTGGTAAAATCTTTATGTACTTTAGGAAGTACCAATTCGGGTATATCAAACTTAAATAAGGTACTACAGGATATAGATCTTTCCACTAAATACAGTATTCAGGTGTATGATGGTAAATACTTGTTAGTAACTGATACTCCTTATGATTGTGAGACATTTCTTGATTTAGACAATTCGGAAGATTTAATAGAAGAGGGTTTAGATATTTTTTTTGAAGAGCCTTTAAAGAGTATTTTCTATGAAGGTTCAGATTGCTTACATTTAAGAATACCCTTAAAAAAGTACAATAGCTTAGATGAAAGTGTTAAAGGGAGAATTGACTCCTTTCTTGAAAAAAACTTTTCTCGAGCTTTTTTAAAATATGATTCTGGTAGTGAAGAGTTAATATTTTTAGGTGATATGTTTTTCTTTATGATGTAAAAGTTGAAAAGTTGAAAAGTGGATATTCTCAAATAAGTTTAAAATCAATGATGAGAATATTATCTATTACAATAAGGTATGTCCTAAACTATTGAAAGTGAGGAGGAGTCTTTATGTCAGTAGAAGTAAGAAGAGTTCAATGCTTGTCTTTAAGTAAAGAAGATGAATGTGGGTATCTTAGAAAAGCAATGGTAGGTGATAAGGTAAGGTTTTTCTTAAATAGTGGTTTATCCTATGTTGGGTTTTTGACAAAGATAGGTAGTAAAAGCGTGGTTTTATATTTGACTGGTGCAAATAAAGACATTTCAATACCTCTATCTGGTATAAGAACCTTTGTAGTAATGGGCAGAGGTGAAAAGTGTTGTAACTATTTTAAAATATAGTTGCAGAATCAATGGTATGTTATTATGAAAAGTTTCTACTTGATGAATAAAGATAACCCAGTACTACAGTTTACAATAAATGATGTATTGGGTGTATCCTCTATAAGTATAGACAAAGGTTTTACAAAGGTAGTTCCTTTATCATTCAAAGGTAAGGTTTCTTTTAATAAATGGATTGAAGATAGATTAGTATTGTCTCATCGAAGAAACATATTTTCTTTGCTACAACCAGAGGGTATTATGAAAATAGAAGATATAATATCTTGTACTATTTGTATATCTTTATTGGATTCTTTTTGGGTAAAAGAATTTAATTCTAATTTGTCTTGGAATAGTGTATCTCCCTATAAAAATCCTTTGAATGAGAGAATTTCAAGGTTTTCCTATGATGGTAGTATAGTGAATGGGAAAAAGATAGCAGGTTCTCCAGACTTTTCAACAGGTGGTAGTTTTCCTAAATGTTGGAAGAAAGTTGACGGCTCTATATATTTGTACAAAGCAGGTTCTAATATAGCTTATAATTCGGGTAGAGAGCCTTATTCTGAGTACTTAACATCTCAATTAGCTCAGAAGTTGTTCCCTAATGACTGCGTAAAGTATGATTTAGTAGAATATAAAAACAAAGTAGCTACAAGGTGTAAAAATATCTGTACAGAAAGTATAGGTATGAGTTCAGTAGCGGATATTTCTCCTGATATAAAAAATTTTAATGATTTGCTTAAATACAATTATGATGGCAAGAGAGACCTAATAAGATTGGTAAATATGCTGTTGTTAGATTTTTTGTCATTAAATGTAGATAGGCATTTAAATAATATAGGGGTGCTTATTCATAATGAAACTCAAAGGATGATGGGTATTGCCCCTATATATGATTTTAACTTAGCTTTTTTGCCTTATTATACTGATAGCTCAGATGGTACAATAGAAGATTATATAAACAGGAAAGACAATGATACTTATTTATATGCTAACGATGGTACTCCTTTTGAAGATATAATAAAAATGTTATCAGATTTAGGTTACGGTAAGTACATTCATAATACTTTAAATACTTTAAGAGGGTTTAAATTTAGTAAATCTATAAATAGGTATGAAATAGCCAATAGGGTATTACAGAGGCAAATAAAAATAGCCTACAGTTTAATTTAATTTTAAAAATGTTTAAAAGGGGAGATTAGTATGAGGGAATATACAAAGGTGATACCAGTATCACAGTTTAGAACAGCCAGGATTGGCGATGTTTTTATAATGAAAGATGGTAGGGTTGTTATCTTTATAGGGTATAACTCACTAAAACAGTTTAACTTCTTGTGGGTAGATAATGTTATAGGTAATAATCCAGTATGGAAAAACAGCAACACCGTTATTGATGTAAAATGGTATAATACCCCATTAGTATGGAAAAGATTGGATGAAAGTATAGATTATTTAGTGACTAATGTACCTATAAAATATGTAGTTCTTTCATATAAAAATCTCCCAGCATTGATAGGCGGTATAGGGCATAGTGATAATAATTTAATATTTGCGATTGCTCACAATTTAGGCTTGTCAAGTGGTCAGATTGTAGCAAAACCAAGTCCCTAAGAGTTATAGGGTATGATGATAACTTCCGTTTAAACATACTTAAGAATAAGTTGTTTTTAGTAAGTCAGGGTAAGGTTGTTGTAGATTGATTACCAAAGGAAGATGAACCTCTTTATATTTAGTGTAAAAGGAGTAAAAGAGTTATGGGATATCATATTATAAGTAAAAAAGATTTAGAGGAAGTAAATTTTAAATTAAGTTCTTTTGAGGTACCAGTAATTAATCAGAATACTTTAAAGTCTGCTTTCAGTCACTTTATGTTAGTTTTGATGTCGGAGTTACCTAATGATGCATCTTTTTCTATCATAAAAGCCTTTAGTTTAAGTGATAATGTTCAATTAGATTGGTCATCTGCAGATTCGGCATTGACAGTTATGAAAAAGTTTTCAAGATACAGTTTTCGTATCAAAAAAGATAGTATATATTTGGGAGATTTTGATTTTGTCGATGCAACTGTTGCTTTCGACTTGTTAAAAAACTCTGAAAAAGTTGAAGCCTACTTAGAAAAGGTAAAAAGTACAATAAAGAAAGATTCAGAGGTATTAGCTAAGGCTACAAAACCAGATACAGATACTAAAGATATATTTACATCTTGCATGGAAAGATTTAAAGAACTATATCACAATACTGGCAGAACTCTTGAAGATGTTATAGCTATTCTGAGGGATGAAAGATATGCTAATAATGTTATCTTAGCTACAGTGGTAACCGTTCTTAAGGATGCCAAGTGGGATGATTAATTTACCCTAATATATTAAGATGTTAAAGTTGGGTAAAGTTAAATTATCTGCGGACAATATGTATGATATATTAATTGCTAATTAGGGTATATCTTTGTATAAATCTGTTACTTTACTTGTAAAGAGTGTTGATAATTTTTTTGTTAGGTTCAAAATGGTTAAATGATGCTGTTTTTGTAAATAAGTAATCACATTTAACTGATAAGAAATATTGATATTAAGGAGATTGTATTTATGTTATTGTACAAGTTAAACTACAATGATAAATGTAAGGGGTATAGATTAGAGGGAGTCTATGCTGTAAAAGATTTCAAGACTGTTAAGATTGCTCTTGATATGCCCCCTGTTTTGGCAAAAAGGGTTATTTCAGAAGTATTATTTGAGAACGAAGTGCAGGCTGAGGGTACTTTATCTTTATTAAAGAAAACTTTAAGAGATGGTACTGTTGTACTTACCACAGATGATGAGGTAAATGTAAGAGAGGTATTTACTTTTGAGGAGGCTAAAAAGTATATTGAAGACAATAGACTCTTACGCAAATCTTTCGGTAAAGTCTTTACAATTCCGCCAGAGGGTACTAAAGAGGAGATTGCCTTTACTCATAAAATTCTTGATATCTATGGTGTGCATTCCGTTAGGGAATTGTTGCACTGCGATTTAAATGTTGATATGAAGATTGGTGAATAACTGTAAGGGGTTTTATTATGAAGAAGGATATTATACCAGGAGTAGTATTATATTCGAGCATATCGACGAAAAACGGTACTACGAAGGGTGATTTAATCTATTGTGGAGATATAGTCTTAGCAAAAGATGGGGAAGAGTTAGTTACTCTTTCCCACGGTTGTTATGGTGAGAGGGCAACAAAGTATTGGTTTAATAAGAACTACAATCAATTAAAGAGGGTAGTAATTATGGCAGATACAATTAAAGAAACCAAGGGTACTGAAAATGAAATGTTTTTCAGAGGATGGTTGAAAGATTTATGTGCTTATTGGGGTAACGCTCACGGCGGAGATGTGATAATGCATATTATGGATGATTATATAGGCTTTTAAATTTAGGAGGCAGGCATTATGAAACCATATCACGAAGTAGCAGTAGTAAAAGACGGAAATAAGAGGGTAGGTTGGTTACTGAAAGAAGGACCTGTTCAGGCTCAACCTGCAGATTTAGTTTTTGTTTCGGAAGAAGAGTTCAAATCACTTGTTAAAAATGACAAGGTACAATGCTTTGTTATTGAAAACAATCAGTTAAAGATAAAATATTCTGATGAAGAGCTTGCTATGTTTAAGAAGCTTAAAATTACGGATAGCTATTCTAATTTAAAGGATTATTTAAGTCACGATATGACTTTACAGTATGCTTATTTAAGTAAGGCATTTACGGGGTTAACACCCTATGTGTATGTATTAAATTCTGTTGTTCAGTTGAATATGACTTTATTACAAGGGTATATTTTTACATCTCAGGCTCAGAGAGCTTATACTGAGATGATGATGTTGCTTAATAACTCTAATATTCTTGGCATTATTAAGGGTGTTATAGCACGGAATATAAGATGTTATAACAATTATATAATATTTGTTGTTCCGATTGAATTACTTGAGATTTTAGGTAAAAATGCAAATTGGAATATTTCTTGTAAGGGTTTAAAGATAGCTGAGGAAATTATGTTAAATTCCAAATCTCGAAAGTCAGCAGTTGCTTATTATAGAGCAGCTCACGGTACGGAAATCGAAAATATTATCAAGAGGGTAGAAACGGTATAAATAAGAGGGTAGTTTATGTTTATAATAGGTAATTGTAAGAGCAATGAATACATTTTGTATGTTGATGGTAGTGGTTTTCATATAAGTCCATCTAAGCAGGTAAGAAATATATTAAATAATATCTACGACAACATTCAGTTGGTCGGGGATTATTTAGGAAAACCTGAGATTTGTTTAAGACAATCTAATACTTTAGTAAGAGAAGACGGTAGTCTTGCATCAAAGTTTTTATCTCCTTTAGTAGTAAGTGACTATGTCGACGAAGAAGAGTTCACCTCTTATATAAATGGTGTAGAAACTGGTAAGGTTTACATTGTAGGTGTAGACGGTTGTGACTTTAAAGTATTATATTTTGCTGATTATGATATAGGGTATTTACTTCGTGGAGAAGATTATTTTGAGGTAAAGACCTTATTAAAGGGTAACGAAGTAGCCATTATAGGATGGCAGGGTATTAGCAATCCTTATAATGGTGATGTTTATGTTACTGTTGATAAATATAAGTTGATAGGGTTAAGTAAGGTATCTTTTGAGATTATAAGAGATTTATCTTGCAAAGGTGCTAATCTGGGTATTAAATATATAAGCAAAGATGGTTTGATAGATAGAGAATCTCATATGTTTAAATCTCACGCCTATGAATTAAAGGGTTTGCTTAGTAAAGTTAATACCCCTGATAATGAGGATACCTATTTTAAAGTTGATAAGGTGGCTAATGATTATACTATTTCGGCTAATGGTGATGAAGTGAGAAAACTCAATATCAAAGTTGGTGCTGATAAGATAGATAGCGTTACAGTAGGGTAGTATATATTTAGAAACTATAAAGGATGATTTTAAATGTTTTTAAAAAAGGAAAAAGATTGCCTAACTACATTATGTAGTTCAGGAAATGAAAATGATTACTATGATCCTCATTCAGGTTATTTGTTTGTATCATTTAAGACGGCAAGTAATTGTATTAAATCTTTGGAAACATTGATGAGAGATTACAAATGGTGTATAGTGGGTATATCAAATGTAAACGAAGATGAAGGAGGGTTTAAATATAATAAAAGAGCTAAGTCCTTGCAAGATTATAGTAAATCTAAAGATGATTGGCTTTACTGTTTATTTAAAATGGACGATGAAGAGGTTGCTAATTACCATATGGGTAATGTAGATGTATTAAAAGGCTTTTTGGCGAGAAAACTCGGTATGGATTTTCTTTTGTTTTATGAAGATTTTAGTATTCCTAAAGAGATGTTTTACGAAAACATTAGGATGCAGGAGAAACTTGATTTCGGTATTTACAGTTTAAACTTTTCTGAATGTAGTGAACCTTTTAACTACAAGATTTTAGTGGTTGGAATGCAGGGTAATAAATTTAAAATTTACGAAAGCGATATGGTGTGCTGATATGATTTCTATACACGAAAGGGTACAAGAAAAGATTGATGTATCTATTGCGTTATCTGATAAGGTTAATCTGTTGTTAGGAGATTCGGTACTTTTAAATATGTTTGTACTTCCTTTAATAGAAGAAAAGTACAAAACAGATTATAAGGTGTCTTACTGTAATGTAAATACTTCTTGGGACGATATAGTTAAATCTGCTAAAAGTAGTGATATTTTACTATTAGAGAATGCTGATTTATATATGTCTGAAGATAAGTACAAGGCTTTAAGTGCTTATAAGAGCATTGTAGTAGCATCTATCAAAGAGTATAATTATAATGTGATTAAGGGTATGGGTAGATACCTTGTAGAAGGTGTAAGTACTACAGAAGTTATATCCAAGAGGGTAGATACAAAATGAGAATAATAGGAAGATTAAAGAACGGAGATTTTTTAACACTATTTGCAGAAGGGTTTAAGGTGCTTTCTAAAGAAGTTGTAATGGCTCGATTAAGTGGAAAGTACAGTGTACCAGTTTATATTTATGATAGAAATGATTTTTTCAATTCAAATGTAAAGTCCTTTATAACAAAAGAGGGAAGATTGTCAAGAAGGCAAGGTTCAGTATTAAATGAAATATCTACCATAGAAAATATTTCGGTGTGTCCTTACGAGGGTAAGATATCGGGAATAAGCTTAGGGTATATTCATAGCTGTAGGTTTAAAGAGGATGAAACAAATAAGGAGTACACATTGTATTATCTACTGGGTATAAATGAGGTTCTTTGTTTTGATGATAAAAACAGCTCTTTAGGGATTAGTGTATTATTTGATAATCCTTTTGTATTTTATGCTGGATTTGATGGGTATAACAAAGGGTTAGTTCCAGTAGCTTTTATGAAGTATAGGGGTAGGCTGCTACCAATAGTATATACTCAAGGATTAGATTTTTTGTATAAACTAATTCAAAAGGTAGATACAAAGGAGCATCCAATTCCGTTCGTTAATCTTGTTACAAGTAAGTTAGATTATTCAGGTTCTTGGAAGAAAGGTAATTTAAAACCAGGGTTAGTTTTAAAATCAAATGGGTATTATACTCTGTACAATTGTCTTATTAAGTCTTTACAAATAGGTCAAGGTATATGTCAAGAGGGTAATGTATTTGTAAAAAGAACAGGAAATAGTGTTTTTCTAAAGGTATCTTATACTAATGATTCTAAGATGAGTCCTATAAGGATAGCTGAAGGTGACTATGATTCCGTAAGTATTTCTTGGACTCCTACATCTCTTGCGATTACTTCAAATGTTGTTCGTCTTGGTAGAAGCTTAGATGCTATTGAAAGGATGAAGTTGTATGAGTAAGTTATGCTTGTATGATGCAAGAGAGTATTTAAAGGGTACTTTTGATTTCTCAATATTTAAAGATATTCTATTTAATACTACTTGTGTAAAACCTTTGGTTTTAGTAAAGAAAACAGATAAGTTACCGAAGAGTGGGTACATCTACTATAAAGATAGGGATATAAATTATAGTATGTTTAGTATTATACAGGATAAAGTAAAATCTCTACTAAAGGTAGAAGAGGGTAGTAATTTAATAGTAAATCTATTAGATAACGGTAGTACATATATACTAACTTATATAGTTGGTAATGAGAGGTTAACTATCTTTTTAGACAGTAGTAGTTATAAAAATAAGGTAGTAAATATTATAGAATCATATACAGGGAAGAAAAAGGTATTTTCTAAAAAGGATTTATACGGTATTGTTTGTGATACTTTAAAGGTACTTTATCCTTTATTGGATTTAGTACAGGGTAGACACGAAAAGGTTGTAATTGAAGAGATTACAATACTAACGGGTATTAGTGAAAATACTTGTGGTGTAGGTCATATTACTTTTGATATGTTTCAGGAGTTTGTTGATTATAAAAGTAATGATATTTCATTACAAAATAAATGGGGTGATGACAAATTACATTGTGCGTATATTATTACTTTGAAGAGTAATAATATGAAGGATAGGTCTTAAGTAAGTGATGTAGAAGCCACTTGTTGAGTTTATTATAAGCTTAGTAAGTGGTTTTATTTATAGGAGGTTATATTATGTATATGCTTTTAAATGTTGATAACAGTAATGGAGAGTATGTAAGTGGTACTCATATACAGTGGTGTAGTGGAAAGTCGCTGTCAGAGGCAATCAATTTAGCAAGAGAAACTTCAAAAGTAAATAGTAATATAGATATTGCTGTTGTAGATGGAATATATGACTCATACTCAATGGGTAGATACTACAGTAGAAAGAAAAGGTTAGACTTGAATTACATAGGTTCTATTAAAGATGGTGTACCTAATATAGAAGAAATTATTCAGTCTTTAGGTGGTAATTATATCTATGTATATGATGATGCTTATTTTATAGGTAAAGATTTATACAGTATGGATTTCTTACCTATAGGTATTTATCATAATATTACTAAAGATGAGTTAAATAAAGATATATTAAGACTTAATAAAAGTATTAATATAAAACCCATTTTCTCTTATACTGAGTATTGTAATGACGGGGTACTGCAGGAAAACATAGATACCTTGTTATCATTAGGTAAAGAAATTGTGTTTTTAAAAACAAAATATACTAATGGAGAAAGGTATCTTTTGGTAGGTCATGCTGACTATGAGCTTTTAGAAGATATATACAAGTTATTTAAGTTAGAGTCCGATATTTTCTATGAAGAGATGGCAGATTTTATGAATTTCTCTTATGTACGAAAATTGGAGTCAAAGTTAAAAGAGATTAAACGGGTATTCTTTGAAAAATATCCAAATGTCAAAGATTCAAATATAAGTGGTGTCGGTATTGATAAAATCTCATCTGCAATGAGTTTTATGGACAGGGTTTTACCTGAAGATACTATAAAAAATATAAGGAGTGAGTTGATATGTCAGTAGTAGTTCGTAGGATAACTTGTTTATCTATGGATAAGGATGATGAGCGTGTTTATCCTACAAAGTTACTTACGGGAGATATTGTTAAGTTATTTTTACTGAATGGTTCGAGTGTTGTTTGCAGAGTAGATAAGATTACTCACGATGAAGTAGCTGTATCTACTAAGAGTGGTAGCAGGTTTGTTTTAAGCCTGCGTGATATCAAGTCATTTGATATTATATCTCGTTCTGATGTGTGTTTAAACTATTTCAGGTAAGTGTTATGTTAAAGAAAGTATTAAAGGTAGCTACAGTAGTTTTACTTGTAGCTGTAGTGGTTATAAATACGGTAGCAATGTTCATTTACAATGAAATCGAATGGATGATGGTTTTGTTGATAAATATAGTGTCTATTGTAGGAATAATATATTCAATAAAAAACTTTAAAAAGTGAGGAGATTATAATGAATAGTATATATGGCTACACAGAGGTAGCGACTATGACAACAGCTATGCTTGTAGTAATAGGAATATTTGTGGTAATTGGATTGGCTTGTTTGGCTCTTTTTATTATCGGTGAGTGGAAGGTATTCAAAAAGGCAGGGTATGAAGGTTGGATTTCATTAGTACCTTTTTACAATACATATACCTTAAGCAAGATTGTATGGGGTAATGGTTGGTTATTCCTTTTATGTTTAATTCCTCTCGGAGGGACAATATTCCAGATAGCAACTTTAGCTAAGTTAGCTAAAGTATTTAATAAAAGTACTGGTTTCTCGGTAGGAATGGTATTTTTACCAGTTATCTTTATGCTGATTCTGGGTATGAGTAGTACAAGTTCTTATTCAGGACCAAATGCAAGCGGTAAGACAGGTGTAATTATAGCATCTGCTATTGTAGGCGGTTTATATGTGATTGGTATGATAATTAGTAGTGTTGTAGTAACTTTAACAGCATCTTCATTGTTAAATGGTGGTGTTATTGGTAAGAACATAGATAGCAGTTATCATACAGAGAGTAGTGATGCTTGGGGCAATTATTTTACAGATGATTCATCTGACAGTAGTTCCTACTTTGATGATAGCAGTTCTTATACAGATGACAGTAGTTCTGATATCAGCGAAAGCAGTAGTTCAAATGAATTTAACTTTTCGGGAAATCCTAAAACTTATACCTTAAAGAACTATAAGGGTGCAGAGATTGCTATTCCATTTTTTGATTCAGATTTGGTTCATTCAAGTGATTCTAATATAAGTGGTACAAAAGATGGGGTATATGTAAGTCTAAGATACTCAGGTATAGATGACGCTGATATCAAGGAAGGGGTAGAAGAGTCAGTTAAGACCTATGTATCCTCTTATAAATCACTTTATAAAAATGTAACAACTGATGAATTACTGCAGGGTAATGGTTGGTGTATGCAACAGATTAATTATTCAAGAGAGGACTTAAACGGTAATAATGTTGATTGCTTTACAATTATTAAAGAGGATAACGCAAATGGGTATCCTCTTGAAATTGAAATAGATGTAAACAATGCAGCAGCTAATGAAAATACTATAAGTACCTTGAAGCAAGTATTCAAGTGGTACGGTGTTCAGTTTGATTTTGGCTAATTTTAGGGAGGTTATTTATATGTTTTGTTCAAAATGTGGTACAGAGATTTCCGATGGGATTATATTCTGTCCTAAATGTGGGAATCCTGTTACCCCAATGTCTGTAAACTCATCTACGAATGTAGAATCAGAAGAGGTTTTTAAAGGATTGTTTGATGAAGATATTCCTGAAACTTCTAATTACAGTGAAACACCTGTAGGTACAAAGGCAGAAGATAATAAATTTATGGCGGTATTGTCATATCTTGGTATTCTTGTTTTAGTACCTATATTCGGTGGTAAGGATTCTAAGTTTGTACAGTATCATGCGAGTCAGGGGTTATCCTTAGCAATATGTACATTTGCATACAATGTATGCTACTGGGTAATTACGACGGTGTTAGGTGTGTTATTTAAGCCGTCATACAATTTACTAATAGGGTATGTTCCTAATCCAATTGTTTCTATTGTTTCGATTGTATTAGGTTTAGGTTCAATATTCTTTGTGGTATTAGCTATAATGGGTATTGTAAATGCAGTAAAAGGAGATTGCAAGATGTTACCTGTTATTGGAAAGATGGACCTGCTTAAGAAATGTAAATAAGGTGTTATTATGAAAGATTTAGAAGAACTTTACAACAATGTATTTAATGCTAATGGTAGTATAAAACCTTGTGGTAGAGATGCTTGTAAGGCTTTAATCATAAGGATAAAGTCATTATCAGACAAAGATGTTGGTGATGAAAATACAGGTTTTATGAATGTGGGTGTTTTGAAAGAAGAATATCAAAAGATAATGAAAGGGTAATTTTACTATGGCAACTGTAAGATTTACGAAAACTGGGTATGCTGAAATGTATCCCACAAAAATGAATATGGCTTTTGTTTTCAAAGGGGTAGATAAGGAAAGTTCTTCCGATAGCTTGTTAAATTTATCGGAAGTAGTTTCTTCTTTTGTTAAAATAGCTGAAGAAGAGTGTTGTGCAATATTTTCTAAGAATTTAGAAATAAATAAGGGTAGTATAAAAACAACAGCTGTATATAATACGGTGGAAATTGGTAAAGATGGAAGAATTACAAAAGGAAGGGAATTATCCCATTATGAATCTACTCAGGCAGTACTTCTTACTACTGATATAAACATTGATATTATGATATCTTTGTTAGGAAGAGTTGTAGATAATGAGAATTTAGTTTCTTATAATAACAGTTTTGGGATAACAGAAGATGAAAGGGTATCTTTGAAAAATGAGTCTGTTAAAGACGCCTATGATAAAGGTATAAGTTTTTGTAACTATTTAAAGTCTTTACTGGATTGGTCATATGGTTATAAAATTGACGATATGTCATTTGATGATACTAATGCTTATGGCATAGATAGAGTAGGGGCATCTAAATCGAGTAATTTCGAAGATGCTTTTATAAATAAAGATGTCACTAATCTCAAAGAAAGTATAAATGTTGAGAATGTAGGGGTATCTTCAAAAATTAAATTTATTGCAGATTTTAGGTGATTGTATGTACAATGTTGTTGAATTAGGTAAAAGAGCTTTTGATAATATAGTGGATCCTATATTAGAGTGGGTAATTGAAGGTTTTAATATTGCTGATTATGACTTAAAATCTCTTAAGATTTCAGATTGTCCTGAAAGCAATGAAATTTTAATAGAGTTTGAAGTACAGTATGGACCTTGTACATTTGAGTGTGAAACGGACAATCCCTACAAGTTTGAGACTAAAATGGAAACGGCAGACATTCTTTCTTCCTTTGGTGCTTTTGTAAATAAGGATGACCTTTCTGTAAAAATAGAATCTTACTGGGAACCTGTAGGTTTGGATTATATTATGTCTGCTATTACTTTGCGTGATGATTCAAGTAGGCTTTTATCAGAGGATGATTTCAGCGAGGAGTACTTACAAGAGTGTATTGTCGATCTTTGTAATAATATTTACGATTCATTTGGACGGTTTGGAACAGCAATTCATTCTATTGATATCTGTAGTAAGGGTATGGAAGATTGTTTAAATACACAGATTAAAGATGATACACTTAAGTATGAGAGTTTAGATAGCTTTGTGAGATTTTTAGGTAGTAAGAGAGATTATCGTTATTTTCTTATCAAAGATAAATGTAAGGATATAGACGAGTATGATTTAAAGGTCATAGTAGCAAGGGTAAAAGATAAATAAGTGTTATATGAATAAAAAATTAGCAAAAAGATGTAGTTTAATAGCTGTACTTTCTGTAATATGCTTAGGTATTGTGTTAAAGAAAAGAAAAAGCATTATTAAGGAAGATATTAAAATAGATTTATTAGGTGATAAAGCTATTTATGATGAAAAAGAGGGTATAGCTGAGGCGACTCCTTGTGTTAAAAATGTAGGAAATACTCCAGTATATATAAGAGTATATTCAGATGTTTTAAATACTTTATATAAGGACTCGGTAGTTATAAGTTTAAGTTGGGAAAAGTCTGATGGATATTATTGTTATAAAAAGGTATTAAACCCAGGGGAGATTTCTGAACCCTTGTTTAAAGATATAAGAGTTAAGTCTTTAAAGGGTTGTAATTTAGATTTAGAATTGTATTGTGATGCAATTAATGCCAAAGGGTATAAGAATTATAAGGAAGCGTTTTTTAAAGGTTTTTGTTAATTTTTAATATATTGGGGAAGGTGAAAATCTTCCCCATATTTTATATTAAAAGGAGGTAGTTACTATTGGAAAATAGTAGAAAGTATTTAAAAATTGTTATAATGATATTATCACTTAGTTGTTTTTTGGCATCAAGTGTGTGTTGTCTGTCAATGGTATTGCAAAATAAGGACTTGAAGGGTAATGTATCGACTGGTGTTGTAAAGTGTTCATCAGATTTTAGTGATGGTTCTTTAAAGGTAACAAATACAGGAACGGTAGATGTATTTTGTAGATTAAGGGTAGCAAAGGATGATAAAAGGGTAGATAGTGTAGTTTATAATTCAGAAGACTGGAAACCATACCAAGGATATTACTATTATACAAAAGTATTAGCAGTAGGAGATACATCAGAGCCATTGATTAAAAGTATATCTTGTTTTAATGAGACTGTAGATAAAGATTGCGTTACTGTAAAAACAGAGATAGTACAGGCAAGTGATGTAGGTTTAGATTATTTTAACATAAAGGCTAAAGATGTAGGGTATGATGATAAAGATATTTTTACAAGTTCAGCAGTAATAAGTTTAAATAACGATACTTTTTCTTGTAATGTAGATGCTAAAAATGTATTTAAAAATTTTGAAAGTATTAATTATGAGGATAGTAAGAGTCAAATTATTACTGTAAAGAATTTAACATCTACTAAGAAAGATATATACCTAAGTGCTTATGATATAAGTGATAAAAGTGATGATATAAGGGTTGATGTCTATGCTAACGGTTCAAGTGTATATTCAGGAGATTTAAGTGTTTTACATAATATTTCGTTAGGTGGCTTTGATGCAAATGAAAGTAAAGAGATACTGATTAAGGTATCTTCCAATTTAGGTAACAATTCTTGTAAAGACGGAACAATTAATTTAAAATGGGGTATGTCTACAACTACTTCATCTAACGATGAGGCAATCGACCCTATTAAGACGGGTACTGATTTTACTACAGCTCTTGTTGTTTGTGGATTAACGATGCTGTCTTGTCTTATTTTTGTAAAGACATATTCAAAGTACAATATGGATAAAGGCTCTAAAGAGTAGTAGTTTGATATTGTGTGTTGTTTTTAAGATTTTTAAATATGAGTCAATTTTAAGAATAGTTGCTTTGTACTCTTAGATTTGAATATCATATATAAATTTAGTGAAAGGTGGCAATTATTGTGGCTCATTGTTATAAAGTTTACTGTTCAAACAAATTGTTCCCCCAATATGGTTGTAGAGCAATTTCAATAACTGCTCCAACTAAGAAATGGATACGGGATAACTGGGTAAGGTTAGTAGGAAATCCTTACTATAAGATAGAGAGAATCGATTTAATTTGTTAAACAGGTATAATTTTGGTAAAGAGGTTAAACATTATTGGTTTAACCTCTTTATTTTTATTTATAAATATATTGTATTTGCTGATGATATATGTTAAAATATAGGTATAATAAAAAATTATAGGAGTTGTCTATATGACCTACAGAGAATTAAAAAACAAGTTTTGTGAGCATAATATGATATCTGATACACCTATATTTGCTCATATAGTCTTTACAAAAGATTCTTTCCAAAAAGAATATACTAAAACAGAAAGAACCTATATTGTTTCAAGTAGAAATAAAGCATATATGAGTAATATGTGTGGATATTCTATATTTGGTTGTTGCTTGGATGGTAACGATCCTGATGCTCGTCTTGATTTGCTTATGAAAGCTGAGAAAGGCGGAAAAGACGGATGGGTAGTAGAAGATTGCTACTTGATTTAAATTTTAAGAAGGAGTTATAAAGTTGAGGCATTCTAAAAAACTTACAAGAACGCAAAGAAATCTTCTTATAAGGGCAGGTTATAAGAAGGATTTACATAACCTTTATTATGTGATGGATAAGGGTACTGATTTAGTGTTTATTGATACAAATTGTAATAAGGTTCTGTATAATAAAAATTCAAAAACCATAACAGAAGTGGCTCAAGGGGAATAATTATGTCAAAAAGCAAAGAAGGAAAGTCACTATACGCTTTAAGACATCTTATAGTGAGTGCAGGCTTTAATTACAAAAAAGCTAAGAGAAACAAAAACTTTGAGGTAATTTCCATAGGTGTTGAACTTGGCTTTCTAACTGAGAGTGATGTTAAGTTTATGCTTGATAAGGATACTTCTGAAATTATGGCAGAAAACAGATTAATAAGAAGGAGGCACGAATATTATGGAGAAAGTTAAGACAAGGAACTCTAAGGATTTTAAGAAGGCGGTATTATCTGTAAAAGACTTAGATGTAATGTCTTGTGAAGATTTCTCTATGAAACCATACATAAGAGAAGCTAATTACTATCTTGTGTATTTAAAGAACAGTACTTGGCAAAATGCATCGGGTTTTTGTATCGTAGGAGATGTCGAGAGGGTATTAGATAGGGGTTACAATCACTCCATGTATCTTGAGGACAGCGTTGCAGAGGGTAAAGTGCTTGTTTGTAAGGAGTATCATCACGATAAACCTCTTGGTCATCCCTCTTATATAGTTGCATTAACGGATGAAGAGTGTTCTTCTTTGAAGGTAATGTCTAAGATGGATGTATTTGATGGTATTTCAAAATTATTTAATAGTTTGGGAGTGTCTATATGATTAAAAATCTTGTTTGTGTATTGGCGGTAATATCTTCAATGGGGGCATCTTCATTAGGAGCTTTATCATCTGAACCCTATAAAGGGTATAATTACTATGAGTACTCTGTAACTGATGCAACTGAAGCTCAAAAAATTGTTGTAGGGTTGGCTGATTCAAATGATTATCTGTCAGATTTGTATGATGTAAATAACGATGGTACTTTAGATGTAACAGATGCTACAGCAATTCAAAAAGATGTCGTAAGAAGTGAAAGACATTCTAATGATATTGATATCTTTAATAATGGTAGTGATATTGCTAAAGTAGCTTACAGTTATTATAGTAGTGGCGAAAGTTACGGTTACAAGGAAGGTAGCATCTTCAACTCAGATAGTATTATACGGGATGAAAATGGTACAAGCTATATGGATAATTTAACTTTTGTTGGATTAACTACAATGGGTGTTGATTACAGCAATTCACCATATGGGAAGCACAAGGGTAATAATGCTACTTGGAATCCCGAATCGGAAGTATTTAATTACAATGTATATAACAGTCCTTTTTCATCTTTAATTCTTAGTTTAATGTTTAAATACGATTACTATGATGAAAAAGTTATTACATCAGATGTTGTATCTTATCTTGATGAAAATTCTATGGTAGTTCTTGATAGAAGTTCTACGGGGGTAAGTAGTCCTGATGAATGTCCTACAAGAGTAAGTAGTGCTGATGAAGTTGATAATCTCTCTTTATTGAGACCAGGTGATATAGTTTTAACTGGTAATGGTTTGGGAATTATCTCTGAGAAAGCAGATGGGTATTTTATTTTTGATGAGAGTGATTCAAAACTGTTGTATAGAAAAGTGGATAATGAGGTTATAAAAGTGTATCGTGTAAACTATAATTCTTTGTATTCTTAATATTCTGTTAAAATTCTAAGATACTAAAATTAGTTAAGAATAGGGTTTTAAGATAAAATTTTAATATTGTTTAAATACCTATGATTACAAAACGATTTTTTGATAATTGTAGGTATTTTTATTTGGTTGATTTCTCTTAGATAGCTTTTATTTAAACCTTGTTATTTTGCAATTTTGGGATGAAGTGTAATTATATCTATTGAGATGGTTTTAGGTGGTTGTATAGATACTGTTATAAGAATATAGGTTATAGTATATTGTTTTTGTAGCGGTATTATATTGTATAATTTATTAGGAGGGCATTATGTCTGATTTAAATGTAAAATTAGAGGGTATGTTAAGTTTTATTGATACCTATGGTGAAAATGGTTTTGATGACTCTAAAGTAGAGGAGTTAGAACAGCTTATTTTGGATTGTAATTCTGAGATGTCTGGAACAGCTACTAATGCAGTTGCTGATAGTATTTATGATACTCTGTATGATATGCTTAAAACTGTTAAGCCTGAATCTCATATTTTAAGTGAGATTTGGGAAGAAGATGGTGAGATTACAGATTACACAGATTTACTTGTAAAAAATCCTATGATGTCTATCGAAACCGCCAAGTCTTATGATTGCAAGGCTCTGATAGATTTTGTTGGCAGAATGCCAGACGAGACAGGGTACTTTGCATCGTATAAAATAAATGGTCACGGTATCAGAGTAGTGTATGACAATGGTAATTTGGTATCTGCTACAAGTAGAGCAAGAAGTTCTGCAGGAAGAGATATTACTCGTCATCTTAAAGTAATACTTGGTGATTATAATGAAGAGTTAGCAGAGTATGGGGTAGTAGAATTAAGAGGAGAACTTTGTTTACCTATAAATAGACTTGCCAAGGCAAGAGAGTTTAATCCAGCTATTAAGTCAGCTTTTTCAGCGGTAGCATCATTAGTAAGACCCTCATCTACAGAAGAAGAAATTCAGTTGTTGGATTTTCTTTGTTATGGTTTCATTGTTGATGGGGTATCTTTTGATAATAGGGAAGAGGAATTTCAGGAAATAGAAAGATGCGGTTTTTCAACTCCTGAATATCTGCTTATAGAAAGCTGTACTAAAGAAGAATTACCTGAGATGGTTCATAATGTAGTTGAAGCTTTTGAAGAGAACTATGCAGAATTTGGTTACTTTTGCGATGGTGTTGTATTTGAATGTAACAGTAGAGAGTTGTTTAATGAACTTGGTACATCAGGTAATCACAACAACGGTAACATTGCTTTAAAGGTAGGAGTATGGGAACAGGTATCCTACAGTGGGTATGTTCAGAAGATTTTATGGACAAGGGGTAAATCTAAGTTATCTCCAGTAGCATTGGTAGCAGAAGATAGAGGTATTATGGAAGAAGATGTTGATGGTAATGTATCTAATTATGAAGAATTAGGGGTATTAACTTCTCAGGGTAATAAAGTAAGAAGAGTACCTTTGTATGAGCCAAAAAATATTCTTATTTTAGATGCTTATCCAGGTGAGGTACTTTACTTTAGATACGGTGGAGAAGCAGGGGTAGTTCCTTGTTTCCCAGATGGTAGATTACTTAAAGAAGACGCAGCTCGAGATATATTATTAGGAGAGTGATTGTATGAGGGTTACTCCTGATGGAAATTCTCTTTGTATTGAGTGTGGTAAACCTATTTTTAGAAGGAATCATGATTTTTATTATTCAGTATGCAAGGGTAGTAGAGTAGGTAAAAAATTTATTCCGAGTAAGGTATTATTTATACATAAAAGCTGTTATCACGATAATTACTTTAAAGATAGATAGGAGAAGTGTAAAATGAGTAAGAAGTCTTGGATGATTGATTATTTGATGGAGTGTAAGAACAGACTGAGTAAATATTCTGATGTACATAAGGGTATAGTTGCAATGCTGAATGATGAAGTGGATGAGGGAGTACTCTATATGCCTTTAAAAGCTCATTGTAAGGTTTGCTATGAAGTGCCTTTTAAATTTATAGAACTAAAGGGTAAGGTTTTAGTTCTTAATGATAAAGAATTGGTAGTACCTGATTGTGATATTTGGTCTGACTTTATTTCTTGTTTTAAACCAGTAGTATATTTTTTAGATACCAAGGCATCTATGAATGTAACTGTAGCAGTTACTGATGAGAATGTTGCATACCCTATTAACATTAGAATCTCAACATCCTTAGACTTGTATTGTAATGCAAGTGATTTTAGATGTCCATCAATAGGGAATATTTGCAGGTTTATAAATTCGGAAAAATTTCTACCTAATGTAGATGCTACTGAGTTTCCTGAAAACATTAGAATAAAACCAAGGGAAGGTAAAGTAGAAATTGGTTTTATGGATGGTAGTAAGCTCTATATAGATTTAGGTAGTAGTGTGATGTGGAGCGGAGGGTATGTTCCAAAAGTAAAAGACTTTGAATGTGTTTATTCTGAATTAAGTAAGGCTATTACAGAGGATTTAATCAACCCTCTGATGTACAGTAAGTTGGAATATAACCATTTAATTGGTAATATGATGTTAAGAGAATATTAAAGGAGTTTATTATGTTTGTTAATTTAGGAGAAAATGAAAAAATGTTGGCTCAGATTAAGCCTAATAAAGTTAATTACTGTTGCGGTGGCTTAATAGGTTTATCTATTGTATTTGGAGTGTCTTTACTGTTTACAGTAATGGCTTGGGTAGTAGGAGTATTAAATCAACCCCTATCAGATAATGGAAATCTTATGATAGGTTTACTTACCTTGTGGACGGGTTTATTGCTTTTTTGTGTGGTATTAGCAGCTGTATTTGTGCCGATTAGAACCTCTAAGTGGGAGAAAACTATGTATGTAATTACCACAGATAGGGTAATCTTTAACAACGGGGAAATAGCAGGCTTAGATATAAATTTTGTGTATATTAAGGATTTAAGAAGCTTGCATTTAAGAAAAGGGTTATTTAATAAGATAACTAATACTGGCAGTATTGAATTAGAATCATATTTTTGTAATGGTACTATCGACCATGTAATGGGTGATATAAAAGAGCCAGAGAGGGTATATAACTTTTTGAATAATCTGATAATTTCAAAGAGATAGTATTGTAACTATTTGTAAATTATGGTAAGATAGTATTACAGAATATAAAAGGTAAGGATGGTGTCAATATTTATATGTATGAAGACTATATGTTTCGTTTATTGAAAAGGTTTAATAGAATGTTGAGAGCTGTCGGTAGCCATATGTATTCAGGCAGTACAGCTTACCTAAAGAAAGATACTAAGTATTCTATTATAATGCCCTTAAAGATGATTAAGTATGGTAAGGCTAATTTACTTGGTAGTACAATACCTATTAGTTTAGTAGATATCACAGGTAAGGGTATTTGTAATTACTATCATAATTTTAACTATAAAGTTAAGTTTTGTAGTTTATGGAATAGTTATTTAGATGTTTTAAACATCATAAACTACTGTATGGAGGGGATTTTCAGAGTAGAATCCATTCTATCTGTAACTGAAGATGGCTTTCTTTATCCTGCAGGATTTACTTTTGATTGTAGGAAGTTGATAGATTATGAAGGTTCTTTAAATCCATATGCTTTGCTTAACAGTGAGTATGATATTATAAGAAGCGTTAAAAACATTTTGTCAGGTTGTGATGTAAAGGTAGTTACATTCAGACCCCTTGATGCTACTCTTGACTTGTCATACAGTGATGGTAGCTTGTTAAGGTTATCTCATTGTGGTAAAGCTTATAAAGTAAGAAAGGTATCAGAAGATACTGAGATGGTAAAGGGTGTTAAGTTTATTTCCTTGTATAATCAGATAGCCACACTAATCAAAGGGTATGAACCCCTGTTAATGATTTATAAATGTATTTCAATAGATTTAAAGAATAATAAGTTGGAGGTTTTTACAAATGAAGAATTGTTTAACTGCCAGAGAAATGTTTGCTGAGCTCGGTTTTACTGTTTCCAAGGAAGATGAGTGGGGGATTTACTATGTAGATGACTGTGATACAGAAATTTATATAGGCAGAGATGGCTGTTTAGAAGCAAGTTCACCAGGATGCGATGATTATCCTCAGAGTGTACTTCTTGAGAAAGCTTATATGAGAGCTGTTTTAAAGCAGTGGGAAGAATGGGAAATAACCTTCGATTAAATGAGGTGAAATTATGGAAGTCGAAAAACAGTTCGAAAGAGCAGGGTATGAGTATTGTTGTATTACTCCTGATTAT
>UMKG01018756.1_pt1 | contig 113316 bp, 103 predicted proteins | sample 1966261 | NCBI WGS metagenome assembly UMKG01 (sample SAMEA4836169, study PRJEB28245) | human gut metagenome | biome: gut microbiome; material: fecal sample | place: Denmark | collected 2008 | reverse complement strand
CCCACCATCGGTACCAAAAAATAGTAGTATTTGAAAAATATTCAAATACTATTTTTTATAACAATTTTCAAGTGGGACTCGAAAAGGAGGATTAGAAAATAGTCCAGTGGACTATTTTCCCGACGCGGGTTGTATAGTCCCACCATCGGTACCAGAAACAGTAGTATTTGAAAAATATTCAAATACTATTTTTTTACATCAAATTTAACTCAAATAAACATATTGAAAATTATATTACAACATGATATAATCTCTCAAAATAGTCAAGCACTATCTCATAACTATTTCATCAACAATCATAGATGAAAAAACTTAATCTCCAATTCATCCATAAACAATTCAAAAATATTAAGGAGGCAATTTCAAATGACAACAAAAGAAAAAAATCTCAAAAAAGGAGCAAAAGCATTTGATTTACTTCAGCAAATCAAAAAATATGCTAATGCTTGTTTTGAACAAGGAACTCCTGAATATGAAGCTGTTATACATAATGTTTCTATTCTTGAAAAAAATTTTGAACCTTATTCAATTCAATTCAAAAAAATTCGAGATGAAAAGCAACAAAAAGAGCTTGTAGCCAAGGAAACCTGTGCACGAGAAGGACATACTGGAGAATGGCATGAACATGAATATACCGTTTGGGCAATTTGTGGAGATAGAGGTTTCGAACGTTACTGTCCAATTACCAAAAAAAATTGGACTAGAATTTGTACAAGATGTAGAGAACAAGAAACAGTAGATGTAGAACCTATTGAAGTTACAAGACTTCATAAATTACAAGAAATCAATGATATGGAAGAAAAATTAAAACAAATGAAGTCTGAATAATTCATTTTCAAAGAAACCTCTATTAGAGGTTTCTTTCTTTATATAAATAGAAAAACACAGATAGACTTTTATATCTATCCGTGTGTTTTCAATTTTATTCAGCATCTGATTGTATTTCAACTTGTTTATTTGCATCAATTTCTTCTGCAACTGTCTTTTCATCTTCGCCTTCAACCTTAATAGTAACATCTTGATATCTCTTCATACCAGTTCCAGCTGGGATTAACTTACCAATGATAACATTTTCTTTTAATCCTATTAAATCATCTTCCTTACCTTTAATTGCAGCTTCTGTTAATACTCTTGTTGTCTCTTGGAATGATGCAGCTGATAAGAAACTATCTGTTGCAAGTGAAGCTTTAGTAATACCAAGTAATGCTCTCTTTCCTGTTGCTGGACGTTTACCTTGTTCAACAGCTTCTTTATTTTTATCTTCAAATTCATACATATCAACTAATGATCCTGGGAACATATCTGTATCTCCACCATCATCAACTCTAACCTTACGAAGCATTTGTCTTGCAATTACTTCAACGTGTTTATCATTGATATCAACACCTTGGTTTCTATATGCTTTTTGAATTTCAGATATTACATATTCATAAACACCTTCTGGTCCTTTTATTGCTAAAATTTCAGCTGGATTTATAGAACCTTCTATTAATGGATCTGCAGCTTTTACTTCATCTCCATCTTTTACTTTTAGTTTTGATCCAAATGGAATTGTGTATGTTCTTGAATCATCTTTTGATGTAACAATTACTTCTAATTTCTTCTTATTATCAGAAATTTTAACTGTACCATCAATTTCTGTTATTACAGCAACTCCCTTAGGTTTTCTAGCTTCAAAGATTTCCTCTACTCTTGGAAGACCTTGTGTGATATCTGCAACACCAGCAACACCACCAGAGTGAATTGTTCTCATGGTTAACTGTGTACCAGGTTCACCAATTGATTGTGCAGCTATAATACCAACTGATTCACCAATTGATACTAAATCTCTTCTTGCTAATCCCATACCATAACATTTTTGACATACGCCATGTTTTCCTCTACATGCAATTACTGAACGTACAACAACTTTTGTAATTCCAGCATCCACAATACGTTTTGCTATGTCTTTATTAATCATTGTATTTGTATCTACAATAACTTCATTTGTTTGTGGATCTAATATATCATTTAATGGATATCTTCCTTCTAGTCTTTCAGCTAATCCTTCAACTATTTGATTTCCATCTTTAATATCTTCAATTGTTAATCCATCAACAGTTCCACAATCATGTTCTCTAACAATTATATCTTGTGAAACATCAACTAGTCTTCTTGTTAAGTATCCAGAGTCAGCTGTTCTTAAAGCTGTATCTGAAAGTCCTTTACGAGCACCATGTGATGATATGAAATATTCCAATGCATCTAGACCTTCACGGAAACATGATTTGATTGGTATTTCAACTGCTTTACCAGTTGTACTAGCCATAAGTCCACGCATACCTGCGATTTGTCTTAATTGGTTCATGTTACCACGGGCTCCAGATTTAACCATCATATATATTGGGTTTAAATCATCAAAGTTTTCTTCCATTGCCTTACTTACATCATTTGTTGCCTTTTCCCAAATATTAACAACTGATTGATATCTTTCATCATCTGTTATCAAACCTCTTCTATATTGATTTCTTACTTTTTCAACTTGTTTATCTGCATCTGCTAAAATGTCTTTCTTAGAATCTGGTACTTTTACATCTGCTACTGAGAATGTAATACCTGCTAATGTTGAATATTTGAAACCTAATGCTTTGATATAATCTATAACTTCTGCTGATTCGATTAAACCATGTTTGTCAATTGTTCTTTCAATTATTGTTCCCATTGATTTTTTCATAACTGGGAAATTGATTTCATATTGGAATGGATCCTCTTTTCTGTCTATAAATCCTAAATCTTGTGGAATTCCTTGGTTAAATATAATTCTACCAACACTTGTTTCAACTTTCTTTGATTTCATTTCTCCATCAATTTCTTTTGTAATTCTTACAAAGATTTTCGCATGGATTGATACTGCATTATTTTGTAATGCCATTATTGCTTCATCAGGATCTTTGAAATATTTTCCTTCTCCTAATTCTCCATCTAATGTCATTGTTAAATAATAACTTCCTAAAATCATGTCTAGTCTTGGTACTGCTACTGGTTTACCATCTTGTGGTTTTAATAAGTTGTTTGTAGCTAGCATTAAATATCTTGATTCTGCTTGTGCTTCTGGTGTTAATGGTAAATGTATAGCCATCTGGTCACCATCGAAGTCTGCATTGAATGCTTCACATACTAATGCATGTAATTTGATTGCTCTACCTTCTACTAATACTGGTTCAAATGATTGAATACCTAATCTGTGTAGTGTTGGAGCTCTGTTTAGCATTACTGGGTGATCTTTAATAACTTCTTCTAGAATTCCCCATACTTCAGGGCTTAATCTTTCTACCATTCTTTTTGCACTTTTTATATTATGTGCTAAATGTCTTTCAACTAATTCTTTCATTACAAATGGTTTGAATAATTCAATTGCCATTTCTTTTGGTAGACCACATTGATATATTTTTAATTCTGGTCCTACTACGATTACTGAACGTCCTGAATAGTCAACACGTTTTCCTAATAAGTTTTGACGGAATCTACCTTGTTTTCCTTTTAATAAATCTGATAAAGATTTTAATGGTCTGTTTCCAGCACCTGTAACAGGTCTTCCTCTTCTTGAGTTATCAATTAAAGCATCTACTGATTCTTGTAACATTCTCTTTTCATTTCTTACAATGATTTCAGGTGCTCCAAGTTCTAATAATCTCTTTAATCTGTTATTTCTGTTTATAACTCTTCTATATAAATCATTTAAGTCTGATGTTGCAAATCTACCACCATCTAATTGAACCATAGGTCTTAGATCTGGTGGAATTACTGGTACAACATTCATTACCATCCATTCAGGTCTGTTTCCTGATTGTAAAAATGCTTCAACTGTGTCTAATCTTTTTATTAATTTTGCTTTTCTTTGTTCACTAGCATTTTCAATTTCTTTTTCTATTTGAGCTGTTAATTTTGCTAAATCAATTTCTTCTAATAATTTTCTTATTGCTTCAGCACCCATTTCAGCTTTGAATGATTTTCTACCATATTTTTCTTCTGCTTCATGGTATTCTTTTTCAGTTAATATTTGGCATTTTTCTAGTCCAGATGTTCCTTTATCTGTTACTATATATGATGCAAAATAAATTACTTTTTCAAGATTTCTTGGTGAAATATCTAGCATTAATGCAATTCTACTTGGAATTCCTTTGAAATACCAAATATGTGCAACTGGTGCCGCAAGTTCTATGTGTCCCATTCTTTCACGTCTTACTTTTGATTTTGTAACTTCTACACCACACTTATCACAAACAATCCCTTTATATCTTACTCTTTTATATTTACCACAATGACATTCCCAGTCTTTTGTTGGTCCAAATATTTTTTCACAAAATAGACCATCTTTTTCTGGTTTTAAAGTTCTATAATTTATAGTCTCTGGTTTTTTTACTTCACCTTTTGACCATTCTCTTATTTTTTCGTCTGATGCAATTCCTATTTTAATTTTATTGAATATCTCTAATTCGTCTTCTTCCATCTCTATTAGATGTCCCCCTTCTCAAATTATTTGGGCATTTTAAAACAGCTCAAGAGGCTATCCCCCGCTCTTGCAAACTCTTCCGTCGCCTCTTTTGCTTTTCAAAATATTATTTAATTGTAGTTTTATTATTCATTATCAAATCCGTCATTATCATAAATGCTGTCATCATCATCTAAATTATCATCATCAAATAGTTCATCACTATCTTCTTCATCTTCATTATCTACCATTTCTTCTTCTTCATATCCGTTTTCTAAATCTTCATGTATTAATACATCATCTTCAGTTAAAGCTCTATCTTTTTCTACATCTTCATAATCAATTCCATCTTCGATGTGTTCTTTTAATTCTAATTCTTTATTATCTTCAGAGAATAGTCTTACATCTAATCCTAATGCTTGTAATTCTTTTACAAGTACTTTAAAGCTTTCTGGAACTCCTGGTTCAGGAATATTTTCACCTTTAACAATTGCTTCATATGCTTTAACACGTCCTACAACATCATCTGATTTTATTGTTAAGATTTCTTGTAATGTGTATGCTGCACCATAAGCTTCTAGTGCCCAAACTTCCATCTCTCCAAAACGTTGTCCACCAAATTGAGCTTTACCTCCTAAAGGTTGTTGTGTTACTAATGAGTATGGTCCTGTTGAACGAGCATGTATTTTATCATCAACTAAGTGATGTAATTTTAACATGTACATTACACCAACTGTAATTGGACTTGCAAATGGCTCTCCAGTTCTTCCATCATATAATGTTTGTTTTCCATCTGGTGATAATCCAGCTTCTTGTAATAATTCTTCAATTTCTTTATCAGATGCACCATCAAATACTGGTGTTGATACTTTCCATCCTAATGCTCTTGCTGCTGCTCCTAAGTGAACTTCAAGGATTTGTCCTAAGTTCATACGAGATGGTATACCTAATGGGTTTAATAAAATGTCTATTGGTGTTCCATCTGGTAAGAATGGCATATCTTCTTTTGGTAATATTCTTGAAATAACACCTTTGTTACCATGACGTCCAGCCATTTTATCTCCAACTGATATTTTTCTCTTTGTAGCAATATAACATCTAATTACTTGATTTACTCCAGGTCCTAATTCTTCTGAATTGTCTCTTGTAAATATTTTTACATCAACAATTGTTCCAGCTTCACCATGTGGTACACGAAGTGATGTATCTCTTACTTCTCTAGCTTTTTCTCCAAATATTGCACGAAGTAATCTTTCTTCTGCTGTTAAGTCTGTTTCTCCTTTTGGAGTAACTTTACCAACTAATATATCTCCAGGCCTTACTTCTGCACCTATTCTAATAATACCATTTTCATCAAGATCTTTTAATGCGTCATCTCCAACATTTGGTATATCTCTTGTTATTTCTTCTGGACCTAATTTTGTATCACGACATTCACAATCATATTCTTCAATATGTATTGATGTAAATATGTCTTCTTGTACTAATCTTTCATTTAAAAGAATAGCATCCTCATAGTTGTAACCTTCCCATGTTGAGAATGCTACTAACATGTTTTTACCTAATGCCATTTCTCCATCTTTTGTTGCTGGTCCATCTGCTAACGCATCACCTTTTTTTACTATTTCACCTTTTCTAACTATTGGTCTTTGATTGATACATGTTCCACCATTTGTTCTTTTGAATTTACGTAGTTTATGTACAACTGTTTTACCATTGTTATATTTCATTGTGATACTGTCACCAGTAACTTTTTCTACAACACCATCATCTTCAGCTAATATTAATATTCCTGAATCTTTTGCTGCTCTATATTCAATACCTGTTGCTATAATTGGTGCTTCTGATGTCATTAATGGAACTGCTTGACGTTGCATGTTTGATCCCATTAAAGATCTTTTAGCATCATCATTTTCCAAGAATGGAATCATTGCAGCTGCAATTGATACTAATTGTTTTGGTGATACATCAACATATTGTACTAATTCTTTATCAACTTCTACAATTTCATTTCTATGTCTTACACGAACACGCTTATTTATAAATTCATTATTTTCATTCATTGGTTCAGATGCTTGTGCTATCATGTAATTATCTTCAACATCTGCACTCATATATTCAACAATATCTGTTACTCTATGTGTTTCTGGATCTACTTTTCTATATGGTGTTTCAATAAATCCATACTCATTTATATTAGCAAATGATGATAATGCTGAAATTAATCCAATGTTTGGTCCTTCTGGAGATTCAATTGGACATAATCTACCATAATGTGTGTAGTGAATATCACGAACTTCGAATCCTGCTCTTTCTCTTGACAAACCACCAGGTCCTAATGCTGAAATTCTTCTTTTATGTGTTAATTCTGATAATGGGTTTGTTTGGTCCATAAATTGTGATAATTGTGAACTTCCAAAGAATTCTCTTATTGATGATGTTATTGGTTTTGTGTTTATTAATGATTGTGGTGTTATAACATCTAAGTCTTGAATTGTCATTCTTTCACGAACAACTCTTTCAAGTCTTGCTAAACCAATTCTGAATTGATTTTGTAATAATTCTCCAACACATCTTATTCTACGATTTGCTAAGTGATCTATATCGTCAGCTTTTCCATATCCATGATACATATTTAATAAATAGTTTATTGATGCTATCATGTCTTCTGTTGTTATATATTTTGGAATTAGTTCTTCTTCTCTTTGTTTTAATGTTTTAACTAATTCTTCTTCTGAAGTATTTTCCATTATATTTTTTAATACTTCATAATTTACATATTCTTTTATATGTAAGCTACTTAAGTCTACATTTGGTAATACTGAATGAATATTTACTATTCCATTACCAATTATTCTTAATTTTTTATCTCCAAACTTAATATCTACTACATTTATACCTGCATTTTGAATTGCTTCTGCTGCTTCTGCTGAAATTACTTCTCCTGCTGCAACAAAAACTTCTCCTGTTTCTTTATCCATAATGTCTTCAAATGCAACTTGATTTTTTATTCTGTTTGCGATACTTAATTTTTGGTTAAATTTATATCTTCCTACTTTTGCTAAATCATATCTTCTATTATCAAAGAATAATCCATTAAATAAGCTTTTTGCAGCTTCTACTGTTGGTAATTCTCCAGGTCTTAATTTTTTGTAAATTTCGATTAATGCTTCTTCACCTGTTTTTATTGGATCTTTTTGTATTGTTGTTTCTAGTAATGTTTCATCTCCAAATAATGCTCTTATTTGATCATCTGATACTAATCCAATTGCTCTTAATAATGTTGTAATTGGAATTTTTCTTGTTCTATCAACACGTACCCAGAATATATCATTTCCATCTGTTTCATATTCTAACCATGCACCTCTTAATGGCATAATTGTTGATGTATATGTTTTCTTTCCTGTTTTTGTATCAAATATTTCATCATAGTAACATCCTGGTGAACGTACTAACTGGCTAACTACAACTCTTTCTGCACCATTTATTATAAATGTTCCACTTTCTGTCATTAGTGGAAAATCACCTAAATAAATTTCTTGTTCTTTGATTTCACCTGATTCACGGTTTATTAATCTTACTTTTACATGTAATCTTGTAGAATATGTTGCATCTCTTTCTTTTGCTTCTTCTTCTGTGTATTTTGTTTTTTCTTCCATGTAGTAGTCAAAAAATTCTAATACTAGATTTCCTGAATAATCTATGATTGGTGAAATGTCTTTTAATACTTCTCCTAATCCTTCTTCAATAAACCAGTCATAAGAATCCTTTTGAACTTTAATTAAGTTTGGCATTTCTATAAAATCGCCAACTTTTGAGAAATCTTTACGGGTTGTTCTTCCGAATTTAACATCTTTGATTTCCAAAAAAATCACTCCTTATAAAATATTAAGCAGCTTTTGTTTCGCTCGAAATCTGCCAATCTAAGAATAAATAAGAAATTATTGTTTTTATATAAGACTAAATCTATTTCTTATTACAGAACAAATCTTAAAAAATCATAAATTTTTAAGTAAATTTTCTGTGCAATGTATTTTTTTATAATAGGAAAGTTTTGAAACTTTCCTATTTATATAAAAAATGCCATATTTAAGTAATGGCTTGGCTAGTTTTCTTACGAGAAAATATTTAATTAGAAAAATCCCTTCTTAAAATATAGTTTTGTAAAGTTTTGATTATTGTCTGCTCTACAATTTTCTCCCTTTATTTCTACTTATATTTAATTCTTATTTTTCTAAATTTTATCATTTTGAATTAACTCTGATAATTTCTAAGAATTACCAATTTGCAAATTTATACGCATATTATTATATCATATTACAAAAGTTGTTGTCAATGCTTTTAAGCTTATTTTCTAACTTTTTATTTTATTATTTTGCTTTATTTATATTTACATAATATATTGACTTTGCTTAATTTTTATATTATAATTATTTTATGCACATTGAAATGCTAATATAAGAAATTTGGAGGATTTTTATGTAATTTTTAGTTTCTACTCACCTTAAAAGTATTTTAATTTTAAATTTGGAGGGAAAAATATGTTTGACTACACTTATAACTTTGAGTTAAGTAAAGAAAATCTAGCATCCTTAGAAATCGCAGTAAATCCAGATAATTATTGTTCTCCGCTTCTCAAAACTAGTATTGCAGAAACTCAAAAGCAGCTAACAGAAGATTCGAACTTTAAAAATAAGTTCTATAGTCTCTGCTTCTGCTCTATTATTTCACAAATGTGGAGTGCAAAGGCAACCAAATTTGTAGGAAAAAGTAATTTGATTTACAATCCTACACTAAATTGCTATGAATTTGCCGTCACTCATAAAATTATTGGTGAAACTCTTTCTATTACAAAAAGTAATATGTTTGGTATGTTAAGTTCCAAACGGAAATGTGTTGGATTTCTGTATATCAAAATAAGTGTTATTGTCACTGACAATATCGTAATTCTAAAATCCAGGCATTATAAGTCCATTGCACAACAACATCCTGTTTCATTCAAGGTTTGCCCTGATTATGAATATAGTTTAACTCCTTTTATTGTAAAAGATGGGAACATGTCTATGTGTGAGTCTTTTGAAAAAAAGCTTGCAAATGCTTTTTACAAAACACTTTCGCAAATTGCTGATTCTTTTGCAAACATCGAAATTTTTAACGGAGATGTTTTAGATTGTTTAAATTTTCAAAATCCCAACAATTCTTATTCTTCTAAAGATTGTCAAGTAATTGAAGCAGTCTACTATATGGCTTGTAAGTTTTTCCCATTGTTTGCTTCTGTTGATTCTCAACAGCAAATTGAAATGTTAAAAACTGCAAGTGAAGAAACTCAATTTGAAGTAACAAATGCTAGAAAATATAAAGCAAATTTTCAAGTATCTGTTTTTGCAAAAAATCTATACTTTGAAATTATGAAAAAACATTTAGATACTGTTGCAATTTTTAGCAAATTTTCGAAAACTCTGACTATGCAAAAGTGGAATACTTCTCCTTCTTGTCTTCTGTATACAGAGAAAGATTTTGAAGAATTCGATTATTCTAATTGCAATCCTGAAGAACTTATTTGGGTAAGATATGATAGTTCTAATTATAATGTCCAGGAACTCTATTCCAAACTAGTCCCAACAATTAGTGTAGTAAACGCTTTAAAAATCAACTGCTTTATTGATGAAATCAATTTAGCAGATTCTCAAATTTCCTAAAGCCAAATGCAGGTGGTTAATACCACCTGCATTTCTTTTTTTTTCAAAAAGTACTTGCACAAATATTTAATATATTATAATATAATACAGAAATTGAAATATAAAAAATATATTATGAAAGGAGTTTATTATTAAGCGCCAGAACACTATTGTGTTGACGAGGTCTAGAGCTAATCGAATTTTCGGCGGATACTCTAGTGGCTTAACTTAAGTCAAAGCATTATAACAAAAAACAATATAATATTGTAACAGAAATTAATGCATAAGTATATTTCAATTCCGCATATAAGGGATTTTATATCAAAAATCCTATTCAATTATTTTTAAGGAGGATTCACAAATGTGTGGAATTATTGGATATATAGGACATCAAAAAGCTAGTCCTATCTTAATTAATGGTCTTTTAAGACTTGAATACAGAGGTTATGACTCTGCTGGAATATCAACTATAGAAAAAAATGGTCTTTCAGTTATGAAAGATAAAGGAAGAGTTAAAAATTTATATAATTTAGATGGAATTGATTCTCTTGAAGGAACAATTGGAATTGCTCATACTAGATGGGCAACACATGGAAAACCTTCAAAAGAAAATGCCCATCCTCATTTAGATAATAGTAATACTTTTGCTGTTGTTCATAATGGAATTATTGAAAATTATAATGATTTAAAAAAATTATTATTAGATAATGGTTATACATTTCATTCTCAAACAGATACAGAAATTATACCAAATCTTATACATTATTATTATTCAAAAGATAAACATAATGATGATAAAAAAGTCTTACGTGCTGTTCAAAATGCTTGTAAATCATTTAAAGGAAGTTATGCACTTCAAGTCATCTCTAAATATATGCCAGATAATATGATTGTTGTTAGAAAAGATAGCCCTCTTGTTATAGGAAAAGGTAATGGAGAAAACTATATTTCTTCTGATATTCCTGCAATTCTATCCTTTACAAAAGATTTTTATCTTTTAAATGATAATGAATTTGCTCTTCTTTCAAGAGACAATGTTGAATTTTTTGATATTGATTTAAATAAAATAGATAAAAAATTAACAAGCATTGAATGGAATGCTAGTGCTGCAGATAAAAATGGTTTTGATGATTATATGTTAAAAGAAATATTTGAACAACCAACAGCAATAAGAGAAACTATTGGTTCACGTTTACCAGAAAATGAGCCTTGTAATTTTGATGATTTAAAATTTACCAAAGAATTTTTATCAAAAATAAATAAAATATATATAGTAGCTTGTGGAACTGCAATGCATGCTGGACTTTCTGGGAAAATTGCAATTGAAAACTTATGCAATATCCCAGTTACAGTTGATATAGCTTCAGAATTTAGATACAGAAATCCAATTATTGATAAAAATACTTTATGTATTTATATCTCTCAATCTGGCGAAACTGCTGATACTATTGCTGCATTAAAACTTGCAAAATCAAAAGGAGCTACAACACTTGCTGTATCAAATGTCATTGGAAGTTCTATTACAAGAGAAGCTGATTACTCTATTTATACACATGCTGGACCAGAAATTGCTGTTGCTTCAACCAAAGCTTATACTTCTCAAGTTATGCTACTTATAATTTTAGCAATTTATTTTGCTGAAATATTAGGATCTACTCCATCTTCAGAATTAACAAAATTAAAAAAAGATATCTTTAATCTTCCTGATAAAATTGAAGAAGCATTAAAATCTTCTGAAGAAATTAAAAATTATGCAAAAAATATTTATCAAGAAAAAGATGTTTTTTTCTTAGGTAGAGGTATTGATTATAACACTGCTCTTGAAGCTTCTTTAAAACTAAAAGAAATTTCTTATATACATTCAGAGGCATATGCTGCTGGTGAATTAAAACATGGACCTATTGCATTAATTGAAAATGGAATATCTGTTATAAGTATTATTACAGATAAGAATTTAGTTGAAAAAACTATTAGTAATATTCAAGAAGTTATTACACGTGGTGCAAAAACATTAGTTATCACAAGTCAAGAATTACCAAGTAATAATATAGACACAATTGTTAAAATTCCAAACACAAATATTTTGCTTTCACCTATTGTTGCAATTGTTCCATTACAATTACTTTCTTATTATATTTCAAAAGAAAAAGGATTAGATGTTGATAAGCCAAGAAACCTTGCAAAATCAGTAACAGTTGAATAATTATTTTTTTATATTAAACACAAATAAACTATTAAGTAATAAATTACTTAATAGTTTATTTTTAATTATATAGATACTTTTGAGGATTAATTGCTACTCCGTTTAATCTTATTTCTAAATGTAAATGTGGTCCTGTTGTATTTCCAGTCATTCCAACTTCTGCAATTATATCTCCTGATGATATTTTTTGACCAACTTTGGCATACAACTTATTACAATGTGCATACCATGTTTCTACACCATTTCCATGATCAATTTTTACAAGATTTCCATAAGATCCATTATATTGTGCAAAAACAACTGTACCATCTGCAACAGCTTTTATTTTCGTTCCAAATGCACATGCTATATCTGTTCCTGTATGTGCTCCAGATCTTATTCTACTTACATTTCCAAATCTTGAACTTACATATCCATTAACAGGAAGTGAAGCTAATAATACCCCATTTATTGATGGTAATTTTGTTTTTTCATCTTCTTCTATTAATATATCTACTTTTTGTTCAACTTCTTGTTTGGCAACTTCTACTGATTGTATTCCTATTTCATTAATATTTTCTGTATAATTTGTTGTTACTGCTAAATCTAATTGAATTGTATCATCTTTATGCTCTTCTTTTATTTGTTCAACAGCTTCTTCAGCTTCTTCTATATTATCAACATAAGTTATTGTTTCAGCATTCAAAATTACAGCATAATATTTATACATTACTTTTGCATCATCTTTTAATGCTAACATTATTTCATCTTCATTTGTTGTTAAACTTTTTTCTACTAATTTTAATTCATATTTTGGCATATTATCTAATGTAACAAAATCTATATTTTCTCCATCCATATCAATTATTTCTGATTGAATTCTATTTTGTAATTCTGCTGCATTACTTACATATCCTATTTGTTCTCCACACAAACTTACTACATATGTTGGCTTATACTTAAATAAAATAATCGCTATTATTAAGCCTAATCCTAACGCCATTATTGTAAAAAACTTACAGCTTTCTTTCGTATAGTATTTTAGCTTTTTCTTAAAAATAATTTATCCTCTCCTTTTTATTGCTTATCTTATAAGCTGAATTTTTAGCGACCAAGATTTATTATACCATAATTTTACTCATTTTGCAAATTTTAAATTTTCATTTCTTGTTTCTTAAGTATTTTCAGCTCTTTAATATTCTAAAAAATTACTTTTTATTATATATATTACTCATTTTTCCTGCATTTTATTCACTTTTTCTCTATTTTCCTCGTTTTTTTATGTTGAAAAAATAAATACACTATGATAATATATTAGTATATTTTAATTTGGAGGTTATTTTGAAAACTTTAATTGTTACTAACAAATATAATGGAAAAAAACTTTGTAATTTTATTTTAACGTCTTTTCCAAATTTATCTCAAAATACTTTATACAAAGCTCTTAGACAAAAAGACATAAAAATTAATGGAAAAAGAGTTAATAAGGATTGTATTATTTTTGAAAATGATGAATTAAATATATTTATTGCAGATTCTTTGCTTTTCCCACAAATTAATTTAGATATTGTTTATGAAGATAATAATATTTTAGTAATTAATAAACCCATAAATCTTGAAGTTGTTGGTGAAAATAGTTTAACAACCTTAGTTCATCAAAAATATCCCAAACAAAAACCAATGCCTTGTCATAGACTTGATAGAAATACAACTGGATTAGTTTTATTTGCCAAAAATGATACTGCTTTAAATATTTTATTTGATAAATTTAAAAAACATGAGATAAAAAAATCTTATACTGCTTTAGTATATGGCATTCCAAAAATAAAAAAAGCTAGATTAGAATCATATTTATTCAAAGATAATAAAAAATCTATCGTATATATATCAGATGATTTTAAACCTGGATATCAAAAAATTATAACTTCTTATTCTGTAATAAAAGAATTTAATAATAATACCTCTTTATTAGAAGTTAATATTGAAACTGGACGAACTCATCAAATTAGAGCACATTTGGCTCATATAGGATACCCTATTATTGGTGATGGCAAATATGGTATTAATCAAATAAATAAACAATTTGGATATAAATATCAACAACTTAATAGTTTTAAATTAGAATTTAATTTTGTAACAGATGCTGGTATTTTAAATTACTTAAATGGTACGGTCATTACACAAAAAGCACTACATTTGATTTGATCAATCAATGTAGTGCTTTTTAATAATTAAAATTTAAAGAAAAAACTCTCCACATTTCTGTAGAGAGTAAAAAGAATATTTCTTTTTAATTAATCATATTTTTCCAAGTACCCGTTTAATTCTTGCGTCTTTCATAAATCCAAATTCTCTATTGTTCATAAGGACACCAAAGAAATGGTCTGTATCATCTCTTCGAATTTCTACAATTTTGCCAATTCCTCCATGACTAATCCCTGGACAAATGTTTCCATGGCCATCATCAGTTACCTGTACTAAATCATACAGTCGATATTTATCCTCTCCATTAACCCGAACTGCAACAGGAATGTTGAATTCATCAATAACAAGCTGATAATTAGAATAACTAGTTCTTTCAAGCTTCATAATACTTTTCTCCTTGCGTAATAACGCGTTTTATATTGTGTATTTCCTTTTGATGCAACGGAGTTACAAAATGTTACATCACTTATAATTATAGCATATTTACATAAATTGTCAATATACTATTTGTATATATCTATTCTATTAGTTAGAAATAATACGTCATTGGTGCCACCAAGCAGAATCGAACTGCTGGCCTACGGGTTACGAATCCGTCGCTCTACCAACTGAGCTATAGTGGCAAATACAAAATTACTATAACACATTTTTCTTTAAATAACAATATATTTAAAAATATTTATTATAAAACGAAAAAGGACACTACTCCAAAGCAGTGCCCTTCTTCGTCTAACATACTGTTAGAAATTATAGATTAACCATCGATATGTGCAGAAATAAGCTTCTGAATCTTGTCATCAGAGACAAGCATCTTATACTGCATATCATTGCAGAGATAATATTCAACCAGAGTCACGAACTTAAGTGCCTTAGCATACTCCTGAGCCGAATCAAAGCCTGCCTTGATCATATCCTGAAAATCAGGCTTAAGTTCAGTTGGAATCTGCTCAACCTTGAGATTTGCGACGCCTTCGACTTCACAAGTAGAAATAAAGGTGCCACATGCAGGAATTTCTCCAGAATAACCAGGAGCAATCAGATAAACCATCTGATTTTTGGCCGTTTCAATCTTATTTTCGATTTCTCCCAACTTTTCATTAAGCTTCTTGATCTTCTTACTGAAAGTTGCAACCTCCTTTTCTGCATTCTTCTGAGCAGTCTTTGCCTTCTGCAATTCCTGACGTGCATTGTTAAATGCTTCAGTTGCCTTCTGCAGAACCCGCTCACAGGTTTCCTGAAGCATTTTGGCTTCAGTCATCTTCTTCTCTTCAGCAGAAATTTCAGCAACAGTGTCAGCATGACTCTTTTCGAGATTTGCCATATCATCATTCTTGATGCCGACAACGGTAACTTTGCTCACAGTTTCAGGCTTGATTTCAGTCTTAGCCTCTGCAGAAGCTTTTGCTTCCACTTTAGTAGTAACAGTTGCCTTCTTCTCGTTTGCCTTTGCCTTGTTGCTCATTTTCTTTTCCTCCGCATCATTTTTTTCCAGTGCTCTTTTAATTCGATTAAACAGAGTCTTGTTGTCGATAACCTTACTCAATTCATCAAGCAAACTTGCCTGATCTTTGAAATCAAGATGCCTCTTTTCAACAACCTGGCTCGTAGAGCAATGATACTTCAGGATATCATCAGAAATAGTGCTCCAGCCGATAATCTGACCATTAATGTTCTTCAAATCCATAATTTTTTCACCTCAAAAAATTTTTTTCTTGTTGTTTCGACTTTGTTGCCAAAAGGTGACTATAAAAATAGACCTAATGTCGACATTACTATTATAGCACAAACTTATCAGTATGTCAATTTTATGTAAATTTACACTTATTTTTTATATTTATTTATTGATTTACCTTGTATATTGGTAAAAATTGTGATATAAAATATGTATAACTTAATCGGAGGTCTTATATGGAAAACAATAATTTTGATGATGAAAAGAAAACAATATTAATAGTTGATGATGAACAAAAAATTGTTGATTTACTCGTTCATAATTTAACTAGAGAAGGCTATAATACAATTGAAGCTAATGATGGGCAAACTGCAATAGATTTAGCAATTTCTCAACGTCCTGATTTAATCTTACTAGATGTAATGATTCCTCGTGTTGATGGTCTTACTGTTTGTAAAAAAATAAAAAATTATTATAATGTTCCAATTTTAATGGTTTCAGCCAAAGATGATGAATTAGATAAAATTGTAGGATTAGAAATTGGAGCAGATGATTATATTACAAAACCATTTAGCGTAAGAGAAGTTGTGGCTAGAGTAAAAGCTAATTTAAGAAAATCTGAAACACATTATGATAGTTTAAAATCTTCGCATGATTCAGATTCCCATAAAGAAACTAAAAAACAAAACACTATAAAGATTGGAGATTTAACTTTAGATTTGGAAAAATATGAAGTTAATGTTAATGGAACAATTGTAAATTTAACTTTAAGAGAATTTGAAGTTTTAAAATATTTAGCTCAACAACAAGGGCAAGTTGTTACAAGAGAATCTCTTCTTGAACAAGTTTGGGGATATGAATATTACGGAGATATCCGTACTGTAGATGTTACTGTTAGAAGAATTAGAGAAAGAATTGAAAAAGATACTTCTAATCCAAAATATTTAATTACAAAAAGAGGAATTGGTTATTATATTCCAAATTTTGAAAAATAATATTATAAAAGCTATGTGATATCACATAGCTTTTTCCTTTTATTATAATTATTCTAAATTTGATAATGCTTTCATTATACCCAACTTGCCATATTGATATGTAAGCCCACCTTGCATATATGCAATATATGGTGCTCTAATTGGTCCATCACAGCTTAATTCTATTGTTGACCCTTCTGTAAATGTTCCTGCTGCCATAATTACCTGATCATCATATCCTCCCATTGCACTTGGTTCTGGAATTACATTCGAATCTATTGGAGAACCCATTTGAATTCCCTGACAGAATTTTACTAATTTATCTGCATCACCTAATTCTATTGTTTGAACTATATCTGCTCTTTTTTCATTATATAAAGGATCTACTTTATATCCTAATTTTTCTAATATTCTACTTGCAAATACAGCTGTTTTTACTGCACTTACCACTACACTTGGTGCAAAAAATAGTCCTTTTATAAATAGTATATTTTGATTTAATGATGGTCCTATTTCTTTTCCTACTCCTGGAGCAGTAAGTCTTTCTGCACATAATTCTATTAAGTCTTTTTTTCCTACAATATATGCACCACTTGTTGCAATACCAGCACCTAAATTCTTCATTAAAGAACCAACTAGAATATCTGCCCCAACATCTGTTGGCTCTTTTTCTTCAACAAATTCTCCATAACAATTATCAACCATTATTATAACATCTTTATTTACTTCTCTTATTGATTTTATTGCTTTTTCTATTTTATCAATTGTTAAACTTTTCCTTGTTGAATATCCTTTTGATCTCTGAATTTCTATTAATTTTATATCTTTTTTGGATACTCTTTCTTTTATTGAATTAATGTCAAAATCATTATCAATTAATTCTATTTGTTCATATTTTACTCCAAATGCTTTTAATGAACTCTTACTTTCTTCTTTACTTATTCCTATTGCAGTTTGTAATGTATCGTAAGGTGCTCCTGAAATACTTAACATTGTATCTCCTGGACGTAAAATTCCAAATAATGTTACAGCTAGAGCATGTGTTCCTGATATTAATTGTGCTCTTACTAATGCATCTTCAGCATTAAATATTTTTGCATAAATCTCTTCTATTTTATTTCTTCCAATTTCATCAATTCCATATCCTGTTGATGAATTTAAATGCATTTCTGATAATCCACATTCTTGAAATGCTGATAAGACTTTTAAACTGTTTATTTCTTCTATTTTCTCAATATTTTTAAATATTGGTTGTATTTCTTTTTCAACCTCTTCTGATAAATCTAAAATTTCTTTTTTTATTCCAAATTTCTGATACATATAATAATATCCTTATATAATAAATATTTAGGTTTTTTATGTGTATGCCTATAAACACATAATTATTATAACATTTTCTTTTTGATAAGTCTACTATTTATTATATATTTATGTAATCTATCCTGTTTTACTCATTATATCTTTTCTCATTTTTCCTATTATCTTTTTTTCTAGTCTTGATATATAACTTTGTGAGATTCCTAATTCATCTGCTACCTCTTTTTGCGTTTTTTCTCTGCCACTAATAAAACCAAATCTCATTTCCATTATATTTTTTTCTCTAGAATTTAATTTTCTTATTGCTTCTTTCAAAAGTTTCATATCTACTTCATCTTCCAAATTTCTATATGTAATATCTGGATCTGTTCCTAATATATCTGATAATAAAAGTTCATTTCCATCACTATCTTTATTTAATGGTTCATCAATTGATACTTCTGTTTTTATTTTATTATTTCTTCTTAAATACATTAATATTTCATTTTCAATACATCTCGATGCATATGTTGCTAATTTTATCTTTTTTTCTGAATTAAATGTATTTACACTTTTCATCAAGCCTATTGTTCCAATCGATATTAAGTCTTCGATTCCTATTCCTGTATTTTCAAATTTTTTAGCTATATATACTACAAGTCTTAGATTCCTTTCTACTAATGTTTTTCTGGCATATTCTCTTTCATCTGTTTCTAGTTTTTTTATCATTTCCTCTTCTTCTTTTTGTTCTAATGGTGCTGGCAATGTTTGACTACCTGCAACATAAAATATCGGCAACATTTCATCACTTAGATTTCTTTCAATATATTTTGCACATAAATTATTTATGCTATTTTTAATAATCTCTAAAAAATTCATTTAACATTCCTTTCTTTTATTTTTTAATTCATCACCTCTTTTCTTGATTTTTATTGTACAACTCTGACAATAAAAAAACTGTCTTTTCTTATTGTAGAAAAAAAGAAATAATCGCTATTGTTCGATTATTTCTCTTTTATTTATTTACTTTTCTTCTAATTATATTATGTATTTTTATTATCTATAATAAATCTACACCAACTAAAGCCCTATATTCGCCATTTTTCGTCAAACTTCTTTCATATATACCAATTATAATATTAGGAGTTTTTTTCTCCTCATCTTCGCTTTTTACTACAATCTCAGATATCTTTATTCCAACTAACATTCCATTTTCTTTTCCTAATGATGAAAATGGTATACACCTCAATTTTGGAAGATATTCGTCTTGTATATCTTGTGGTAAATTTTCTAAATTTCCACATAAAATATTTTCTAAGTTTTTTAATATTTCCTTTGGAATAATTCCTTCTAGTAATGACTCTTCCACTATCACAACTGGTGTATTAGTAATTGGCTCTTTTACAAGATTTCCTGTATCTATCATTGCTTTTGTTGCTATTTGTTTTTCATTTATTTTCAAATTTATATCACAATACATATTTTTTGTATTAAATTTTGTTTTTATTATTTTAATTGATATTTTTATTATTATAAATGCCATAATCGCACCTAACATTATTACTTTTAATGCATATTCACCAGTAAATAATCCATTTTTTATATTTATATTTTCTGGTCTTAAAAAATATATTAAATTTAATGCTACTCCACCAAATACAAATGATGTTAAATAAAAAATTATAATCTGTTTAAATATTTTTTTTATATCATTTGGTTTAAAAGCTACATAAGCCATTACAACTGATAATATAAATTTAGATATTATTGATGAATATATAGTCAATTTGGTTATGTACATTAATATTGAGTAAATTGATCCAATTACTGCTGATATTATTAATCTAATATTTTTTACTTTTTGTTTTAATATGATTGCTGTTGCATATAAAATAATTGTATTCATTATTATATTTTCAATAAATATTATATCAATATATATTATCATAATCCCCTCCAAATATAATATATTTTATCAACTACTTATTATACTATATTAAGAATAAAAAATTTGTCATTATAACGTTAATATTATTAAATTATAACAAAAAAATCACATACTATTTCTAGTACATGATTTCATTTATTATATATTTTTTCCTTTATTTTTACGTAAGAATGCTGGAATATCTAAATCTCCTGAATTAGAATTGTCTGTAGATGTTGGAATTGAATTTATTTTTTTATCCCATTGTTTATTTACAAAACTATCTACACTTGAAGCAACTCTTGCTTCTGGTTTTTCAAATCCTGTTGCAATAACTGTAATTTGAATATCTTCTCCCATATTTGGATCTGTAACTGTACCAAATATTATATTTGCTTCAGGATCTACACTGCGTTGAACAAGTTCTGCTGCTGTATTAACTTCATGTAATCCTAAATCTTCACCACCTGTAATATTTATGATTACTCCTCTTGCTCCTTCTATTGATGTTTCTAGTAATGGACTTTGTACTGCTTGTTTTGCAGCATCTTCTGCTCTGTTTTCTCCTGATGCTCTACCAATACCCATATGTGCCATTCCTGTATCTTTCATTATTGTTTTAACATCTGCAAAGTCTAAGTTTACTGTTCCTGTAACAGCTATTAAGTCTGATATACCTTGTACACCTTGTCTTAATACATCATCTGCCATTCTAAATGCATCATTTATTGATGTTTTTCTATCTATTATTTGTAATAATTTATCATTTGGTATTACTACTAATGCATCTACTTTACCTTTTAAACTTTCTATTCCACGTTCAGCTTGTGAAAGTCTTTTCTTTCCCTCAAATGTAAATGGTTTTGTTACAACACCTATTGTTAATATTCCCATTTCTTTTGCTGATTGTGCAACTATTGGTGCCGCACCTGTACCTGTTCCACCACCCATTCCGGCTGTAACAAATACCATATCTGCTCCGCGTAAAGTTTCTGCAATTTCTGATTTATTTTCTTCTGCTGATTGTGCTCCTATATCTGGATTGGCACCAGCTCCTAAACCTCTTGTTATTTTTTCTCCTATTTGAATTTTAGCACTTGCTTTTGACTTTTGTAATGCTTGTCTATCTGTATTAACTGCGATAAAGTCTACTCCTTTTATTCCCGCTTCAATCATTCTATTTACTGCATTATTTCCGGCACCACCAACACCAATTACTTTAATTGTTGCAGCTCCATCCATCATTGTTTCTTCTTCATACTCTTTCATTAAGTTTTCCTCCCCATAAAACTAAAATATTTTTTCTTTAAGAATAAAAGAACTCTTTTACTCTATCTATTATTGTTTTAAATATGCTTTCATTTGGCTGTCTATCTATACTGCTTGATACAGATTTTACATAAGGTCTTGCAGCAATATATCTAACAAGTGCATAACTAGTTCTAAACTCTGGTTTTATTGTACTTATTAGTCTTCCTGTTGACATTTTTACAGGTATATTCAAATTTATCTTACCTGCAACATCACTTTTATTAATTGTTGTAATACCTCTTCCTGTTAATATAACAGTATTTATGTTTTGCTTTACATTATTATTTGTTATATCTTTATTTATTAATGTAAATATTTCTTCAATTCTTGCTTCAATTATTTCTATTAACTCTGAGCTCTTTATGATCTTATTTCTATTCTCATCTTTACAAGTGTTTAACATTATCTCATTATCATTATCTATAAATGATTTTAAAGCAAGCCCATATTGTTTTTTTAGTTTTTCTGCTTCTTCTTCTGAAATATTTAATACTAATGATATATCATTTGTAATATTATCTCCTCCTAGAGGAATTGTATTTGTATAAGTAAAATTATTGCCTTCAAATACACCTATTTCTGTATTTCCTGCCCCAATATCAAGTAACATTACATTATCATATAATTCATTAGTATCTAACATTAAATTTTTTTCTGCTAAAGCTGTTGGAACTATTCCATCAATTTCAATTCCAACTCTTTTAAAGATTGATGTTAATTGTCTTACATAATCTTTATTTGCTAAGATAACTTGTGCTTTTAGTGTAAAATTTGAGCTTAAATTGCCAACTGGATCTGCGACAATTTTTCCGTTATCAAGTATTACTTCTGATGGTACTATATCTATTATTGTTTTCCCTTCTGGTATTTCAATATCTTTAGCTTGCACAATTGCACTTTGAACATCTTTTAATGATATACCAGCAAATTTGTCTTTTAGTTCTTTTAATATGCTATTTTGAACTATTGTAACTTCTTTTCCAGGAATAGTTACATATGCTGAGTTTATTTTAAATTCCGCTTCTTCCTCAGCATCTTTTATAGTTTTTGCAACACTTAAACTAACTTCTTCTTCATTAATAATTTTGCCTTTTTTTATACCATTGCATTTACAAGATGTGCTACATAGTGTTTCGATTTGTCCAAAGTTATTAACCTCTCCAACAACTGTGCAAACCTTAGATGTACCTATATCAATACCAACTATGATATCACCTATTGCCAAAATGATTCCTCCATTTATTTTTGTTAAAATTTCTATATTATATAGATTGTTTTCTTCTTTGTTATATATATTACATTTTCATAAAAAAGTCAATATAAATTGAAACATTTTTGAAATAAATTTGTAATAATTTTGATATTTGTGTAATATGTTTGTAATATATTTTTAATTTTGTTTTTCTTTCTTTTTTATTGTCTTATTTTTAGATTTTTCTCTCCACAAATCGATATAATATCTCCTAATTATTGTCAAATTTGTAAACATCCTTCCTACAAAAACTACTAATGCTGCTAAATATATATCTATATTTAGTTTTTGACCTAAATATGTTAATGCTATTGATAATATGCTATTGCAGAAAAAACCAGATATAAAAATTGTTAAATCAAAATTCTTCTTCAAAACTGATGTTATTCCACCAAATACAGAATCTAAAGCTGCTACAACAGCTATTGCTAAAAATGTTGAATATGTATATGGTATCATTGGTGCATTTATTCCTATAAGGGCTCCTATAATACATCCAAAAATAATTGCTATTACTATCATTTTACATTTTCCTTTCTAATTATTCTTTGTCTTTCATATATTTTTTATCAATAGTACCTGTATATGCTTTTATTACAACTGGTCTATTATATCCTGATGTTTGAATCTCTACTCCATGTCCCTCTTCTTTTAGTGCTTGTAACATACTTGAACTTATACTTACTGCACTTTCAAGATATGCTTTATTTCCTATTGCTTTTATTACATATGGTGATGTTATTCTTTGTCCATTTACTTGTATAAAAGGTGTACTGCTTGATCCTATTAGAAATATATCACTATTTCCTATAATTCTTTGATCATTTATAGAAATAGCTTCTGCTCCTGCTGATAATAAGTCTCTAATAACTCTCAATAAGTCTAAACTTGAAACTGAAACTATTTTTTCATCAGAATTTTTCAATTCATTTCCACCGTTGTCTGTTAATATTATTGTTATTCCTTCTCCTTGAACATCTGTCATACCAAGATATGTACTTAATTCTTCTAATTCATTTTGTAATAATTTAGCAGTTTTCTCATCTGATTCTTTTTCTGTTTGATATTCTGTTATTTTATTAATTGTTTCTTCATATTTCTCTTGTATTTCAGAATATTTTTTTCTGTAATCAGCAAGTTCTGTTCTTAATTCTTCTTCCCTCATACTTTCTATTGATGTTATATCTGTTTGTTTAACAACCTTAAATTGCATAAACATTACTAACATTAAAGCTAAACATGCAATTCCTATTGTTATTGACATAACAATTTTTTCTCTACTTAGATTAATTTTTTTCATATTAAATTCTCTTTTCCTTTATTTTTTATTTGTTGTTTATTGTTTGTGCATATTCAAATTTATATGTTCCAGTATATTTTGGAATTGTTATATTATCAGATGTTTTAAAATCTACTTGAATTCTATCTCCTTCTAATACTTTTAAATACCCACCATTTCTATATGTATTTTTTAACAATTCTGGCATTCCTATAGCCTTTATTGTAAATGGTGCTCCTACTCTTTGTCCGTTAATTTTTATAACTGCTCCAATACATTCTATAACTGTATTTGATACAATTCTTTGATCATTAATTGAAATTGCTTCTGCTCCTGCATTTTTTAATTCATTTACTATGCTAATAAGATCTTCAGCATGTACTATTGTAGAATTAGGATCAAATGTTGATTGAACCATTGCGTCATCAACTTTTATTATTACTCCTTTTCCAGTAACGTCTGTTAATCCTAATTGTGTACTTAATGTTTTTATATTTTCTTGTATTTCCGCTAACTCACTATTGTTTTCTGTTGCACTTTTTCTTTCATCTTCTAATAGTTTTTCTGCTTTTTCTTCATTTGCATACAGATTATCATAATTTTCTTTTGTTCTTAATATTGTATCTCTTAATTCATTTTCCGTTGAATTTCTACTTGTAGTTGTCCCAATTCTAGATATTGTTCTAACTTGTATTGCAATTCCACAAGATAATGCTACACACATTCCACCTAATATTAAACTAATTTTCATTTTCTTATTCATGTGCATTCTTCCTCTCTAAAATCATTGATTTTCTGTAAAATATGGTACAAATCCCTCATTTAAATTTCCATTAACATTTATTGTTCCTGCTTTTCCATTTTCTCTTTCCATAATTGATTTTATATAGTATGTTTTATCTTTTAAGTTTGTTGCATTTCCTAGATTAATTGTTAAGTTCAAATTATCCAAACTCAATATATATTCATTTTTAACTTGTATTTTTAATATTTGATCATATATTCCAATCTTTGTCATTTCTTCTTTTATGTGTAATATATTTTCTAATTTCAAATTCAAATCATCATTTTCAAGTCTTTTCTTTTTTTCAATATTTTCTTCTGTTATTTCCATTCCATATATTGTTACTAACCCTCTTGATTCTTGTGAATAATCTACTATATATCCTTGTTCATCAATATATATATAATATCCATTATCAGTTATTATTTGAAATTCTGCAATTCGTTCTTTTACATTGATTTCTATTGTATCTGGCATTTTTTTTGTTACTATTGCATCTTCAATATATCCATTTTGCTTTATTCTTACTTTTGATATTATATTAATATTTGAAAATATACTATTTCCTATTTTTATTCCTGATTGTTCTATAATTTTTTGTTTATCAACTTGTGAATTCCCCATAACTTCTATATTTTTTATTTTAAATGTTGGAGAATTCAATAGATATAAAACAATAATTGTAATTAGCATTATTAATATACTTGTTATTAGTCTTTTCTTTCTTCTTTTTCTTCTCTTTTTTTCTATTTCTCTTTGTTTATTAAAACTACCACTTTTTTTATTTGATGGCATACTTCTTCCTCACCTTCAAATATATTTTTACTCAATTCCTAATATCTTTTTCGCTCTTTCTTCATCTTCTAATGTTGCATCTCTTACACCTTCTAATTCATATTTTTGTCCAAGTTTTTCCCATTTGTATTTTCCCATACTATGATATTTTAAAATTTGAACTTTTTCTACAGTTTTTAATGTTGCTAAAAATTCTTTTAGTTTTACCAAATCTTTTTCATCATCAGTATATCCTGGAACTAGTACTTGTCTAATCCACATTTTTTTGTTATTTTCGCTTAAATATCTAGCAAATTCTAATTCTTTTTTATTTGAAAATCCAACTAAATCTTTACATTTTTCATCATCTATATGTTTTATATCTAATAAAACTAAATCTGTATATTTAAGTACTTCTTTTATATCTTCTGTAATATTAAACATTCCTGATGTATCTATACATGTATTTATTTTTTCTTCTTTTAATCTTTTAAAAAATTCTATTAAAAATTTTACCTGTAGTAATGGTTCTCCGCCTGTTACTGTTACTCCACCACCTGATAAATTCATATATGTTTTATATCTTTTTACTTTTTCTATTATTTCTTCTAATGTTTTTTCTTCACCTAATGTCATATCCCATGTATCTCTATTATGACAATATTTACATTTTAAACTACATCCTTGCAAAAACAAAACAAATCTTATTCCTGGTCCATCAACTGTTCCAAAGCTTTCTATTGAATGCACTTTCGCTACATTATTTAATTTGTTTTCCATGTAAACCTCCATTATTCTTTGTATTGACTACTATATATTTTACTCTATGAATGTGAAAATATCAAGATATTCTTGTTATTTTTTATTATAAAAAATTGCCACATCCAAAGTATAAATACTTTAAAATGTGGCAATTTTGTTAACTAGCCATCTGACTAGTTGTCGCGTTCCAAAGAGTCAACGCAGTCTGCAAACTAATCGGCCCCACACTAAATGAGTAACCAGAATCAGCAGAGCTATAACTCGTCTGGGTAATAGTGATTCCTTCAATCGGGCTCGTAACTTGTTTCTGACTATCCCACTGGCTTCCCTTAATAGAGAAGTCAAAATACAGTCCAGAATTCAAATTACCATGGATACGGACCGTAGATCCTTCACCATAACCATACTGCTTCCACTGACCATCACCAAGATCAATGGTCTGATCGATTTCGTTCCAACTGTCTTGATACCAATTCGTCGAAACGTTGTTGCCCATAAGGGCCATGAGCTGAAGCCAGTTCATGTTGTTGTAGTTCTGATTTCCGTTAGCATTGCCACCAGAAAGCAGAATCTGCAAGACCATAACGATTGCAACAATGATGTTTTGCATGATGTTTCCTCCATTTTTCGTTACGTGTGTTTTTTATAAGGTTTTTACCTTATTCTTACATTTATAATTATACTATATTTAATCTCTTATGTCAATCTAATCCGAAACTTATCCCTAATGCATTATTTAATTCATTAATTATTTTATTATCATCTATATGCCCTATTTTTTCTTTTAATCTACTTTTATCTATTGTTCTAATTTGCTCTACTAATACAACAGAATTATTCTTAAGTCCACTTGTATTTTCTCTTATTTCAATATGTGTAGGTAATTTAGTTTTATTAGTTTGAGAAGTTATAGCTGCTGCAATTACAGTTGGACTATATTTATTTCCTAAATCATTTTGAATTATTAAAACTGGTCTAATTCCTCCTTGCTCTGATCCAATAACTGGACTTAAATCTGCATAAAACATATCTCCTCTTTTTACTATCATATTCTTCACTCCTAAGTTTTCTATATATCAAGTCTATATATTTGTATTTTTCTTAGTTCGAAGTAGAGATAGTTTTAAAACTTACACATTAATCTCTACCTCATTATATAATATGTAAATTCTTTCTTTTTGTTTATTATCTTTTATTTCTAATTTTACTGGCTTATATGTTTTTTTATTTATATATAATATCTTTTCTTTTACATAAATATTTTCTTTATCATTTTTTACTTTCATTATTATTTCATCATCTTTTTCTTCATAATTAGATTCATTACTATTTTTATACTCATCTATAAACATCGATAAGTCTAAATTATTATTTTCTAAATTTGTATAATTTTCTATTATTTCATTTAAGTTTAGGTTGCTATTTTCTATTTTTAAATTTTTTCCATCATTAATTATTTTTACTCCTGCTATATTACTTGGCTCAATTACTTCTTGAATATGTTCTTTATCTTTTTGATATTTTTGCTTTAATATATATTTATTACTATTTTTATTACTTGTTATATTTACTGTTACTTCTGCTTCATAAGAACTAAGATTTAAAATATAGTCTACTATTTCTTGACTATTTTTATTATTACCAATTTTCAAATTTTTAATGCTATTTTTGTAAAAAATAAAGCCAACACTTATAATGAAAATTATAAACAATAAAATTAAATAATATTTTTTCTTCATATTTGCTCCTTTTCTAACAATATTAATTAATTTTATTATTCAAAAAAGTTTTTATGCTTTTAAACATAAAAAAAGAACTAAAACCTTAGTTCTTCATTTTGGTGGCTTCAAGTGGAATCGAACCACTGACACGGGGATTTTCAGTCCCCTGCTCTACCAACTGAGCTATAAAGCCATACCCTTATATAAAAAAATGGCGACCTGGATCAGGCTCGAACCGACGACCTCTAGCGTGACAGGCTAGCGTTCTAACCAACTGAACTACCAGGCCGTAAAACATGGTGGTCGCTATAGGGCTCGAACCTATGACCCTCTGCTTGTAAGGCAGATGCTCTCCCAGCTGAGCTAAGCGACCATGTCTTTCGACATTGACTAGTATACTATGTTTTATATAAATTGTCAATACATTTTTTAAAATTTTTTAATTTTTTTTATTTTAATTTATAGTAGTACTTGTAGCCCCTGTGCCTACTACATTTTCTTGTAAAGACTTCCATGTGTTACAGCCAATTATTCCATCAACACTTAACTCTCTTGATGCCTGATATCTTCTTACTGCATTTTGCGTTTGTCCTCCAAAAACACCATCTAATCCACCCGTAGTATATCCTAATGTATTTAAATCATCTTGCGCAACACAAACATAATTTCCTCTTGAATTTTGTTTAATTAAAGGAAATCCTCCTGAAGTACATGCCGCTGTTCCAAATCTTCTATCAAAATGTACCCATGTTGGTGACAAAGATTCTGGTTCAATATATGTCCACACACCAGAATTTCTAGCACTGTTTCTTAATACTGTTCTTTGTATATTAGTTAATGTTTGCCCAACATCAAATGCTGTTCCAGCATAATGTTGACTCTGATTTCCGATGTCCTCCCTCATATGGGCGTTTAAATGCAAATCCAACATATATAGGAGCACCATATATATATCTTTGACTATTCCAAGCCTGCATTGTTCTTTTATCAGTCCATAAAATATTACTTTTACTAGAACCTCTAAATTCCCTTACCTTTAATGTTCCATTGGTATTATATGGCATAGATTCGTTCTCGCCTCTATAATATGTCTCCATTCTATTAGTATCTTGATTATACACTAAAATTTTTGCCAAAAAAATCCCCTTCCTTTCATAACAAATAAAAAAATCTCTATTAATCATATAATATGATTAATAAAGATTTTTGTTTATCTTTTTTCTTTACATTTTACTATAACTCTTTGTTGACTATCATCTGTACATGTTATTAATGTAACTTCTCTTCTTCCATTTGTTTTTTGAGTTGTATCTTCAGTATTGCTTGGAGCTACTGTATGAATATCATATACTTCATAATCTATTGTTTTTTCATTTAAACCTGTTATTTGTACTATATCACCAACTTCAAGAGTAGGAACTTTACTAAAAAATCTTTTGTTTCTCCAGTTATGTCCTACTAAGCATAAATTTCCAACTTCATTAGGATTAGCTCCGTGAAATTTACAAATTGAGACTTTTAAAAGTTCATCTGACCAATGATCTAGTATTGCATAATCTACTCCTATTTTTGGAATTACAACTCTTCCTATATAATTATATGTTTTTCCATCTTTAGCAGTATATGTTTTTGCTTGTACTTGAGTTGATTGGCTTGAACTTTTTTCTTCTATTGGTTGTTGAAATTCTTGAATATTTGTTGAAACATCTTGTGTTATTTTTACTATTAATGCATTTTCTTCTTGATCTACAATCGTAGAATCTGCAAACATGTTTTGTAATATGTTATTAGAAACTTCTGATTCTTTATTTCTATCAACTTCAGCATAAATATACATTGTTGATAAACATATCATGCAAAATAGTGATATAACGAACATCAATTTATACATTTTCTTTTTTCTCTTAAGTTCTGGTGTTACATATATTTTTTCTGTTACCAAAATTTGGTTCATTTTGCCCTTCCTTTCTACTCTTGTTTAACTATTATTTGTTACTTGGTACAATAGTTATCGTTTCTATAATTCCTGTACTTTTATTATATCCTATTGTTATATTATATTTTTCTTCTGAAGATATTTTTTCTAAAATTGCATTTGCTAAATCTGTATTTTGTGTATCTTTTTTTATGTTTAATTTTATACTTTCTTTTATTTTTTCACTAGATGATGTACTTTCAGATTGTACTGGTGTTATGTCAACGCTTTCAAGATTATTGCTTGCAATTTGAATTAAATCTTTTACACTATCTGCTGGAATATCTGTTCCATTATAAAATTCAAATTTGGCATTAAATCTATTTATTTCTTCTTTCGTTACTTGATTATCTGCTGGAGTTTCTGGTTGATCTGATGATGTATCATCATCAAAATTTCCTTCACTTATAATTCCTTTTAATGCTGACATTAAATCTTCAGATTTTAATTTTTTTACTAATAAATTATATCTTTTTAATAAAGTATCTGTATATGCTGTTTTCATTTTATCCACAACTTTTCCTAAAAGTTCAGAACTTAAATTGTTTAATACAACATTATTAGAAGATCCTAATTCCATTTTTTGTTCTACATTATCTGTTATTGTATTCTTAGCAATAACATTTATATTTACAATTCCTTTATAAAAATCTAAATTCAAATCTGTTGTTTTATAGTCACTTTCCAATGTTGCTTCTACTGAATATTTATCATCTCCATTAACAATTTCTAAATTCAATGTATATGTTTCTTTTGCATCTGTTGTTTGTTTATTTAACACTAATTGTTGATTTATTTCTTTTTCACTATTTAATGTCTCATGTTGTATTTTTAATATATCTTTTCCATCACTATTAGATGTTTCAATAATAATTGAGTCCGTTCCTAAATTTATTGATGTTCTAACTATACTCTTATTTTGTTTATATATTGTAACTTTTAAATTTGAAAATTCAGTATCTTCTGCTTGTCTTAAAAGATTATTAAAATAGTTTTCATATTTCTTTGTATCATTCATCAAATTACCAACTTTACTCAAAATAATTTCATCATTTTCTAATTCACTTAATAATTTAATTACTAAATTTTGAACTTGTAAATTATTTAATTCACAAGAATATGCTGTTGTTTTTAATGTCTGTGAATTAACTGTTATTAATGAATCACTTTTTTTACTAAATGTTCCATCTGCTAAAGCACTAACTATAATTTGCATATATTTTTGTTTTAATTCTTGGTAATCTTGTTCTGTAAATAATATTCCATCATAAAACTCTTTATCATCTTCTATTATACTTTTCATTATTGCTAAATTATCATCTGTTAAATCTAGACCATTTATATTTTTACCTTCATTCAATGTTACAAATTGATTGAAAATGTTTGTAAATCTTATTCCATACAAATTCTCTGATTGAATACCTTCTACCTGTACAATACTTCTATCGCCAAATAATATTTGAGCATTTTTGTAGTTATATTTATCTTCTTTTTGAGTTTTCATATTAATATTTAGATTATTATATCCACTTGAAATTTCTCCACCTTCTGAATATTTAAAATTTACTGATGTGTTTGTCTCACAATTTTGGTCATTAATTTTATTTTTATAATTTTCTAAAATTTTTGAATCTGCAATTTTTTCTACATTTTCTACAGTTTCTGATATGTAATTAAAGAATAATTTTTTATTTCCTTTAAAAATATCTGTTGCTAAAAATAAATATGCAAAAACACCAGCAACAATTGCTACAATTAAAAATATTATAATAATTATTATTCCTATTTTTTTACCTCTCATACTAATTTTCCTTTCTTATCCTTTGTTTTACTGCTTCATATACTACTATTCCTGTTGAAACAGAAGCATTTAAAGATTGAACTTTTCCTTTCATTGGAATTTTTACAAGGAAATCACAATTTTTCTTAACTTTTTCTCCTATTCCTTTTCCTTCATTTCCTATTACAATTGCTAAAGCTCCTGTTAAATCTTGATTATAATAATATTTGTTTGTATCAACTGCTGTCCCGCAAACCCATAATCCAGCTTTTTTTAATTCTTCGATTGCATCTGAAATATTTGTTACTCTTGCTATCTTCATATGTTCAACAGCTCCTGCAGATGCTTTATTTACTGTACTATTTACTGACACTGCCCTTCTCTTTGGAATAATTACACCATGTACTCCTGCAGTTTCTGCTGTTCTTATTATTGAACCTAGATTATGTGGATCTTCTATTCCATCTAAAACTATTACAAATGGATCTTCATTTCTTTCTTTTGCAACTTCTAAGATATCTGATATTTCTACATATTCAAATGGTGGAACTATTGCAATAACTCCTTGATAGTTTTCCTCTTGCGCCATTTCATCCATTTGTTTTTTATCTTTTTCAACAACTATTATTTTTCTTTCTTTTGCAATCCCAAGAATTTTATTTATTGAACCATGTTTTTCTCCTCTTGTTACAAATATTTTATTAACATCTTTTCCACTTTCTAATAATTCTAAAACTGAATTTCTTCCTTCTATTTGATCATCAAATCTTTTTTCTGCATCTTCTTCTCTTCTTATTTCTTTACGTTTCTCTTCTTTTCTTCTATCTGTTGTCTCCATTTTTGAATTTTTTCTGTCAGGCATTTTTCTTCTATCTTGCCCGCTTCTTCTTTCATGTTCTCTTCTTTCAACTCTATTTACTCTCATAAATTTCTCCTTACTTTTATAAATTATTCTTCATCTAATTTTAGAACTGATAAAAAGGCTTCTTGTGGCATTTCTACATTTCCTATTTGTCTCATTCTCTTTTTTCCTCTTTTTTGTTTTTCAAGTAATTTTTTCTTTCTTGTAATATCTCCACCATAACATTTTGCAAGTACATCTTTTCTCATTGCAGATATTGTTTCTCTAGCTATTATTGTACCTCCTACAACTGCTTGTAATGGTATTGCAAATAAATGTCTTGGTATAACTTCTTTTAGTTTTTCTACCATTTTTTTGCCTCTATCATATGCATTATCTTTAAATACTATAAATGATAATGCGTCAACTGGTTCTCCATTTACATGTATATCTAATTTTACAAGATTTGATTTTCTATATTCTTTAAATTCATAATCAAATGATGCATATCCTTTTGTTCTTGATTTTAAACTGTCAAAAAAGTCATATATTATTTCATTTAATGGCATTTCATATATTAGTGTTACTCTATTATCATCTAAATATTTCATGTCAATAAATATTCCTCTACGATTTTGACAAATATCCATTATATTTCCTATATATTCTTTTGGTGTTATTATGTCTGCTGTAACTATTGGTTCTTCCATATATGAGATTTCTGTTTGTGGTGGCAAATCTGCTGGATTATATACATCAAGTATTTCTCCAGTTGTTTTATGAACTTTATATATAACAGATGGTGCTGTTGTTATTAACCCTAAATCAAATTCTCTGTCAAGTCTTTCTTCAATTATTTCTAAATGTAATAATCCTAAAAATCCACATCTAAATCCAAATCCTAATGCAGCTGATGTTTCTGGCTCATATTCTAATGCTGCATCATTTAATTTCAATTTTTCTAATGCTATTTTTAAATTTTCATATTCACTTCCATCTACTGGATATAATCCACAATACACCATTGGTGTTACTTTTTTATATCCTGGTAATGGCTTATCTGCTGGATTATTCTTTAATGTTATTGTATCACCAACATGAATATCTGTTAAACTTTTTATACTTGCTGCAATATAACCAACTTCTCCTGCTTTTATCTCTTTTGTTGGTAAATATTGTCCTGGTGCAAAATATCCTACTTCTGCTATTGTATAAGTTGTACCTGTTGCCATTAGCAATATTTCATCACCAACTTTTAATGTTCCATCCATTACTCTTACATATGCTACTGCACCTTTGTAATTATCATAATATGAATCAAATATTAAACATTTGGCTTTTGCATTTTCATCACCTTTTGGTGCTGGTAAATCTGTTACAATTCTTTCTAATACTTCTTCTACATTTAGTCCAGATTTAGCTGAAATACATGGTGCATCCATTGCTGGAATTCCTATTATATCTTCTATTTCTTTTTTTACTTCATCTGGTCTTGCATTTGGTAAATCTATTTTATTTATAACTGGTAATATTTCCAAATTATTATCCATTGCTAGATATACATTTGCAAGTGTTTGTGCTTCAACACCTTGACTAGCATCTACTACCAATATTGCTCCATCACATGCTGCTAGACTTCTTGAAACTTCATAATTAAAATCAACATGACCTGGTGTGTCTATTAGGTTAAGTGTATATTCTTCTCCATCTTTTGCTTTATATTTCATTCTTACAGCTTGTGATTTAATAGTTATACCTCTTTCTCTTTCAATATCCATATTATCAAGAATTTGGTCTTCCATTTCTCTTTGAGACAATACTCCAGTTTTTTCTATTAATCTGTCTGCAAGTGTTGATTTTCCATGGTCTATATGTGCTATTATGCTAAAATTTCTTATTTTATCTTGGCTCATATTATTGTTGTTAGTAATGAATTCTAACATTCTCCTTTCTCTCATATTATTCGACTATTTTATTATAACATGTTTCTTTGATTTTTTCACTATTTTAGGCAAAAAAAGAGAGAATTTTTTATTCTCCCTTTATTCTACTACTGTAACTGGTAAATATCTAACTCCCCATGCTAATGCTTCTGCATGTGAATTCATATATACATCTATTCTATTCCCTTGAATAGCTCCTCCTCTATCTTCTACAGTATATGTGTATCCACCTATATCTAATTGTGTTCCAAATGAAAATTGGCTAGATGTTGCAACTGTTCTTCCTGCTGTTGCTTTTGTTCCAGATGCTGTTATTCCATTTGTTTTACCGCAACATTTTGCACAAGAACAATATGCCGTTACTTTAAATATTCTTGTTTCTCCAACTTTATTTCCTGTTGTTTGTGTTCTTTCATATCCTGCTCTTGATGTTGTTACAATATTTTTTTGTACTTGTACAATTCTATCAATAGGCTCTTTTATAATTTCTTCTGAAAGAACTATTTTTTCTATTTGTTCGTCATTTTGATATTTTGTTTTATATGTTACTTCTTTTAATCCGTCTTGACCTTGTTGAATTACTCTATTTTTTGTATCTGTTGCACCTTGTGAGGCATCTTTTGTAATTGTTTCATATGGTATTATTTCTTGTTCTACTTCTATTTTTTCTACTATTGGTGAATATCCTTTTAATATTTCATCTAATGTTGTCTCAATTCCACTTTCAGAAATTTTGGCAATTTGAACTTCTTGAACGGATTTATTTGTAATAACTATTTTATTACTTTCATTTATATCATCGTCTAAACCTGGACTTACTCTTTCGTCTTCTTCTACAAAAATATTATTATCTTCTAATATTTCATATACATTTGTTTTTGATGTTATAACAGACATCTTATATCCATTTGCTAAAGTTATTTCAACTGTTCTAATGCTTGTTTCCGTAGCTCTTACAGTTACTCCTAGCAAAAGTATTATTATCAAACTTACTCCAATTATTTTCATAATAGAAATAGATGCTTTATCTTTTTTATCCATAAAAATCATAAAACCTCCTTTTAATGACAAAATTATTATACACATTTTTTGTTTTCTTGTCAAATTTTTTATTTTTTTGTTATAACCTTCCGTAAGTCTTGACATTACTTGCTAACATTATATTATATGTTGCTTGTACTGAAAAAATTCCAAAAATTTCTCATTAGTTTTTTCCATTATTTATTTTAATATTTTTGTTGTAAAAAATGTTATTATATGATAATATATATTCGTAAGGAGGTATTTTTATGGGATGGATTATTTTAATAGTTGTTGTATTAATCCTTATATGGATAGTAAGTGTATATAATGGATTAATTTCATCTAGACAAAAAGTTGAAAATGCTTGGAGTCAAATTGATGTACAACTACAAAGAAGATTTGATTTAATACCTAATTTTGTAGAAACTGTAAAAGGATATATGACTCACGAGTCTGAGACATTTGAAAAAATAGCAAAATTAAGAACATCTTGGGCAAATACTTCTTCAGTTGGAGAAAAAGCAAAATTAGATGGAGAACTTTCAAGCACATTAAAAACAATTATGGCAGTTTCTGAAAATTATCCTGAATTAAAAGCAAATACAAATTTTGCTGATTTATCTGAAGAATTACGCAACACAGAAAATAAAATTTCTTTTTCTAGACAATTTTATAATGACAGTGTAACAAGATATAACACAAAATTAGAACTTTTCCCTTCAAATTTAGTTGCTGGAATGTTTAATTTCCAAAAGAAAGAATTATTTGCAGCAGAAAGTGATGAAGCAAGAAAAAATGTCAAAGTAGATTTTAGTAAATAATGTTAAGGATAGAATTTTTTCTATCCTTTAATATTATAAATTATTAGTAGGAGAAAAATATGTTTGAAGATATAAAGAAAAATAAAATAAAATCATGGTTTATAGTTCTATTATTTTTAGCATTTATTGCAGTAATTGTTTATTATATTTGTATGGCTCTAGATTTAGGTGAACTTTCTATTATAATTGCCATGATTTTTGCAATTGTATCAACATGGAGCTCATATTATTATAGTGATAAAATTGTTTTAAAATTAAATAATGCAAGACCTGCAACAAGAGAGGAAGATTTAAAATTAGTAAATATTTTAGATTCCTTAGTTATTTCAGCCGGCTTACCAGAAAAGCCTCAATTATATGTTATAGAAGATGCTCAACCAAATGCTTTTGCAACTGGTAGGAATCCAAAACATGCTGTAATATGTGTCACAACTGGTTTATTAGAAAAACTTGACTATTATGAACTTGAAGGTGTTTTAGCACATGAAATGTCTCATATTAAAAATTATGATATTCTTTTATCAGCTGTTGTTTCTGTAATGGTAGGATTTGTTGTAATTTTATCTGATTGGTTTACTAGAATTTCTTTTTATGGTGGTAGACGTGGACGTGATGGAGATAATGATAATAATGGTAATGCCATTATTATGCTAATTGGATTAATATTCTTAATCTTAGCTCCAATATTTGGTCAGCTTATGCAACTTGCAATTTCAAGAAAAAGAGAATTTTTAGCAGATGCTACTGCTATTGAATTTACTAGAAATCCAGATGGTTTGATTTCTGCCCTTGAAAAAATTTCAGCTGATCCAAATGAATTAAAAGTTGCTAATAAGGCTACTGAAAATATGTATATTGCAAATCCTTTTAGAAATAAGAAAAAATCTTCTGATTTGTGGTCTACACATCCAAGTACAGAAGCAAGAATTGAAGCTTTAAGAAATTTAAAATAGTAAAAAAAATCGCCATAATGGCGATTTTTCTTATTTCTTCAATTCTTCTGCAAACATTTTGTTAAGCATTTGAGGATTTGCTTTTCCTTTTGTTTCTTTCATAGCTTGACCAACTAAAAATCCTAATGCTCTATCTTTACCAGCTTTAAAATCTGCAACAGATTGAGGATTTGTTTCAATAATCTTTAATACAACTTCTTTGATTGCTCCCTCATCTGAAATCTGTATCCAACCTTTTTCTTTTATAATATCTTCTGGATCTCTTGGATTTTCAAATAATTCTATCAATACTTTTTTGCCGATGCTTGAACTAATTGTTCCTTTATCTATTAATGTTACTAATTTTGCTAATTGTTTTGCATCAAATGGTATTTCTTTAGGATCCATTTCTGTTTCATTTAGTATCCTTGAAATGTCTGAAATTATCCAGTTATTTACTGCTTTGTAATTTCCACATATTTCAGAAGCTTTTTCAAATAAATCTGATAAATATTTTGAAGATGTTATTATTCCAGCATCTTTTTCAGATAATTTATAATCTCTTAAATATCTTTCTTTTCTACTTTCTGGCATTTCTGGCAATGTTTTTCTAATATTTTCAATATATTCTTCTGATAATTTTATTGCAACTAAATCAGGTTCTGGAAAATACCTATAATCTTGTGCATTTTCCTTATCTCTCATTGAAAATGTCTTTCCTGATACTTCATCCCATCTTAATGTTTCTTGATCAACAGCTCCTCCATTATCTATAACTTCTACTTGTCTACCTATTTCATATTCAAGTGCTCTTGTTATACTTCTAAATGAGTTCATATTTTTCATTTCTGTTCTTGTGCCAAGTTTTTCTGATCCTATTGGACGAATTGATGTGTTAACATCTGCTCTGAAAGATCCTTCTTCCATCTTACAGTCTGATACTTCTACATATTCAAGTATTGATTTTAATTTTCTTAAATATGCATCAACTTCTTCTATTGATCTAAAATCTGGTTCTGATACAATTTCTATTAATGGAACTCCAGCTCTATTCAAATCTATAAGTGCTCCTCCTGCTAAGTCATCATGATCTAATTTTCCAGCATCATCTTCTATATGAATACGTGTTATTCCTATTTTCTTTTTTCCTTGACTTGTTTCTATTTCTATATATCCATGTTCACACAATGGTTTATCAAATTGTGAAATCTGATATGCTCTTGGTGTATCTGGATAGAAATAGTTTTTTCTATCATTTTTACTATCTCTTGATATTGTACAATGTGTAGCAAGTCCAGCTTTTACTGCATATTCTACTACTTTTTCATTTAATGTTGGTAATGTTCCTGGCATTGCCATACATACTGGACATACTTGTGTATTTGGAGCTGCACCAAATTTTGTTGGACAACTACAAAATATTTTTGTTTTTGTTGCTAATTCTGCATGGACTTCTAAGCCCATTACAACTTCATAATCATTCCTTGGCATTTTCTCCTCCTTGTTCCTTTTCTTGAATCACTTCATTACTCATATTATTTTTTTCATTATCATTTGTTAAATCTTCTGGATTTACTTTTATCCATTCTTGTAATCTATATTGTCTGTAAAAATTTTCTCTTTTTCTTTCTTCTGATGCAAAAAAATCTAATTTTGTTCTTCCATATTCATTACGCATCTTATATAAGCTTTTCTCTAATTTTTTAAACAATTTCTGCTTTTTAGTTCTTTCTATCCAACATTCTTTTACTTCTCTTAATAATTGTTGTTGAAAATCAGTATTAAAACATCTATCTATAATTTGAGCCAGATTTAAAATTGCATTTAAATGTCTAGGAACTCCCCTCTCTTTAAACTCTAATTGAGTACTATAATTTTTCACTACTTTTATGCTTCCAGCTTCCATAACTATACTAGTCCAATATAAGTTAGATGATAACTGATCTTCAATAAAAATATATATTTTACTCCCATTTTCATCTTGAAGCACATAATCTTTTCTATTTGGTATTCCAAATCTAGTTACTGATTTAATCATTTCATATATCGGAGCTTTAGGGTCTGGCAAATATTCTTTGTCTCTTATATTATTTTCTTCTTTATTTCTATCAGCTTCCAATTCTTGCAACATATCTTTGGGAATATATTTTGCTAACCAATCAATTGAAATTTTAGCTAAGTCTCTTTCAGTCAGTGGTATTTGTGGTTCTTTTCTAAAAATTGAAAAAATACTCCTATTTTTCGCATTAACTACTGAATTATTCTTTGCTTTTACATAAATTAATGATTTACTTTTTGAAGGATTTTCCTCTTTTTCTTCAAATCTTTCTCTTTGAGCATAACTTAATACTTTCCATATTTCACTATTATGTATAGCCTCTGTTCCTCCCATAAGTTCATACTTTATTTTTTCAACATAATTTTTAATTTTAGGATTCTTACTTTGCTGTAATCTAGTAATTTCTCTGTTTAAGTATATCATAATTCCAATTTCATCTTCTTTTGGAATATCTATTTTTTCAGGATATTCTTGATTTACTCTTTTAAAAATTAATCTTGCTTGCAATTCATAAATTTTAGCCTCTAATAAATCTCTTTCTTCTAAACTATAACCAGAAAAATTTTCTTTATATCTTTGTACTAAACTATGCACTTCTTTTTCGAAATCTTCTAATGTAAATTGTTCACTTTCATATAATAATTCTTCAACTTGTCCAATTATAATAGAACTTTTATCTTGAAAAGTCTTTTCTTTTCCTAATGTTTTTTCATATTGTTCAATTTCTAACTCTAATTCTGTAATTTTATCTAATAATTCTGAGTCACTTGTTTTTTGAAGTAAGTTATTATATTTTTTTAAAAAATCTGCTGCAGTATTTGTATCATATAACAATATTTGTGAAATTTTCAATTTTAAAGGTCTTAAGTACTTTTCATATATTTGGTTTCTTTGACCTTCAGAATATTTCATTTCATCTCCCATTTTATGCTCCTCTCATTTGGTTATATTATTTTTTAAATGTAGGTTTGTATTTTTCTCTGAACTTTGTTTCTTGTTCATAAGCATAAGCTGTTTTTATGATTGTTTCTTCATCAAATTTCTTACCGATTATTTGCATACCAATTGGAAGTCCATTACTATCTATTCCACAAGGGATTGACATTCCTGGTAATCCTGCAATATTTACAGAAACTGTACATATATCTGCTAAATACATTTCCATTGGATTTGTTGATTTTTCACCTAATTTGAATGCTGTTGTTGGTGATGTTGGTGTTACTATTACATCATATTTTTCAAATGCTTTATTAAATTCGTTCATAACAAGTGTTCTAACTTGTTGAGCCTTTTTATAATATGCATCATAATAACCTGATGATAATACATAAGTTCCAAGTATTATTCTTCTCTTTACTTCTGCACCAAATCCTTCACTTCTTGATTTTTTATAAATTTCTTTTAATGTTTTGGCTTCTGGTGATCTATATGTATATCTTATTCCATCAAATCTTCCTAAATTTGAACTTGCTTCTGCACATGCTATTATATAATATGTTGCTAATGCATATTGAGCAATATCTAATGAAAACTCTTCTACTTCTGCTCCCATTTCTTTATATTTTTCAATTGCTTCTTCTAATGATTTTTTTACTTCAGGATTTATTCCTTCTCCATAAAATTCTTTTGGAACTCCTATTTTTAAACCTTTAACATCTTTTGATAATGATTTTGTATAGTCTTTCTTTCCATTATCTATAGATGTTGAATCTTTTTCATCATATCCAGCAATTACATTTAATAACATTGCACAATCTTGAACATCTTTTGTAAATACTCCAACTTGATCTAATGATGATGCAAATGCTACTACTCCATATCTTGATACTAATCCATAAGTAGGTTTTAACCCAACAACACCACATAATGAAGCTGGTTGTCTTATACTTCCACCTGTATCTGTTCCTAGTGCCCATGGTACCATATTTGCTGAAACTGCAGCTGCAGAACCTCCTGAAGATCCTCCTGGTACTCTTGATAAATCCCATGGATTTCTTGTTTTCTTAAAATATGAATATTCTGTTGAGCCTCCCATTGCAAACTCGTCCATATTTAGTTTTCCTAAATCTATCATATTTTCTGCATTTATTTTTTCCATAACAGTTGCATCATAAGGTGATATAAAGTTTTCTAGCATTTTTGATGCACATGTTGTTTTTACACCTTTTGTACATATTATATCTTTTATTCCTATTGGAATTCCTGCTAAATCTCCTAATTTTTCACCATTATCAATTTTGTTTTGTATTTCTTCTGATTGTTTTAATGCTTCATCTTTTAATTCTGTTATAAATGCTTGTACATCTTTTTCTTTCTCATTCATTCTATCTACATAAGCTTTTGTTATTTCTGTTATTGTTAATTCTTTATTTTTTATTTTTTCTTGTAACTCATGTACTGTTAATTCTGTAATGTCCATTTACATTCCTCCTTATAAAATTTTGCTTAATTTAATACTTTTGGAATTTTAAACATGTGTCTATCTTGTTCTGGTGCATTTTGTAATAATCCTTCTATGTTATTAAATACCTTAACTTCATCTTTTCTAAATCTATTTTTTGCTTCATTTGCTCCTATTGTTATATCTAATCCTTCAACAGGCGCATTATTTACTATATTTGCAAAATTTAATATATCTTGTAAATGTAATATATATGTGTCTATCTCTTCTTCTTTTAATTCTAATTGTGCTAAGTTTGCTATGTGTAATATTTCTTCTCTACTTACTTTCATAACTGCCTCCTTCTGTTTTTCTTTTTAATGTGCTTATTATATAACTTTTGGCTTAAAATTACAAGGGTTTAACTATAAAAAGTGGGTTGCAAATATAGAATGCAACCCACTTCTTTTAATTACTTGAATAATTCAGTATGCTCGATTAAACGATAATCACCTCCGTCAGGTAACTGAAACTTAAATCTCTTATCAAGAGTTCTATCATATCTTTCAATTTCATATTTGTTTTTTCCTATTCCAGAACTAGAATAGTTGTAAACATAGAGTATAAAATCTTTTATTTTTGATGCTTCCTCTTTGTTAAGAAATTTTATTGTTTGAATTTCAGGTTCCTCAGCACCATATTCCCAAACACCTCTAAAACCTCGTACTAGGTCTACCTCAGAAGGCCACAGGTTAATAATTCCTATAGGCATTCCACTTCCTACAACTGCAAAAACAATAGGGTGTTCTTCTCCTGAATAACCATCTTTTTCTTTAAGAGTTCCTGTCGAAAGGATTTTAGCTTCCTTATAACTATAAAGTCCTTTCAACTCACAGTCCATATCAAATACTCTTGTTTTTTCAGATTTTTTAACTTTAAATCTTGAATCATATACATATGCCATCTGGCTTATAGGAGCTACAGCTGCAACTTCCTTGAGTCCACACAAACCATATACAGTATAATTTCCAATATTCTTTGCTTCTTCATCAGTATAAGCTTTGAAATAATATTCGCTCTGTTCAGAGAATGTTCCATATGATTGTACTTTATATTTAAAATAACCACTTTTCTGTGCACAAACAGGATTAGGCATTCCAATAAAAGCAATTGGTCCAAGCTCTGAACAAAATCCAAAACCTACACTATATGTAGTTAAATTATTTAACTTCACAACTTCATCATATGAATATGTTCCTTCTAACAAATAATCATTACAACCAGTTGTATCATGTGAATGAAGAAAGAGTCGACCTCCAATCTTTTCTACACTTATATTCCGTTTTGGATATACTTTTTCAGCCATTTTGGTTAGAATCTTTTCAAGCATTATTTTTTCCTCCTAATACTCATTGTGTTGGTCGGAGGATACAGAACTCCGACTAGATAATGTAATAACATTAACAATCTAGTGGATTCCCACTCTGTATCAAATTGATTGACTGTTTGATTTTACTATAAAATATGCTTTTTTACAAGTAATATACTAAAAAAATAAAGAAAGAAGGCCAGCCTAAGCTGACCTCCCTTCTTAAGTAATGATATTATCTTTACTTATTAAAATTACTTCTTGATGTCATCCCATTTCTTCTTGAGAAACGGATCAACAATAGCCTCGCCATTGGAGAAAGGTACAAAGAGTTCACCCTCCTTATATCCAGCCTCACGAAGTTCGTCGATGATCTTGTAGCCCTTGGTCACATAGGTTTTGCCATCGATGTAAACAAAGACCACTTTACCATTGTTCATGTTATAAGTTCCCAGCTTATCGATTGCTACGCAATCCAGAACAGTAGAGTTGATAACCGGATAATAGGTCGTCTTAAAGTAGATATGCTCTACTTCAACACCTTTCTCAGGCATCTTGAAGCATTTTTTCATGTTTTCATCGCTGATAGCCTTGATGCCCTTGGATGCACAATATTTTTTGCAATCATCTACAAAGGCATTGCGCCATGCTTCTTCTGCTTCGCTCCGAAGATCTTCCCATGCCTTCTGTTCAAACTTAGGATAATCCCAATTGCTGAATGGAACATAGAAGTGCTTTTCAGTAAAGCCGTTGTTTTGAAGAACCTCCATAACCTCTTTCATGTACGGGATTACAAAAGCTTCATCGTGGCTCACAAAGCATACCGTTGCGTTGTTCACTGCATAGCAGCCATTGAACGTCGGCACCATCCTCATAATTTCAAGGCTTTCAGTTGTGTTGGACTGAGGCCAAACTACAAGCATACCATTAATAACTTTAATGGCCTTCTTCTCTAAGTCAGACATGTTGTTGATTTTCTTCATAACTGTTTTCCTCCCAAAATTTTTTGGACTATGTTGTTGTTCGGTATATTTAAACACCTTCACGGTGGAAAAAGGGAAAATATATATAAAATAAACGTATTTTACGTTTATACTAACATTTTGATAATTATGTCAATTTAGCGCCATATATACAAGATTTGCAAAAAAGAAAAAACCGTGTTAAAAGCACGGTTTTTTCTTCTTATTTCTTATATTTAGTTGCACATATTCCGATGCATTGAGGTACCCCATATTCTTTTATGTAATCCTCACTGCCCATTCTCTTTACACAGACATACATCGAATCTTCCCACCCGATTCTATCATCATTTACTGCTGATTCTTTATTAATTACAATATCATCAGTAGTAAATAATTTTTGAGAACCATGCCATTTTCTATTCCAAAGTTCAACAATATATTCTTTCATTTTTTCTACATCATCAAATTCTTTAGCTTCTTTCATAGTTTCATCAAGTGAACTTCTATGTGGTCTAAAAATAATCATATAAGCACCCTCCTAAAATTATCTGGAGATTTTTACACAACTCCTCCAGAAAAAATAATTAATATTTTTCTGTACTTTGTTGTGTAAAGTACTATGAATATCTATATTATACCACATATCAATTATAAAGGCAAATACCAATATATATGGTTGGAGCGATTAAGCAACAACTTACGAACCATAACGCTCTCTTTCTAAAAATATTATATATGAATTCTTATTAAATTTCAACGGGAGTATGGAAAATTTTGTTGTTTTATATTATAATTTTATAAAGGTGATTTTATGAAATATAATGTGGAAAAAGATAGTAAAAAATTTTATTTTGGAAAACAAGAAGATTATTCAAAATATAGACCTACATATCCAACCGAACTTTTTGATTTTTTATCTAAGGAATATAATATGAAAAATAAAATTATAGTTGAGTTAGGTGCAGGAACTGGAAAGTTTTCTAAAATAGCAAGTTCTTATTGTAAACAAATTTATTATGTTGAACCAAATATTGATATGATTAACAAAGGAAAAGAATATTGCAATGATTGTGATAATATTGTTTATATTAATAAAAGTGCAGAATCAACAGGATTGCCTGAAAATTCAGTTGATATTGTATTTGCGGTCCAAAGTTTTCATTGGTTTGATAAACAAAAATTAAAACAAGAAGTAAATAAAATATTACAATCTAATGGAGATTTTGCAATAGTTTGGAATGACTGGGAAGATGAAAATAATGAATTTAGTAAGGAATACTTCAAATATATAAGCTCTTGGAATACTAAACTTACTGGTAAAACATATCAACATAAAAATGTTGATGATCGTAAAAAATTTTTCAAGAATAGTGAATATAAGACTTATATATTTATCCATTCTAAAGATTATACTATAGATATGCTAATAGGGTTATCTAAATCATTATCGTATGCTCCAAAAGAAGATAGTGAATATTATGATGAGTTTATAAATGGTATTATAACTATTTTTAATAAATATAAAAAAGATGACATCGTTCGTTTTGATTTTCATACAGAAATGTTTATAGGAAAGATTTAGGTGATGATTAATGATTGATAATGGTTATCTTTTTGCTAAAGACAATAAAAGAATATTCATAAATACAAGTTTAGGATGTGCTGGGCAATGCGCATATTGCTATTTACCAAAAATGGGATATAGTAATGGTTCAGATAATTATAGGACTATTTCAGCACAAACTATAATTGAATTTATAGAAAAAAATAAACTTGATATAAATCAAAAAACTTTAATAACACTTGGTTGTTATTCAGAGTGTTGGGATGAATATAATAAAAATGAAACAATTAGTTTAATAAAATACTTTTTAAAAAAGGGAAATCAAATTCAATTATCAACTAAGAAACAAATAATGAAAGAAGAACTTACCGAAATATTACCACTAATAAATTATTTTGGACAACTAGTTATTTTTGTTAGTTCGGCAACTATTTCTAAACATGATACCATTGAAAAAAATACTACACCTATTTCTAATAGATTTCAAAATTTTTCACTTTTTAATAGTTTAGACATACCTGTTGTTTTATATATGAAACCAGTTTTAAAAGGTATAACAATCAATGATTTAGAACTTTATAAAAAATATATTGAAAAATATAATATTAAAGATGTAGTAATCGGAAGTATATTTACAAATTACATATCCGAAGAAACTGTTCATTTTTCAAATAAAAATGAATTGTTTTATACTAAAAATAGTGATGAAGATATGATTATTTCTGAATTATCAAAAATAACAAATGTCTATAAAAGGAGTTCTGAAGTTATGTACAAATATAATGTTAGTAATCATATAGAAAAAGTAAAAAATGAAGTAGCAAAACTATTAGAGGGAGACAACTCTGGACATGGACTTTAACATATTAATAGGGTTTTATATTTATCTTTAAAATTTGCTGAAAAAGAAAATGCAAATAAATATATAGTATCATTAATAGCATTACTTCATGATGCAGATGATTATAAGTTATTTGGTATGGAAAATGCAGAGAAACTTACAAACGCCAAAATAATTATGGATGATTGCAATGTTGATAAAGCTATCCAAGAACAAGTATGTGATGCTATTAATAATATTGGATATAGCAAAAGATTAAAAGGACATAGTCCAACAACTCTTGAAGGAAAAATTGTATCAGATGTAGATATGTGTGATGCATTAGAACAACTGGTATTTTAAGAGTCTATACTTATAGTATGAAAAATGGAAAACCATTTTTTGATAGAAATATTTTCCCGATTGAAGATATGAATGCAGAAAAATATACAAGAAAATGTGCAGATAGTAGTGTATGCCATATTTTTGAAAAAATATTAAAACTTAAAGATTTAATGCTAACTGATTCTGGTAAAGAAGAATCTAAAAATAGGCATCAAATAGTTGTAGATTTTTTATATCATTTGTTTAATGAAGAAAATGCTCCTGAATGGATTGAATATTTAAATAATTATCTTAAATAAAGGTATGGGAATTCACATAGTAGAATTTATGCGGGAGTATAAATTCAGTGCTGGCTAGCTAGACAAGAATATTACTCCCAAATTAAGAAAAACATAAAAAGAGGATTAAATTATTTTGATAATTTTTTCCTCTTTCTTCGATAAAATAAAAACTCACAAACAATTAAGTCCGTAAGCTATATTCAAATGGAGCAGGTACCGAGAATCGAACTCGGGCCACCAGGTCGGAAGCATGGGATTCTACCACTAAACTACACCTGCAAGTTATATAAAGTATTATACCTCACAAATTTAATATTGTCTATATATTTTTATTATTTAATTTTATGTAAAACTATTGATTATTTTTAGTTTATGAGTTATAATATAGATATTAATTTTAAGGAGGGTGTTCAATATGATGAACGCTACTGTTTGGGTCACTTTTGAAGCAATCGACAAAATTGAGTATTTCGTTGTTCACGACATGCTCACTGGTGAAAAGAAAAAAATGAAAGCATCTGATTTTCTCGGTACTGTTTTCAAAATGCCCAGTTCTTTCAACTATAAGTTGAAAAATGCGTTCCCCCATAAAAGACGGGTAGTTTATTCTGCCCCTGCATTTGAAGCTGTCACCAGATTGGTGAACTTCAACAGAGTTGATTCTTAAGCTCTGTTATACCCTAGCCAGAGGAGATGGTGAAAACCATTCTCCTCTGTTTTTTATATAAAATTTTTTACCAATATAATAAATATTTCTCCTGGTACTCCTAAAATTCCGTACTATTAATATTGTTATCCAATTTATTCCTATATGAAAATTAAAATATATCCCTATAAAATTTACTATTAAAATAAATATTATTCCTAAAATAGAATTAATCCCCAATTTCACCATTAATTTTATTGGTACTACAAATATTCTCATACAAATAAAAAGAAAACATATACAAGATATTATTATTAAAACATTCATATTTTCTTCTCCAATACTAATACTGTATGCTCTTAGTGTCCAAATATTCATGCACTTTTTCTACTCCAAGAAATAAAAAAAACGAGAAAGGATACTGCCTAGACAGTATCCATCTCGTCCAACATAATGTTAGAATGTTGATTTTAGCCACCAATATGTTCAGAAATGAGCTTCTGAATCTTGCTGTCAGATACCAGTACGTTATACTGCATATCATTGCAAAGGTAGTACTCAATCAGGGTAACAAACTTAAGAGCTCTTGCGTACTCCTGAGCCGAATCGAAACCTGCATTGATCATGTCCAGGAAATTAGGCTCAATCTCAGTTCCCAGAGTCTCAACTTTGAGATTGGCAATGCCTTTGACATCAACAGAAGAAATGAATGTACCATGTTCAGGCACTTCCCCGGTATAACCAGGAGCAACCAAATAGATACTCTTGTTTTCCTCCATTTCAATCTTTCTGTCAACCTCTGCCAGTCGGCTTTGGAAGTCCTTCAGCTTGGCATTAGATGCCTCAACTGCTTTTTCTGCAGAGCTTACTTCGGAATTTGCATCCTTGAGTGCCTTTTTGGCATCATCGAAAACCTTCTGAACTTCTTTGAGAGTTTCCTTCCTGATCTCCAAAATCGAATTTGCTTCTGCCAATGCATGCTGCTCACTGGAGAGTCCAGAAACAATACTATTTCTTTCCCCCTTCAGTTCTTCCAAAGAATAACCCTTTTCTTCAACAAGAGAATCAACCTGTGCAACCTTAACTGGTTCTACCACATGCTGAATCACAGCCTTCTTAGATGCTTTTGCTTTTCTTCTCATCTTTTTTTCAGCCTCCATATCATTTTCTTTTAATGCATTTTTGAGTTCACTATAAATCTTTGTGTTTGGACTAAACACTTTTTGCAGTTGTTCCAAAAATTCTTCCCGGGTAGAAAAGCTAAGCTTCCTCTTCACAAACAATTCCTGCGAAGATAAATGATCATGAATAATATCAGATACCAGTACACCATTAGCGACAGCCTTGCCATGCTGATTAAAAATAGCCATAATATTTTTTCACCTCAAATATTTTTTTACTGTGTTGTGTCGGACTAGTTGAAAAAAGGTAAAAATCAAAATTAGACCAAATGTCAACTATAATATATTATACCATCATTTCTTATTTATGTCAACGTTCAAACTAAGTCTTTCCAATTCTGTTATCTTTTCATCATATAATTGGTTTAGTTTAACTAATCTTTCATAAGATAACTTATCAATTAATTCTGGATTTCTTTCAATTTCATCTAAAATTTCATTTTTATACAAATGATTTTGAGTATCTTTTTGTAAAGACTCCATAAAATTATTTATCTTCTGTTCACTAACTTTTGTTTCTTGTCCTTCAACTAAAAGTTCTGGATGAATGAAAATTGATTTTACAAAATCTATTATTTTATCAATTATTTTCATGTCTTCTCCTTTTTGCTTTATATACATACTTATTTTTCTTCACTTTTTCCGTTTTTTACCTTTGCTATTTTTTCTTTTTTTTCTTTCTGGATTCTTTCAATTCTAGCCTTAAGTTCTTTTACATATTCTCTCTTTTTATGTGCTTTTCTTCTTTCTTCTTCTATCATATCTTGAGATATTTCATCATGTAATTCTTCTTTGTCTTCAACATCACCTTTATCATCTATTTCTTCTTGTTCTCCAGTTTCTTCTTTATTCTCTCCTTCTTGTTCTTCACCATCTTTTTTATTTGGAACTTGCACTCGTTCACTACTAATATCAGCATAAGAATCAATAAATGAATCATCATCAAAAGCAAGTTCCTCCTCAGTTGGAGGAGCAATACCTACCTGTGTTTGTCTTATTAATGTTTTGGTTTTTCTTATTAAGTTTCTACAATAATTCTCAAAATTCTCTATGTGATTAGCTGCTTCAACTCCATCTAAACCAATAGCATCATTTCTTGCTAATTTTCTTACTTGATCAATCTGTTCATTTTTTACAATAAATATTCTTGCATTTACTGCATTAAAATTTTCTAAAATTGATACATTTGCATTCTCTATTTTAAATATAACATATCCTGCATATAAATCCTTACCAATCTCACATTCTAATATATCATAATCAGGATTATCTCTTTTTAATGATCTAACAAGTCTTTTAAAACCTTCCATTTTTTTACTTACTGGCATCACATAATTGCTACGACTTTGTTTTAAATTTTGTGGCTTATCATCAAAAAAATCCTTTCTTTCTTTTTCAGGTCTAAATATTCCATCATCAGAAAACTTAACATTTAAAGAATCCATCAAATCTTCAAAACTATCAAACCTTTTATCATCAAAATTCTTCTTTAAATCCATATATTTAATAAAATCTTCATACTTTTCTTTTATTTCTTGATATTCAATTGTATTTTCAAGTGATTTTAATCTTAAAGCTTTTTCATATACTTCTTTTACTTTTTCAAAATCACCTTGTACTTTATAACTTGCTGCTAAACTTTCAAATACTTTAAATACTTTAGGATTTGTAAATTTTATACTACCTTTATTTGTTGATAAAAAGCGTATAACAGATGCATTAATTAAATTTTGATATTGCTCAATGTCTAAATACATATTTTGAGATTGCATAATTAATAAATTCATTATATCATCTCTGTTTATATCATCCGCATCAGCAACTTTCTTTGCTATAATTTTAGATATATATTCACTTGTCATTCCTTTTGTTGAAGTTCCTGGATTTCCTAAAATTGAAGCATATATTGTTGCAATTTCATTTTCCATATTGTCTTTATCTTTTTGTGTTGTCATATTACTTTCTCTTATATCTTCTGCCATTAATTGCAAGGTTTCATTTATTGGTTCATATTTTGAAACTTCTTGATAATTTTCTAATAATGGTGCCATTAGCTTTTTTAAATCTCTTAATTGAATTTTTTTACCACTTGCTTTTTTATTTTGAATTAACATATTATATTGTCTTTTTATGTTTGATGCTTTTGATTTTTTTTGTTTTTCATTTAATTTTTCTTCTGTTGCTAAATCTTTTCCAAAAACAAATTCATTTATTAGATCAATTAATTCAGGTATTTTCATATATTTAATATTGTATAATGAATACAAAACATTATACAAACTCCTTTCTTTTTTCTCCATCTATTTATTTTGTAAAGAGTATGCTTATTAACAAGCATACTCTTTTTAGTTAGTTTGAATCAAATCTTACTTAATTTGATTCAGAGATTTTTGCAAAGCTCTCCATCTTTCATCAGAAACTACTAATTCGAGTGGAATTAAATCCCAATCAATTTTGCATTTTTTGATTTTAGATTTCAATTCTTCTTTAAGCTCTACACAAATTTTTTCTGCTTCAAACCGTTCAATGCTCACTCCATTAACTACAACAATGTCTCCTGCTTTGACTAATGCATTTTCTAATTCAGGGAGTACTTCTTCAATTTGTTTTTTCAGTGCCTCTTTCATTATCTTTGCATCTCCTTATAACTACTTAAAATTGCTTTAAGCGATATATATATTATATCATACCAAAAAAATATTATCAACTTATTAATTAGTAATAAATTTTATAACCTTTTTCTACATTTTTCATAATATAAACCAATGAGATGCAAGTTAAGTATGGCAGACTTAAAAAAATCAATTTTTTCCATAATAAAAACCTCCGTATTCTTTTTCATGAATACTAGAGGCTCTTGATTTATCGATATTACAAATTTCTGTATGTGGCTTCCCTTAAGGTTTTTAAATTTTACGCACTCTTAAGTTCAAGCCTTAATTTATCACTAATCATTGCTATAAACTCAGAATTTGTAGGCTTTCCTTTGGCTGCTGAAATTGTGTATCCAAATATGTTTTCTACTGTCTTTTGTTCTCCTCTTCCCCATGCTACTTCTATTGCGTGACGTATTGCTCTTTCTACTCGTGATGGAGTTGTGTGAAATTTATTGGCTATTTGTGGATATAAACATTTTGTAATTTGATTTATAACATCAATATCATTTATAACCATAATAATTGCTTCTCTTAAATATTGATAACCTTTTATATGTGCTGGCACTCCAACTTCATGTATAACATTTGTAACTAATGCTTCAATATTTTCTTCTTTATTAGCTGAGTTGTTTGGAATATCAATATATTGTGGTTTACTTATTCCTATTTCTCTTGAAATAAAATTATTGTTTTGTGATGATGGTTTGTAATTTTTTAGTTCTCTTATTCTTGTTATAAGCAAATCTATATCAAATGGTTTTACAACATAATATTCAGCTCCAAGTTCAATTGCTCTTTGGGTTACTTTGTCTTGTCCAACTGCTGATAGCATTATGCAAATAGGCTTTTTGTTTAATTTTATCATGTTCATTTGTTCTAAAACCCCTATTCCATCTAAATGTGGCATTATTACATCTAATAATAATACGTCTGGCATTAGACTAGATACCATATCTAAAGCTTCATTTCCATCTTTTGCTCTTCCTACAACTACCATATCTTCTTGATTTTTTAAATATGTTGCTAATGTTGTACTAAATTCTTGATTATCATCTGCTATTAAAACTGTGATTTTTTCTCTCATGTTTTTTCCTCCTATTTTTCAATTGTAAAAAACTTACATTTTGGATTATATTATATTGAATTTAAGATTACAATATATTTTTGGAAGTTTTTGACATTTCAATCACTTATTTACTACTATATTTACTATTTTTCGACACAATTCGACAATTCTTATTTTATTGATTTTTTGTTCTTCGATGTTTTTCAAAAAAATATCCTTTTTCTCTTTTTCCATTTCAATTTTTATTCTTATATTTTCTGAATAATCAATATTTATGATATTTATATCATTACTTTTGCAATAATATTTAAAATTTTCTAAATTAGAATAATCTGTTTCTAATTCAATTTCAAAACCATCTTTTTGAAATACTAATTCGCTTTTTTGAATAGCTTTTTTCGTTGCATCTGAATATGCTCTAACTAATCCACCTGTTCCAAGTAAAATTCCACCAAAATATCTTGTTACAATAACTATTATATTACATAAATTACTTCCTTGTAATATATTTAGCATAGGAGCTCCAGCTGTTCCTGATGGTTCTCCATCATCACTTGATTTTTCAATTATTCTATCTTCTTCTACAATTCTATAAGCTATGCAGTGATGTTTTGCATCATAATATTTCTTTTTTATTTCTTTTATTTTGTTTTCTGCTTCTTCTACATTTTTTACTGGATAAATGTCTGCTATAAATTTTGATTTTTTTTCAATAATTTCTGTTGTTTCATTTTTTGATATTGTATAAAATTCTTTCATTCTTCTAAATCTCCAACATGCATTCCTGCAGTATAACCTGTTGAATATGCTATTTGTAAATTAAATCCTCCTGTATATGAATCTACATCTATTATTTCTCCTGCAAAATATAACCCTTTTACTAATTTTGATTCCATTGTTTTTGGATTTATTTCTTTTATATTTATTCCCCCACTTGTTATAATTGCTTCTTCTACTGGTCTAAAGTCTTTTATTGTAAGTTCGAATTTTTTTAATACTTTTACTAAATTTCTTCTTTCTTCTTTTGTTATCTCATTAACTCTTTTTTCTTCATTTATTTTTGTTTTTTCAATTACAATTGGAATCATTTTTTGTGGTAATAATTTGTCTAATGCATGCTTAAATTGTTTATTTTTAAATTCTTTAAAATCTCTTAATATTCTTTCATCTAATTGTTCTTCTGTTAATGCTGGTTTTAAATCTATTTGTAATTTTATTTTTTGCTCTTTCATTAGATTATCTATTTCTTTATATCTTACCAAATGTGCTGAACCACTTAAAATTGTAGGTCCTGAAATTCCAAAATGAGTGAATATCATTTCTCCAAAATCTTCATATATTAACTTATTTTTTGATTCATCAATAATTTTTATTTCAACATTTCTTAAACTTAAACCTTGCATTTCTTTACATTCATTCTTCTCATATATTACCAAAGGAACTAGTGATGGTCTTATTTCTGTTACTTTATGTCCTATATTTTTGGCTATTAAATATCCATCTCCTGTTGATCCTGTTAATGGATAACTTTTTCCCCCTGTTGCTAGTATTATTTTATCTGTTTGAATTATTTCTTTCTCTGTCCTTACTCCTAATACTTCACCATTTTGTACTAAAATTTTTTGAACTCTTGTATTAAATAATTTTTTTATTTTTAATTCATTTATTTTTGATTTGAAACAATTTAATACATCTATAGATTTGTCTGTAACTGGAAAAATTCTGTTTCCTCTTTCTTCTTTTACTTCAAGTCCTTGATTTTTTAGAAAGTCTATTATATCTGTATTTGTGTAATTTTGAAATGCACTATATAAAAATTGCCCATTACCTGGAGTATTTTTTATAAATTCACTCATATATAATGAACTTGTTATATTACATCTACCTTTTCCTGTTATTAATAATTTTTTTCCAAAATCTGAATTTTTTTCTATTATTGTTACATTATTTCCATATTCGGCTGCTGTTATTGCTGCCATCATTCCGGCAGGTCCGCCACCTATTACAATTACATTTGCCATATTTTTTTCGTTAGACTTTTTCTAACTTCCTCCGTTCCTCATTTTTCATTATTATATTAACAAATTTTTGATAAAAAATCAAATAATTTACAAAAATATCTTGACAAATTTGTAAAAACATACTAAAATAATTAATGTGTTCACAAATGGACTAAACAATGGTGGATGTAGCGTAGTTGGTTAACGCGCCAGTTTGTGGCACTGGAGACCGTGGGTTCGAGTCCCATCTTCCACCCCATATAATACCTTATATGGTTGTTTATAATTTTATACATTGGGCTGTAGCCAAGCGGTAAGGCATTAGACTTTGACTCTAACATGCGCTAGTTCGAATCTAGCCAGCCCAACCAAAATAACGAGATATGTTAATATCTTGTTTATTTTTTTATATGCAAAAAGGAACTATTTTCATAGCTCCTTTTCTTTATCTATCTATTGCTTTATTTTCAACTTCATTTTGAACTTTTTCAATAAATTCGTCAATTGTCATCTCACCTAAATTAGCCCCATTTTTTCTTGCACGAACAGTTACAACTTGACTTTCTTGTTCATTTGCACCTATAACTAACATATATGGAACTTTTTCAAGTTGAGCTTTTCTGATTTTATATCCAATTTTTTCATTTGAATCATCTAATTCAACTCTTATTCTCTTAGCTCTTAATTTTGCTTTTAATTCTGTACAATAATCAATTTGAGCATCTGTAATAGGTAATATTTTTGCTTGTATTGGTGATAACCATAATGGGAATGCACCTTTTGTTTCTTCAATTAAGAATGATATAAATCTATCTGAAGATCCAAGTATTGCTCTGTGTATTACTACTGGTCTATGTTCTTTATTATCTTCACCAACATATGTTAAATCAAATCTTTCTGGTAATGCAAAATCTAATTGACATGTTGGGATTGTAACATCATGATTTAATGCTGTTTTGATTTGAATATCAATCTTTGGTCCGTAGAATGCAGCTTCTCCTTCTGCTTCATAGAAATCTATATTCATTTCTTTTAATATTGCTCTTAATTGTGATTCTGCTGTTTCCCACATTTCATCATTATCTATATATTTTGCTTTATTGTTTTTATCTCTTAATGATAATCTGTATTTAAATGAATCTGCTGAAAATCCGAAGTCTTTTTGATATACTTCTTTTATTAATTTTAATACATTTCCTACTTCTTCTTTTATTTGATCTGGTCTTACAAATAAGTGTGCATCATTTTGACACATTTGTCTAACTCTTTCAAGTCCGCAAACAGCACCACTATTTTCATATCTAAAATCATTTGCTAATTCACCTATTTTTATTGGTAAATCTTTGTATGAACGTTGTTTACTTTTATATACTAACATATGATGTGGACAGTTCATTGGTCTTAATACCATTTCTTCATTATCTAATTTCATTGCAGGAAACATGTCATCTTTATAATGATCCCAATGTCCACTTGTTTTATATAATTGAACATTTGCAAGTGATGGTGTATATACATGACTATATCCTAAATCTATTTCTTTATCTTGTATATATCTTTCTAATATTCTTCTTATTGTTGCTCCATTTGGCAAATACATTGGAAGTCCTGAACCAACTAATTCGTGTGTCATAAATAATTCAAGTTCTTTTCCTATTTTTCTATGATCTCTTTGTTTTGCTTCTTCTAATAATCTTAGATGTTCTTCAAGTTGACTTGCTTTTAGGAATGATACTCCATATATTCTTTGCATTGAGTCATTTTCTTGATTTCCTTTCCAATATGCAGCAGATGTTGTTAATAATTTTATTGCTTTTATTTTTCCTGTTCTATTTATATGTGGTCCTGCACATAAATCTATAAATTCTCCTTGTTTAAAGAATGATATTGTTTCACCTTCTGGAAGTTCTTTTATTAATTGAACTTTATATGGTTCTTCTTTTTCTTCCATTAACTTGATTGCTTCTTCTCTTGATAATACACTTCTTTCTAATGGTAAATCTTCTTTAACTATTTTTTTCATTTCTTCTTCTATTTTGGCTATATCTTCTTCTGTGAATGGCTTTTCTACTCTAAAATCATAGTAAAATCCATTTTCGATTGCTGGTCCTATTCCTAGCTTTGTGTTTGGATATAATCTTTTTACTGCTTGTGCTAATATATGTGATGTTGTATGCCAAATTGTCTTTTGTAATTCTTCATTTCCTTCTTCCATATCTAAAATTTGTCCATCTTTTTGTATTGTTCTAATCATAATTATACCTCCTTATATTTTGGATCTACCTTATTTTATAAATAAAAAAACACTCCTATAGATATTTCTATCTATAGGAGTGCTTATATTACACGGTTCCATCCTATTTTTAACTTACTGATAGATTATAACGTATCTTATACGTCTAACTTATTCGTTAGAAAGCTAAAGAGTTAGTTTTTCAAATATGTTTTCCACAATTAGTTCTCAGCCTGTGACTAATTTTCTCTGTTGATAACCTTTATTTTACTTTTCTCTTAATCTTAAATATCACTATTTTTCTTTATTACTACAAATGAACTAATTCCTACTATTGCTAATGCTACTATTGCTACTATTGTTCCTGTACTATCTTCTATACCTGTATGTGGTAATGATGTATTTGTTGTTTTTGTTATTTTTACAGTTGTTGTAGTAGTCTTTGGGATTTCTAATGTAGTACTTGTGCTTGGTGTAGTAGTTGTTGTAGTTGATGCAGTTGTTGATGTTGATTCTGTTGGTAAATCTGTTGGTGTTAAAATATCAAAATCATCATCAGCATATGCTATATTTGATATTGCTAATGCAATCATTGTAATTCCTATTATTAATGTTAATTTAAAAAATCTTTTCATATTATTTACCTCTTCTAATTTATTATTTAATAACTCAATATTATTTATACCATATTATTTTATTTTTTTCAATACATTTTTCAAAAAAAATATATTTTTTTACATTTTTATTTGTTATACTTTTTCTTTAAATATATCATTTACAATTCTTGAGAATTCTTCTTCCTTCTTAGTTAACTCTATTTTTATGTTTCCTTTTTTGCTTTGAGTATATAATTCTTTTTCATTCAAATATTCTTCTAAATATTTTGCAACTGTTTTTCCTGTATTTATTAATTCTACATCATATTTTAGTTCATCTCTTATAACTTGTTCATATATTGGAAAATGTGTACAGCCTAAAATAATCTTATTTATCTTCTTTTCTTTAAATGATTTCATATATTCTTTAATTGCATTTCTTCCTTCTATTCCTGTTGCTCTTCCTTCTTCAGCAATCGTTGCAAGCATCGGACATGCTTTATTTATTACATTAATATTAGAAATATTTTTTCTCAATTGTCTTTCCCATTCGCCACTTCTTATTGTTCCTTCTGTTGCAATTACCCCTACTTCTTTGTACTCTTTTTCTTTAATATATTCTACTGTTGGTTTTATAATTCCTATTATTGGTATTTCAAATTTTTGTTGTAATATATCTATTGCTTGACTTGTTGCAGTTCCACAAGCTATTACTATTATTTTTACATTTTTCTTTATTAAATATTCTACATTTTGAATTGCAAATTTTATTATTTCTTCTCTATTTTTTTCTCCATATGGAAAGTTTTTGGTATCTCCTAAATATATATAATTCTCATTAGGCAATCTTTTTTGAATCTCTTTTAATATTGTTATTCCTCCAACTCCAGAATCAAAAATTCCTATTGGTCTATTATCCATTTTCTTTTTCCTCTCTTATTATTTTATAACTGTATTATTATATAATATATTTATGTTTTTGACTAGTTATTATTGTCAATTATTTTATTTTTTCATATTATACATTAATAGGCTTTGCCTAAATTTTATTAAAGGAGTTTATTTATGGAAATGGATGAAAGAAAATCTGAGCCAATGTGTCCTATAGTTGATATTGATGGATTTATTGCTGATGGAAAGCAATTTGATTTAGATATTACTTTGGCTAATGATCATAGAGATGTTATTTATGGTATTGTTAGAGATTGTTTCAAAGAGCCTGTAAGCGATGCTGTTGTTAAATTAGTTGAAATAGAATATAAATGTGGTAAAAAAGAATTAAAACCTGTTTCCCATACATTTACAGATGAAGATGGTGAATTTGTTTTTGGTCCTCTTTGCCCTGGCAAAAAATATGCTGTACAAATTTGGGCTAATCAAGTAAAACACATAAAAATTTGTGCAAAATGTCATCATGAAGGAAAATGCTTAAAAGGTGTTGATTTAGATTGTGATAAAAAAGATTTTCCACATTGTGATAGATGTTTAAAAGATGAATTAGAGGTATCAGATTCTGAATAATTTTTGAGGTTACTTTTGTAGCCTCTGTTTAATTTTATGAATTTTGTTCATAATTATTTTATGGAGGTCTATATATGAAAAAAAAATCTCATTTGTTTAGAAATATTATATTATTTATAATTTCAGCTATCTTTCTATTAAGTTTTTCTTATTATATATATACTACATATAGTAATATTGAAATGTCATCAGAATATGATATCTCAAAAATTAGTACTTCTAATAATTCGGTTTCAACTACTACAAATTTAGACATTTCAAATATGTTAGAAGATGTTTCTAATTGTGTTGTTGGTATATCAAAAATAAAATCTCATTCTACATCTATTTTTTCAACAAGTTCTTTAAATGATTTAGGGATTGGTACTGGAATAATTGTTTCAAATAATGGATATATTTTAAGTAATTGTCATGTTACTGGTGAAAAATTTAGTACATGTTATGTTACATTAGAAAATGGTAACACATATGATGCAACTGTTTTGTGGTGTAATTCAGAGTTAGATTTATCTGTTTCAAAAATAAATGCCTCCGGTCTAAATTATGTAAAATTTGGAGACTCTTCCAAAATTAAATCTGGTGAAACTGTTTATGCCATTGGCAACCCTATTGGATATGAATTTAGAAGGACTATAACATCTGGAATAATTAGTGCTATAAATAGAACTATAAAAATTGAAGAAAATAATTCTGTATCATATATGACTGATTTGATTCAGACTGATGCTTCTATTAACCCTGGAAATAGTGGTGGACCTTTAATTCTTTCTACAGGAGAAGTTATCGGAGTAAATAGTGTAAAAATTACATCTGCAGAAGGTATTGGTTTTGCCATTCCTATTAATGTTGTAAAACCTGTAATTGAAAAAATTGTATCAACTGGAGCTTTTGATGAGGCTTATCTGGGAATTTATGCTTATGATAAAGAAACTACTCCATATTTTTCTTCTACAAATGTTCCAAATGGAATTTATATAGCACATATTAATAAAGATAGTCCTGCTTATTCTAGTGGAATAAAAATTGGAGACATTATTACTTCTATTGATGATAAGACTTTTAATAATATGATTGAATTAAGAGAATATATTTTTACTAAAAGCCCTGGTGATAATATTACTATTAATATTAGTAGAGGTTATATAACTAAATCTTTTAATATTACATTATCAAAAAAGTAGGCTTTCGCCTACTTTTTTAGTTCTTTATTTCTAATAATTTTTCTTTCAATTTATTTTCAATTTCTTCAAGTTGAACTTCTGCCTCTTGTCTTTTTACTCTTCCATTTTCGTGAATTTCTATAACTTTATCTAATGTGTCTATAATATCTTGATTTGTTTTTTGTAATGTTTGAACATCTACAACAGCTTTTTCAGATTCTTCTGCAATTTCAATTGTTCCTTGTTTTAATAATTCACTATTTTTTGTAAGCATATCATTTGTCATTTGTGTAACTTGTTTTTGTGCTCCTAATGCATTTCTTGCATTTGTTATTCCTAATGCTATAACAATTTGATTTTTCCAAAGTGGAATTGTATTTATTAATGAACTTTGTATTTTTTCAACTAATTCACTATCATTGTTTTGAATTAATCTAATTTGTGGTGCCATTTGAATTGATATAATTCTTGTTGTTTTTAAATCATATATTCTTTTTTCAAATCTATTTATTATTGCTACCATATCATTTACAGCTTGTGCATCTGTTTGTTCTTTTGTTTCTTCTGCTATTTTTTGTAATTCTGGTAATGTAACTGTTTTCAATTCTTCTAATTTCTTTTCACCAGCAATTATATATAATGATAATTCTTTAAAATATTGTAAATTTTTATCATACATTGTATCAAATATTGCAATATCTTTCATCATTTGAAGTTTATGTGTTTCTAATGATTTTTCTATTTTAGCTATATTATTTTCTACTTTGTCATATTTTGCTATTAATTTTTCGACTTGTTTTTTTGCAGAATTGAATATTCCTAATATTCCCTTTTTCTCTTCAACTGGAACATCTGCATTAAATTCTTTTATTTCTGTTACTAATCCTGATAGTAAATCTCCAACTTCTCCAGAACTTTTTGTTCTAACATCATTTAAAACACTATCTGAGAATTTTGAGATATTACTTTGTGCACTTGAACCAAATTGTAATATTTGGGCAGTATTTTTTACATCAACTTTACTAATAAATTCATCTATTGCAGATTTTTCCTCTGGTGTTAAAGCATCATAATTTAATGATTTTTCCACAACAGCTTCATCAACTTTTTTATCTGTTTGTAATGCTAATTCGATATCTTTTGTATCTACATTTTTAGCAACTTCTAATTTTATTTCTTCTTCCATTTTATTTTCTCCAATCTTTTTTATAATTATATTTAAAATTTTATAAACTATTTATTTCCTAAATATGAAATTAATTGTTCATATACATTCATTTTTAGGCTTGATACTGTACTTATTATGCTTTGTGGTATTCCTTTTACATTTACTTGTGTTACATCATAATTTCCACCTGTTACACCTGTTCTAAATCCATATTTTGACCATGCAATTTGTTGTATCTCTTTATCTTCATAAGCTTCATAATACTCATCTCCTGCTTCATCAAATGATGCTATACAATGTGAGTTCCATATTGTTGGTGTTGGATATAATATTCTCATCTTGTCTTTTACTTGTTTCCATCCATCTGGATTTGAATTTGCAAAGTCTATTACACTTTTTTCATAATCAACAATCATTGGCTTTCCTCCAACTCCTGTTTTTAAGTATAATTCAAATAAATCTGCTGGTGTATTGTTCATATATCCTGATTTTGTGTAAAATTCTTTTAGTTTGGGTAAATTTTCTGCAACTGCTTCATCTGTTATTTCTCCATCACACATAATTGAAAGTAATAATCCATAATATGTTGCACCAGGTGATGATGTAACTGGATCTGTTGAGTCTATATTTATACTTCCATATAACATATCTACTCCAATGTCTTTCCATTTCTTTCCTTCAAGTATATATGATATTAATTTTGGCATATCTGTTATATAATATACCCCATCTTTTTCTGTTACTATTTTTTGTTCTATTAATGCATCTACAACTGTATCCCAACTATATATTACAATTGGAGTATTTAATGTTAATCCACCTTTTTGAACTGTATATCTTGCTGCTTCTCCTTTTGTTGTATCTGGTGCTAATTTATAATAATCATAAAATCTTTGATCAGAACAGAACATTACATCATATTTTGTTCCATCTTCTCTTACTAATGGATTTTTAATTAGTTTTCCATTACTCCATGAATCATATATAACATTTAGTCCATATTTCTTTTTCATTATTTTATTGACTTCTTCATCTGCTAAGAAATTTTCTTTTCCTCCACCTGTTGCAACATATACCGTTTTTAAGTTTGATTCCATAATTGATTCTCCATTTGTTGAAAAGAATTTTATTCCTATTATGATTAAGACCAATATTACTAAAATTCCAAGTCCTATCCAGACTTCTTTTCTTCCTCTCATATTTTTTATCTTCCTTTCTTTAGGCTTTAATTATCTATATTTAAACTTACTTCCTATTTTTTTATATTTATATCTCCTAAAAATCCATCAGATTTTAACATTTCTTCAAATACTTTTAATTCTGCATCTGTATCTATAATCTCTGCTTGATACATATTATTTAATTGTTCATGAAAAGCTTCTTTTATTTTTGCAATCATATCTCTTACAGACTTCATAAATTTTTGACTTTCTTCTGAATTTAATTTTTGATTTTCAATTTCATCATATCTTTGCAATATTTTTATTGTTACTGGTAAGTAATAATTTATAAAATTATTTACTTGTGATAGTTTTCCTGGATTTTTTGATAAAGTATCAATTATCTTATTTGATGTATTACAAATATCTTGAACATTTGCAATTAATTCTCTGTCTTCTAATTGTTTTGAAATATCAAAAATTTGCGTTGTTTGTGATTTTGCATTTTTTAGTATTTCATATAAATTAGTATTTTTAGTTGAATAATCAATTTTACTTCTATCTTTAAATATTAAGGTTCCGGCTCCATATGCCACTGCACTTATTGCTAATGATGGTACTAATTTAACTCCAAGAGCTAAATATGGTACTGCAAAAAATGTTCCACCTAATATTGCAGAAAAAATATATCCTTTTTTCATTATGTTTTCCTTTCTTACTAGTTATATCCCCTTACTTGCTTAAATGCCTCTAATAAATTTGTTCTTCCATCAAATACTTTTGCATTTGTTAAATTTGCTATATCTTCTAATTGTGTTTTATCCGCTGCGCCAAACATTATGCTAAATATTGGTATATCTTTATTTATTTGCCTATATACTGATTGAAGTTGGGTTAATCTATTATAATTTGATTCACCATCTGTCATTAATACTACTGATGTATTATACTTTTCTAAGTTTTCTTTATTTAATATATTTAATCCTTCAATTGCTGGTATATATATATCTGTTCCACCATTTACTTTTGTTGATATTATTTGATTTATTAATTCTTCTGTTTTAGTTCCATCTTCTGTTGTATATTCTCCAAGTATTTCATGATTAAATGGTATTATTGTTATTTTGTCTTTATTTGAAAATTGTAATAAATCTTTTGATGCTTCTTCTTCATTTAAGATATATTGCATTGCTTCTATTAATTGTTTGCTTCCACTTCCATACATACTTCCTGAATAATCTAAACAAAATACAATATTTATTGGTTTTCTTAATTCTGTTTGATATATTCCTAGTGCTGTTTTTATTACTGCTGTACTTGGATATTTTACTGGCACAATATATTTTGTTGTATCTATTCCCCAGTTTGGATTAAATACTGTTTTATCTGCATTTTCATTTATTCCACCAAACCAAACTCTTCTTCCTGTTTTCACTAATTCAGCTTGTCCTTCATTACTTAATATGTAATTTTGTATTTTTTTAAATTCTTCTAGCTTAGCATCATCTTTATTATCTATATATGCAAATGGTGAATCTGATATTGAAACCCCATCTTTAGTATATATTGCATATAATGGTTCTTCTCCTTTTTGCTCTAACTGTTTATTCATATTTATTAATGATGTTTCATAAGTTATTAATGCTTCATAATTACCTTTTAAAAACATTTCTTGTAAAAATTCATCATCTCCTGATGATCTTTTTACTCCTGAATATAATTGAATTAACTGATCTTTTAACTCCTCATTTTGTAAGTTTTCTTCTGTTAATATTTCAGGATTTCCTGCAAGTGTTGTTAAAAATCCTAAATATGCTGTTGCTCCTGTATTTGTTTGAGTTGGTGATGACATATTGAATTTTAGTTTTCCTTGGTTTATTGCCTCTAATATGTCTTTCATATAAACATCTTTTCCTATAAATCCTAATTCTTCAGCTTTTGATTTTTTTATTCCAAATACTACTGGATTTATACTTGTTGATTTTGAATTTGTTGTTTTTATTTTGCTATCTAGCATATATAACCATATTGAATTTGAACACCATACTGCATCATATTTTTCACCATTATTAAGTTTTGACATTATTTCAATTGTTCCTGCATAATCTATGCTTACATCTATATTATTCTTTTTTGCATAATTTTGTATGATTTCTTCTATGTCTTTGTTTTCTGTACTTGATATTATTTTAAATGTATTATCTGAATTCGTTTTCTCTGTGTTTTTTATTGTTGTACCTAATTCTTCCCTCATACCTTCAAAAAAACATATCATAATAATAAAAATAATAAAAATTAAAATAATAGATTTCTTTTGTTTTTTCTCCATATTTTCTCCCCTTTCTTACATATACAACTTTATCATTAATCTCTTAATTTTTCAATAGAAAAAAACTAATAGGCAAAAATTAATAAAACTTTTGCCTATTAGTTATATTTTTACTTTAATTTACTTTTGAAAAATTTTGCTATATTACCACTCATAAAAAATACTATAGCAACTATAACCAATGCTACAATAATATCCCAAAACAAACTTCCTGTTGTAATTTTGATTTTTCTAGGAATACTGTAAAAAAGGAGCATTGTTGTAATAAAGCATATCTCTTCAGATACATTTGAGTCTGAAAAAATCACATACCAAAAATTATTTTTAGAAAATGTTTCTATATCTGTTTTCTTTATTTTTCGAACAATTCTAATAATGATAATAATTGCTAATACTACTAATGCTATTAATACATTAATAATTCTAGGAAAAGTCCCTAAAAGTGTTATTATTGCTAAAACAATACCTGTTATTGTTAAAATTTTTTCAACATTTGTCGTTTTACATAATTCAATAATCCGTTTTTCAAAATCTTTCATAATTTGCCTCCCATAACATTTGTTGGTGTATATTCGTTCTATATGTCAACTCCCAATAGGAGATAAAAAAGTTAATGTTTGTATTTTATCATTTTGCATTGATTTTGTCAATTAATCCACATGATTCTTTGCCTTCACCACAATATTTATCTGTTCTACATGTTGGACCAAGTCCTTTTCCTATTAATGGTGCTACATGTTTTACTTGTCTTACCATTTCTTGTGTAATAAATCTAATTTGCCATTGTGCCTTATTACAACAACGCATTCTTGAAACCCATTGTAAATTTCTAGCATTCATTGTTGTTATAACATTTAACATTTGTGCCCCAATATAAAAATATATTAAATCTTCTTCTGCAATTCCTTGTTCTTTAAATTCATCAAACATTTTTATATTTTCATTAACAGCTTTTTGATATACATCATTTGCGTTTTTCTTTATTGTTTCTGGTGTTATATAATTTTTCATATCCCATAATGGTACAAATTCTGGTATTAGCAATGGATGCATTCTATGTCTTGTTAAATGTGTTAATATTGATAATGAAATTGGAATTTGAAAACTAAAACTTACTTGTTCTAATTCTCTTTTTTCTTCTTTATGAAGAATATTTTGCATCATTTTTTCTTTTGCATTTTCATCTTTTTCTTCTAATTCTTTTAATATCTCATCAGCCATTTTTTCTGAACATTGATAATGATACATTATATTACTTTCTAGTACAACATCATCTGCATTTGGTGTATAACTTAAAAGTTCTGGCTTTTCTAATATTTTTATTTCTGGTTTTTTAATCATTTTTTCTAAATATTCAAATTGATTATCACTATTCATTTTTGAATTTTCTATACATTCTGTTAAATATGGTACTTTTTCTTTTATAATTTCATATAAGATTTTTCCAAATTCATTTAATTCCTGTATTCTACTTAATCTTCCATATATAAAAGATTCAACCATCTTTTCTAATTCTCTTGCATCTAATCCCATTATTATATTACTATGAAAACAATATGGTAATATAAATCTTGCATCTTCTACGTCAATTCCTTTGTCTACTAATTCGCCATATGTATTAAATAAATATTGCATATGTTTTTGGTATTTCTCTTTTAATTGTTCATTTTGTGGATGTATATTTAAATTTGAATCTCTAAATTCTGGTGTATAAAATCCAGCAGTACGAAAATCTACTTCTCTTCTAGATTTTATTGTAAATGAAGTTAATCTATTTCCAATAATTGTTTGTTCAATAATTGGCGTTACATCTGATATGGCAAATACTAAATAATCATGTTCAATAATTGATTTGTGCCCCATTGAAATAATTCTTTTTATTAATTTTAAATTTTTTTCATAGTCATTACAATTTTCTAATACTTCGAAAACATTTCCTTTAAATCTTGATAATTTTCCTGCTGCAGCTACTTTTTGAATTCTTTTTTCTAATTCTTCTTTTTCACAACTACATAATAATTCTACCTTCATTTTATACCTCTTTTTTTATAATATTTTATCTTTTTAAATATATCATAATGATTTTTTATTTTCAATAATTTTAAATTTTTTTAATTTAGGTATTACATTTCAAAATTTTTTATGCTATAATAGCGCCTGCGAGTAGCTAAGATATATAGCGGAAATCCAGCAAATTGGATTTCCGCTTTTTTTATGTGCTAGTAATGATCTCTGAACTTCCTAGTATATAAGAGCTACAATAATATTTTATAAAAGGAGGACGTTATGGAAAACGTTAAACAAAACAAAATGGCTGACATGCCAATGAAAAAACTTTTCTGGAAAATGGGATTACCTATGATTATTTCCATGGTTCTACAAGCATTATACAATGTTGTAGATAGCATATTTGTTACAAACATGGGAGAACAAGGTGCTATTGCAAATCAAGCTTTAACATTAGCATTTCCTATTCAAATTTTAATTATTGCTATTGGTGTTGGTACAGGAATTGGGCTAAACACATTACTTTCTAAAAATCTAGGAGAAAATAATAAAGAACAAGTAAATAACGTTGCTGGTAATGGTATTTTTATTAGTATTTGCATTTTTATATTATTCTTTTTATTTGGAATGTTTGGATCAAAATGGTTCATTTCTTTATTTTCTGCTGGTAATGAAGAAATAATTTCTATGGGAACAACGTATTTAAAAATTTGCTGTTGTTTTTCACTAGGTTCTATTGCATATACAGCATATGAAAGATTTTTACAAGCAACTGGTAAAACTAATTTATCTGCAATAGCACAAATATCTGGTGCAATTGCAAATATTGTATTAGATTATATTTTTATTTTTCCATTAAATATGGGTGTTGCTGGTGCTGCTTGGGCAACAGTAATTGGACAATTTTTATCTTTATTTGTCGCAATAATATTTCATTACACTGTAAATAAAGAAATTGATAAAAATTTAAAATACATAAAACCTGATTTAGTTTTAATAAAAGGAATTTATAGTATAGGTCTTTCTGCTGCAATTATGCAATCATTACTTTCTGTTATGATGGCTGGAATGAATGCTATACTAGGAACAGCAAAAGCTGATCCAACAATACTAGTAGGATCTTTTGGTATATATTATAAAATTCAAAATATTGCTGTACTTGCATGTTTTGGATTATCTAATACTATTATTACAATATTATCATTTAATTATGGTATGAAAGATAAAAAAAGAGCTGATGATTGTATTAAATATGGAATTATAGATACTGCAATTGTCACTTTAATAATCACTGCATTATTTGAAATCTTTGCTAATCCATTATCAAAATTATTTGGATTATCTGGTGGGTCTACAACTCAAATTATTGATGTTTGTTCAACAGCACTTAGAATTTCAAGTATTGGCTTTGTATTTATGGGATTTTCTATTGCTGTTCAAGGTATTTTACAAGCTCTTATATATGCTGGTAAACCTCTTATAATTTCATTATTAAGATTAGTTATATTTGTATTCCCTATCGCATATTTATTTACATTATCTGACAATGTTATAAATTTAGTTTGGTGGACATTCCCTATTTCTGAAATTCTTACTGCTATAATTTCAGCTTTCATATTGAAAAATGCTTACAAACAAAAAATTGCAGTTTTAGAACCTATTGTTTACAAAAATAATCTAGTTATTTCAATATCTCGTGAACATGGTACAAATGGTAAAGAAATTGCAAGAAATGTTGCAAAACAACTTGGAATTGCATTTTATGGAAAAGAAGAAATTAAAGATTTTGCAATTAAACATTCTTTAGTAGAAAATTATAATGATACTGATAAATTATATAATGATTTCTTATCATTAGAAGCAAATGGTGATTCTATTATCAAACAAGCTAATGTTATAAAAGAAATTGCTAATACTGAAAATTGTGTAATTGTTGGAAGATCTGCTGATTATATTTTAAGAGATAACAAGGATTTAATTAAAATATTTCTTTATGCTCCTGAACAATACAAAATAGATACTATAAAAAGACTTTATAATGATAATGATTCAACAGCAAAATCATATATGGAAAAATCTGATAAAGCAAGATCTACTTATTATGAAGTTATCTCAAATCAAATATGGGGTAATAAAAACAATTATGACATTTGTTTAGACTGTCAAATTGGTAATGATGAAATTGTAAAAATAATTTGTAATTATGTAAAAAATAAAATGAAAAATTAGGAATATTTTTCTGTTGACATTTTGTCTGATACTATTGATTTAACTTTAAACGTTACTGATGAAGCAAGAAAAATTTTACACTATTGCGAAGAACATTTGATAGATATTCAATCTATTAGAAAACAATTGCAAAGTGTAGATGAAAGAACCAAAGCACTAACATAACTTGCATTGAACAGATTTATAGCTAATCATGATGTTGGATGTACATATATTCTTCAATCTGATTTACTTCCTTCTGAAAGAAATTTGGATATTGTAAATCACAAATACATAGAGGTCATACCAATTCTGCAGGATTTAAAATTGCAATTAATTCTGATTTGAAAACAAGTTTAAATTATACTTTTGATTTATTAATTAATGCTATTTTGAATTCATAAAATCCAAGCCATAGTCTTTTTTGACTATGGCTTAATATTTTTCATTTTAGAACATATCATAAAACCAAAAGAGTTCTTCTGAATAAATAGAAGAACTCTTTTGGTTTTTCGGATTTATGAACTTTTTATACTATTTCACTTAACAGTAAAATAGTATTTTTGAATATCATCTCCATTTTCAATACTGACACAGTATGTAACTGTATGGTCATGATCAAAATAACCTACCGCTTCAGGCTTAATCGAATACTGCTCATTTCCTAAAGCAATAATATCCTTATCTTCCCACTCCTTTCGGATTGAATTATAAGCTGAAACTGAAATCTTGCTATATGGTCCTTTCAAGTCAATGACATATTGAGTGTCAGCTGCATATGGCTGAATTGACACCCCTTTCAAACTAGTTACATAATCATTGTAAAGATTCATTGTACAATTATTGGATTCATTGTTAGACATCCGATAAACTTTTAACTTTGTACTTTTATCAGATATCAACTTAGGTGCTAACATAGCGCTCGCATAAATCAAAATGAAAATTAAAGCACCAATAGCGATTGCACGTAAATAATTCCGGAAACGATAAAAATTCGACTTTTTCATAAAAAATCCTTTCCTCCACACTACAGTGGAAACCCATTAATAATTTGTATAATAGGTTATTGCTCAACAAAGCAACGTGCTATTTAACTTATTCTATCACACTTTACATAATTTGTAAAGTGGAGTAAGCCTTGCTCTAGTCTTTATACATTTTTACAATATCATTAAAACTCATTTTAGTGCCATAATTTAAAATTGCATTTGAATAAATTTTTATAGCTATTTTTGCAATTATAATACCTGTTATTAATAAGATTACAATTGAAATTATAACATCTGTTGGCTTAGCAAGTCCCATCATTATTCTAAATGGCATACAAAATGGTGATGAAATTGGAAACATTGATGCAAAAACATTCAATTCACTTGCTGGATTCATCATCGTAAAATATGATAAATAAAATCCTATTACTGCAAGGATTGCAACTGGTCCATTTGCAGATTGAATATCTTCTGGTTTACTAACTGTTGAACCTGTTAAAGCATATAATAAAGCATATTCAAAATATCCAAATATAAAATAAATTATTGTTATAATTCCTAAATATGGTGTTATTTTTGATACATCTATTATTGAATCCAATATACCTGGCTCTAAAAATGTTTTTGCACTAATTAATGCTGTTCCTACTAATAATATCATTTGTAATAATCCAACAATTCCTATTCCAAGTGTTTTTCCTAATACAATTGTCTTTGGAGATGTAGATGTTACAAGTGTTTCAATTATTTTTGATGTTTTTTCTGTTGTAATTGAACTTGATACTTGATATGCACAAAAATATATTGCATAAAATAACACTAATGAAAGTAACATCATAGCATATACATTTCCACTTGCCTCTTCATCAGTTTGTTCTAATGCAAATTCAAAATTTGGAGTAATAGATTTCAATTGTTCTTCTGTTAATCCCAATTTATTAATTTGAATATTTGTATATAATGTATTTAATGTTGAAATAATGTTTTCTGGTACTCCTGACATCATTGTTGCACTTTTTACTATATATTTAATTTTTATATTTTCATCTTGTTTTTCTACTATTATTGCAGAATCAATTTCTTCATTTTCTATTTTTTCTTTTATTTTTTCATAATCTTCATTTAAAATCTGAATTTCATATCCTGTATCTAAATCTTTTAAACTTTCAAGTGTTCCTTCAAATACATTTCCAGAATCAATTATTTCAATTTTATTTACATCTGAATCTTTATTTAACATTTTCATAAAATTTGGTATGTTAAATCCAACTACTATCATTATCAAAAATATTATTGTTGTTATTATAAATGATTTTCTTTGTAGCATATCTTTCATTGTAAACTTTGTTACTATAAATAAATCTTTCATTTTATTCACCCACCTTTTCTATGAAAATATCATTTAATGTTGGCTTCATTATTTCAAATTTATTTATTGTTATTCCTTTTATCACTAATTCTTTTAATAATTCATGTGCCTTTTGTTCATCAAATATTTTTACTGTATAACTATAATTTTTTATATTTTCAATTTCAAGTCCTAATTTTTTAATATCTGTCTCTATATTCTCATTTGTTTCAATTTGAACTCTGTTTGCTGGATATGTATCTTTTATTTCTTTCAAATTACCTTTTATGACTGTTTTTCCTTTATTTAAAATTAATATATCTGAACAAAATTCCTCAATTGTAGACATTTGATGTGCTGACATTATTATGTATTTTCCTTCTTTTACTAAATTAATTATTATATTTTTCAATAATTCAGTATTCACTGGATCTAATCCACTAAATGGTTCATCCAATACTAATAATTCTGGATTATGTATTACTGCTGTCATAAATTGAATTTTTTGTTGATTTCCTTTTGATAATTTTTCTGCTGTTTTATCTAAATATTCTTCCACTTTTAATTTTTTTGCCCAATTTTTTATTGCTTCATCTGCTTCTTCTTTTTTCATTCCTTTTAATTCAGCAAAATACATTAATTGATTATATATTTTTGTCTTTGGATAAACTCCTCTTTCTTCTGGTAGATAGCCAAAGTTAACTGATTTTCTATCTACTGCTTTCCCATTCCAAGTTATCTCACCACTATCTTTTTTTATTATTCCTAATAACATTCTTATTGTAGTTGTTTTTCCTGCTCCATTTGTTCCTAATAATCCAAATACTCCTGGCTTATTTAGTTCAAATGAAATATTATCTACTGCTCTTTTTCCTACAAATGTTTTAGAAACATTTTTTAAAACTAATCCCAATTTATTTTCCCCCTTCTTATAATGGATGTTTTTATTATATCATACTTTTAATTTTTTTTCTATTGTTTTAATCTAATTGGTCATTTAGGAATGATAAGTGCAAAAAAAGAAGCTCTATGCTTCTTTTTTGATTTGTCTCTTTATATCTTCTAATTTTTCTTTCAAAGTCCACTTTTTAAATTGAACTTTTTCTTTTATATTAGGGAATGCATTTACCAATCTTCTATATAATCTAGATTTATTATGTATAATATTTTTAACCTTTTCAGAAATTTCAATTGTATCATCTTTAATTTCATTTGATACCTTTTTCAAGTTAAGTATAATCTTATATGATACAATATTATCAACTAAATGGACTACTAATAATGCTCCAATCAATACATTTTGTACCATACTTGGTATCATTTTTAAATGTTTTATTATAAATGGATTTGTTACATATATTATTACACAACTTGCTAATCCAAATAATACTAAATTTTCTAAACAAACTCTACCATTAATATTAAATTTTCTTTGACTATAATCCCACCATCTTGCCTTAAATATTATTTCCATAAAATAACTTGTAAAATATTCTAGAAAGCCACAAATTATTATAGACATAAAAAATGTTACTATTATATCATTCTGATATTTTTGTAATAATAAACTTACTAATACTACTCCATATCCATATATTGGACAAACAGGCCCAATTAAAAAACCTCTATTTACAAACTTTTTATTTCTTATTGAAATTGATATTGTTTCCATTATCCATCCAGCAAAAGCATATATGAAAAATACTAGTACATATATTTTTACTTCGTCAATATTCATCCTAATTCTCCTTTTTTTGGTTTAATATTTTATTTAATTCTGCTCCTAAAAATAATGCATAGAAACATGAATATGTCCACATCATTATTAACATTAAAGTTGTTAAACTTCCATATGTTATTGAAAATCCTTTAAATATTGTTAAATATCTTGAAAATACAAATGAAATTACATTTAATGCTATTGCTCCAAATATTGCCCCATATACTTGAGTTTTTAATGCCATTTTATGTTTTGGCATAAATTTATATAATAATATAAATACAATAAATGTTACAAAAATCAATCCAATTTCTGTTGCTATTGATGAAATTAAATTGTAATTTTCTAATGTTCCAAATTTTTCTTTTATTATACTTATAATTCCATTACCAAATACTAATAATGTTAGTCCCATTACAATCAATACTATAAATACTATTGTTTCAATAACAGCTTTTACTCTTGTATATAAATATGATGTTTCTTCTTTATCGTCTGTATTATACACAATCTGTAATCCTTTTGTCAATGCATATAATCCTTTTCCTGCCGCCCAAATTGTAAATATTACAGAAATTGAAATTGTACCTATTGATTTTGAATATACTTCTTGTACAATTCCTAATATCATTTCACTCATACTTGATGGAATTATTTTAGAAATTACATCAAATAATGTTTGTGGCTCAACTCCTGTATATTGTATAAGTGTTATTACTAACATTATAAATGGTATAAATGATAATATTGTATAATATGCACATTGTGCTGAACTTTCGCTTATATGATCTTCTTTCATATTTTTAGATAATTCACTGATTTTTTCTCTTATCATAAATTTCTCCTGAAATTTTTATATTTTAATTTAAAAAATATGGTGTTATTATATATTATAATCTTGGTTTTTTCAAGCTTTTATGTTATACTATTTTTATTATGGAAAATTTAGAAAGATATAAACATTTAAATAAATATTTGAAAGATAAATTTGGTGAAAGAACTTTAAAAATTTGTATTGATGGTGGATTTTCTTGTCCAAATAGAGATGGTTCTATTAGTAATGGTGGCTGTATTTTTTGTAGTGAACGTGGTTCTGGTGATCATATAAAATTTTGCTCTAATTCACATACTATTGAAAATTTTATTTCAGACCAAGTAAAAAATTATTTTACAACATATAAAGCAGAAAGAGCAAATAAATTTATAGCATATTTTCAAAATTTTACTAATACTTATGATTCTATTTCTAATTTAAAACTTAAATATGATTCTGCTTTAATTGATAATAGAATTGTTGCTTTGGCAGTTGCAACTCGTCCTGATTGTATAAATGAAGATATTTGCAAGCTTTTAAAATCTTATTGTAATAAATATTATGTTTGGGTTGAACTTGGTTTACAAACCTCTAATGATGAAACTGGTAAATTAATTAATAGAGGTTACTCTTCACAGCAATTTTCTAAAGCTGTTGATTTGCTCAATAAATATAATATTGATGTTGTTACACATATTATGGTTGGATTACCTAATGAATCTTTGGATGATATAAAAAATACTATTGATTTTATTAATAATCATAATATTCAAGGTTTAAAAATTCATTGCACTTATGTTGTTGAAAATACTGTTTTAGCTAGTATGTATTATAATGGAACATATACTCCTATTTCTCTTGAATATTATTTAGAATGTGCTGGATATATTTTATCACATATTAATCCTAATATTGTTATTCATCGTGTTTCAGGTGATGCCCCTAAAGATTTGCTTGTTGCTCCAGATTGGAATTCTCATAAAAAATGGATTATGAATGGTCTTGATAAATATCTTCGTGAAAATGATTTATGGCAAGGAAAATATTATATATAAATAAAAAACACCTTTTGGTGTTTTTTATTTATATTCTGATATTGGTTTTAATATTCCATTACTTTGTTCAAGATTTCCTGCTCCAGAACCTATTCCCTGGCCATATTGTGTTTTTTCAGTTGTCGTTTGGTTTGTCATTTTTACATTGACTGTTTTTCCACTTGAATCTCCACAATAAGTAATTCCTCTTTTTGAACATTCTTCTTGTGACATATGTTGATTTGTATGATATGTTGCTCTTATTGTTCCTGCTTGAGCAAATATTTTAGCTGGTATAAATTTTTCTCCATTTTGCTTTTGAACTACCTTTGCAATTTCTTTAGTAAGTGTTCCATCTGGATTATATTCATAATATATTGTTGTATAATCTTTATTGGTTATTCTATCTCCATTATAAGCATTTATTTTATCTAAATTTTTATAATAAATTTGGCCTCCAGCTCCTGCTGTTCCTCCTGAACCAGAAAAATCTCTATACCATTCTGTATTTCCACACCACATTCCACCTTGATTAAAATATGCAACTAATCCATTACTTCTTACAGAACCTTTACTATAGTATCCTCCACTAGAACCAATATTCCAATATCCTCCAACAGATCCCATTCCATTATTTCCAGCTTGTATACTATTTTCTCCATTTCCAGATGTATATCCTCCAGCAGGACAAGCATGATCGCCACCTCCGTCCGCCAGCACCTCCACCGCCAATTCCAGCGGCTGGATATCCACCAGCTCCTGATCCACTATTATTTGTTGAATCATATCCGCCAGCTCCACCTGCTCCTCCATAAGCATAAATTTCTAATTCATCATATATGCATAATGTTCCGCAATTTTCTCCGGCCTTTCCATCACTTCCACTATTAGTATCTAATCTTGGTGTAAATGTTGTTCCAGCTTGTCCGCCATCTCCTCCATTTCCACCAATTCCGGCACCGGCTCCACCGCCGCCACCTCCGCCTCTATTTCCTGATGTACTTCCTCCTCCAGTTCCTGCATTTCCACCATAGGCTATTAATTTACCTTTTCCATATAGATTAAGAGTTGCTCCCTCTGGTAAATGGATACCTGCATATCCTCCTTTTCCTCCTTCAGCTCCTAATGCATTTCCTGTTGTTCCTTCGGCTCCATATCCACTATCTACATTCATTGTTACACCTTTACATATATATAGATTTAATGTCGCTCCTGGATGAATATCTATTGCACTTCTTGTCATACCAGCATTTGTTAATGACATGTCTTGTGTTACATACATCGTTACATTTCCACCTAAGATTTCAAGATTAAATGGATCATTGATTTCATCAAAAAACATTAGTGTTGATGATTCACCTTCATTAAGCTTAAATTTCATTGAGTTATCTCTTAATGAATAAAATTCTTCTCTTGTTACTACTGTTACCCCTGGTATTATTTCTCCTAATTCTGTTCCCATTTCAGTTACTGTATAAAATTCATTTTCTCTTCTAACGAAAAAATATCTTTCGTCTTTTTTTATTACCATTTTTAATTCATCATCGATAATATAAAATCTAAATTCGTCAATGTCTCCACTTCTTACTTTTGATTCTAAATATTGTGATATTGTTTCTTCATCTTTTTCTCCTATATTATAGTCCATAAACATAAGTTGCAAACTTTCAAGTGTTTGCGCATTTTTTTGTGCATCTCTGGCCTTTTTGGCATTTGTAGTTATTCCACTGTTTCCTGTTAATGCAGATATTGTTACTCCTGCTAATATTAGCATTATTATTATTGTTACTGCTAATGCAATTAGTGTTACCCCTTTATTTTCTTTTGTTTTCATATGTTTCTCCTTTTTTCATTAAGTAACATACTTAATGATTTTTATTTAATTAAATATTATCAATAAAAACTATTAAAGTCAATAAAAAGTATATATTCATTAAATTAATTTAAAAATATAAAGAATTCAATAATACTGAAAATTCAATAACTGTTACAATTATGCCAAACATTAAGTATGTTACTTAACGATTTTTATTTTTATATGAATTTACTTTAAATTCATTCTTTTTATCAAATTTTATTTCAACTATTTTTGTATAATTATCTTCTTTTGGTTCATTTAATTCCTCAATAATTAAACTTGCATTACACTTTCTTAATGTATCAAATGTATTCATGAATCCCATTCCTGTACCACCTTCATTTTTATATGTAGTACATGGCTTTTTTCCTAAATTTTCTAATACTTCTTTTGGAAATTCAACTCCTGAATCATAAATATATAATCCATAATTTCCGTCAATATCACCTAATCTTACTAATATACTTTTATTTATATTTTCTGTATGATTAATTGCAATTATTGCATCTTTTATATGATCTGCTAAAAGAGTTTCTAAATCTTCTTTATTTATAAGATTGTTAATCATATAATATATATTTCCTGTAATTTTTAATGTAAAATCTATTTTATTCTTTATACATTCTATTTGCATATATTTTAACATATCATCTATGTTTTCTATTCCAGTTTTGTCTAATTCGATTACCTCTTTCTTATTATATATTTCACTATTTAACTTTTCTAATCTTACTTTTACTTTTACTGCTTCTTCTGTACTTATTTCTGATTTCATTATTATCTCTTCTAATTTACGTTCTAATGATTTCTGCTTATGAACTATTGTATGTCTTTTTTTACTGATTTCTATATTCTCATTTTCTAATTCCTGAATTTCTTTATTTTTCTTTTCTAATTCTTCTTTGGTTTCTTTTAAGTCTTTTATTAACATTTGTTGCTTATAATATAATTGAAGTGATTTTTGAATTGTTATTAACATTAGTATTCCTAATATAATAAATATACAAAAATAGTTATTTATTGATACTATTATTTTGTTTGAGAATATTATGCCTATAAATAATATTCCTACACTTATTGTTAATATTAATAATTCGATATATTCATTGTTTAAATTGTTTTGCAATGAAATTATACCATATTTAAATCTCTTAAGATTAAAAATACTAAATAAAATTATGCTATCAATAATAATTATTATTACTAAATTCATCATATCACTACTTGAATATAGAAATACTTTTTTAATCATAAACATTATTATTAAAGCAAAAAAATATATTAAATAATTAAAAGCTAAACTTACTATAACTAAAAACAGATTATATCCCAATTTTTTCTGAGTTATCGAACTGGAAATAAAACTCATAAAAAATATCAGAGTAACTGTACTACAAAAAAAGTCTGTCTTATAATTTATGATTTCTACTATAGGAACTAAAAGAATTAACAATATATATCCAAAAATCTTATTTCTAGAAAAATAATTTTTTTCATTTATAACCTTAAAGATTGTAATTTGTGTCACCAAAACTATAAATAGTTTTCTTATTAATTCTATTTCATTGAAAAACTTCATATATGTTTCCTTTCCAAATATATTATAACGCAAAAATAAAAGATAGGCAATATAAGTATCTTCTTATATTGTCTACCTCATTTTAGGTTCTAATATTTTTTAGCCCCACCATTTTCTAATCCATTCCATTAATTCGTCCCACCAGTCCATAGTTTTTCCACCACCTTTTTATCTTTTGTGCTCGGTCCATATTGTTTTGCTATAATAAAAATATCACCATAAGCCTTAAATCAAGCGGTTTTTAGTGATAGAAAAACATCTATTAATTTTGTATTTTTTAAATTTTTTTAGTTTTACTTTTGTAATTTTTTGTTATTTTTAACATATTCTATTAATTTTTTTTAATATATAATTTTCGTTCTTTGAATTTTCTAGCCACATTTTTTTCCTATAAAAAATTATTCAATACTATTTTTTCTTACCAATTTAAACAAAAAAATAAAAGGACAGATTTTTAATCAGTCCTTTTATTAAATCATCATTTTTATTTTATCTTTATAATAATATATAAACTCCATTGGAGTTGGTACTCCAGTTTCATAATTAACTCTTGCAGTATAATGTTTAGTTAAATCTTCAACAGGAGTAATTCTCCATGCATGAAAGATTGCATTTTGTATTCCATTTGTAATTGTTGTTGCAGATTTTTTATGTATTTTTGATAAATATGCTATAAGATTAGAATTATCATTATCATTTTCAATCAAATATAAAATTGCATCATGAATATATTGTTTTCCTTTTAATTTTGAAGTTATTCCAACTAATTCTAATTCTTTATTTATACAACTTGAAATCTTACTTTTCCTGTCTTTTAATACCTCTTCTACATTCTTTTGCGTACTTTGAACATTCTCTGCTTGTCTCATACTTATAAAATGATTCAATACTAAATTTGCAGAATAATTTGGATGATCTTTATACAATATAAAATCAACACCTTCTCTATGTAAAATATCATATGTTCTTTTCGAATTAACATGTGTTGTAACTATTACTATTGGCATATATTCTAAATTTAGAGCTTGTAAATTTGTAACAAAATCCAAAGAATCTACATTGCCAGATGAACTATTATTCAGCTCTAAATCTAAAACAATTCCTTCTGGCCTTAATGTTTTAGCATATCTTAATCCATCTATGTCTGAATCTGTTATTGCAACAATTTCTATATCATTTCTAGTTTTCGCACACTCAATAAAATTGTTACAATCATTAATATCATCTTCTATAATCAAAATTTTCATAGGTTTTGCTTCCATAATTCCACATTCCTTTCTTTAATTTTGTTTTAGGATTTATTCCTTTTATAAACATAAATAATATCATAATTTCTTGTAAAATACTATATTCGACGATATATTTTTTTGAATATGCTTTTTGTTTTTACTTATTTTATAAATTTGATACTATTTTACTTTTTATTCTTCACATTGTAAATATTTTATACTTCTAACTCAATCTATTATCTAGATTTTTTATTAATTTTATTGTATAATTTTACTACATCATTTTGAAAGGATTGATTTTATGAAAAAATTTATAAATGAAAAAGCTGATATTAATAATCCAAAATGGAACAATTTAATACATAGAGAAAAAGAAATCTATAAGAGAGAGAATGATTTAAGAAGTGATTTTGAACGTGATTACAATAGAATTTTACATTCAAATGCTTATAAAAGAATGAAACATAAAACACAAGTATTTTTTTCGCCTACAAGTGATCATATCTGTACAAGAATGGAACATGTTAGCCATGTTGATTCTATTAGCTACACTATCTCTAATACATTAGGTTTAAATACAGAATTAACTAAAGCCATTTCTATTGGACATGATTTAGGCCATGCACCATTTGGTCACCAAGGTGAAAGAATTTTATCTGAAATATCAAAAAAATATATCGGAGATTCTTTTTGGCATGAAAAAAATGGTGTTAACATTGTTGATAATATTGAATTATTAGAAGATTGTAATTCTAATTTTGAAAACATGAATTTAACCTATGCTGTTAGAGATGGTATTATTTCGCATTGTGGTGAAATTGATGAAAATTGTATAAAGCCTAGAAATGGTTATATTGATTTGAACAATTATACTTATCCTAATCAATATAGCCCTTATACTTGGGAAGGTTGTGTTGTAAAAATTTCTGACAAAATTTCTTATATAATTCGTGATATCGAAGATGCAATATATTTACATATTATTGATAATCATTTGGATGAACTTTATGATTTATTAAAATATGATAGAGCTCAAAAGATTAATAATTCTAATATTATTAATACTTTAATTTATGATATTTGTTCAAATTCTTCACCTGAAAATGGTCTTCGTTTTTCTGATGAAAATTTGAAATTGTTAAATGATATTAAAAAATTTAATTATGAACATATTTATTTTAATAAACATCTTCAATATCCTTTTGATTATTTTAAACTTGTTATTAATCAAATTTTTAACGTTTTGGCTGAATGTTATTATAATGAAAATACTTTGGAAAAATTGAATTCTATTAAGGTTTTCTATCCTGTGCTTATTTCTAGTTTTGTTGATTGGATTAAGAAGTATTGGAATTTGACTGATAGGTCTAATTCTAATTTGAAAAATAAAGTTATTTTTGATATGTCTGTTTCCACGGATTTTTATAAGGCTATTATTTATTATATTTCTGGTATGACTGATAAATTTGCTATTAGCTGTTATAATGAGATTATTGGGTTTTAAATTTATAAAAAGCACTACATTTTGCTATATAGTGCTTTTTTATTATTTTTTCTTTGCTATAACATTAAAAATATGCCAATGTTTCATATTTCCAAGACCTGTTAAACCTTCTTTTTCTACTTCGTTAAATTTAATAATATCAAATTCATCAAATAAATTTTGTACCTGCTCTTTTGTAAAAAATGTCATATTAGATTCAGCTTTATTCCAAGAATCTTTTATTCCAAAAAAGTTTCCAACAAAATAACCATTTGTTCTTATGCTATTTACAATATTTTTCCACACATAATTTATTTTTTCATTATTGCAAAACGGCAAACTATAATTAGCCACAATTAGATCTGCTTTTTCCAATTTCATATCATTAAAATTTTGTTGTTGAAACTTAAATCTTTTTTGTTCTTCAGCATCTAGCCTTTTTGAAATTCTTTCTCCTACATTTTCTTTGTCAATTGAAACAACACTCCATCCATTTTTTATTAAATAAACAGAATCATTACCAGATCCACATCCGATATCAATTGCTTTCCCACTAGTTGTACTTATATTATCTACAAAGTACTTTACATTTTTCTTTGGAGTATCTGCTTCTGTATTATCATAATATCTTTCTAATTTTTTCTTTTTTAGAATTTCAACAGCTAATTTGTATTCTTCTTCTCCAAAATCAATTGTTGGAACAATTTCTTTATTATTATACATATTTATAAATTGTTTAATTGTAACCCATTTAGCTTCAGTTGCTTCTCCATCAGGAAATGTAATCTCATTAATTGAAATATTTTTTTGAAATATCCATAAATCTTTAAAGTCTGGTACTTTTTTATCTCTTTTAACTTCTTTCAAAAAAATTGCATCTTTTTCCGTAAATGATATACCTAGTTCTTCTTTTAATTCTCTTAAAATTCCTTCCAAGCTTGTTTCTCCTGCTAATATTGAACCACCATTACATTCCCATAGTCCTCCATATTTCTTCCAAGAAGCTCTTTTACTTATCAATATTTCGTATTTTGAATTGAAAATTATTCCAGTTACGACAATATGATATTCTCCATCTTTAAATTCGTATCCATCTCTTTGGGCTAAATTACCTGTTTTATTTCGATTTTCATCATATATATCCCAAAATTCTGCCATAATTCTCCTCATTTCTTTCATCATAGTTTAGTTTTATAAAAAAAGTTAAATGTCTTTATTAATTTTGTGAACAGGAAATTTATTTTCTTTTAATACACTTTTTATTGATGTTGGAAGCAATGGATATTCATCGATTTTAGAAATGTCTAACCATTCATATTTAAGACAATCCTCTCCTTCAATATTTTTTAAAGTATACTCTATTTTTTTATCTTCCTCATCAACAAATTCTGCTTTATGTACGAATAATATTTCATGATATTTAGAACCTTTCATTTCAAAAAAATTCTCTATTGTTGTAACATATCCAATAACCTCTATTTTTTTGCCTAATTCTTCCATAACTTCTCTTTTTACTGTAGTTTCTGAGTCCTCTCCAATTTTAACTCTTCCTCCCATTAAAGCATAATGGTTAGAATTTACGTTTCTATGTACTAAAATCTTTCCATTATGTTCAATTATTACTGTAGCCCTCACATTTAATTTATAATCTTCAACATCAATAGTTAAATCCATTTTTTTCTTGTATGATATATTTAATAACTTAAATAGACCATCCACTCCTTTCTTCATTTATTTTTATATCACAAATATCCACAAAATTTACACTATTTGTGGATATTTATTATTAATTTTGATAATTAATATGCTCACCTTTTATTAATGGATATCTAATAAGACTCTCTCCATCTAAATTTTCTTTGTGCATATCAATTGCTGTAATTTGATGATTATCATAAGTTGTATAATAATATATTCCTTTAGTTGCATTACAACATGATGTATAAATTGTAATTTCATATTTTCCATCATCTAATTGGCAACAACCTCTTTGCTGATCAACTGAATTAAGTATATGGAAAAATTGACTTACACTCTCATTTTCATCTTCACCAGATACAGAATTCATTTTTACAAATGCTACTCTAACAAATCTTGATTGTGATGATAAATCCCCAGGAAGTCCAATTGCTCCCATTCCTCTACTATACTGTTGTAATTCTAGATTTTGTGCAAAAGAATTCTTTGGAGATTTGTTAGATAAATTCATATAATTATTTAAAGCAAATAATTGCTTATCAAATGGTGGATTATTTGTTAATACTCCTACTGGATTATCATATATTTTGATTCCATCTCTCACCGCTTCTACTGTTATTGATTCTTCTGAATCTGAAATAATCCAATGCAATTGTGCTAATGGTAATTGAGCACTAAATGGAACATTTAGTAAATTGATTTTTTCAATTAATCTTCTTGCTTCTTTTGTTGTAGCACATTGGCTTAAAATCCATGGAATAAATTCAAATTGTGCAATATTATCTTTTTCTTGTTGTGGTTCATTATAATGAGCATTACCAACAAAATTTAATCCTGCTATTCCTAATCCTTTTTCATTTATTGCATCATAATATAATGGATATTTATCGGCTACATAAGCCATTCCTATTATTGCATAATGATTTGTTATTGATTCTTTATTTCTAAAATTAAATTGATAATTTCTTGGTGTTATTGCTACTTCTTCATTATAAGAAAACTCATAATCTAATGTTCTCCCAAAATAAAAATCTTTTGTTTTATATGTTGCTGCAGTACACATATTTTCCTCCTTGTATAATACATTTTTTGGTTAAAGTCTCTACCAAAACATTCATATTATTTCTTAATTAAATTTTTTTATTAATTATAACATTCTTTTTGTCTTTGTAAAATAAAATATTGCAAATTTTAGTAACAAAAATAGATCTAATATTGTAATTAACTTACTGGATATTATGTCTATTTTGCTTTTATTATTTATTAAAATCATCAAACTCTAAATCATCAAATGGAATATTTTCAATTTCTTCTATTTCATTTCCGTCATTTAAAGTTAATTTAAATACTTCTGGTGAATTTATTCTTTTATCAAATACTACTTTGCCTTTAAAGCTTAATTTTAGTTCTCTATTTGGTGTTACTTTTTCTAATTTACACCATTTTAATAAGAAATACATTATTGCATAATCATGTGCAAATATTGCTATTCTTTTTCCTTTATTTTGACTAACAACTTCTTGGAATGCTTCATTTACTCTTTCTCTTACTTCTGCTTGGCTTTCTCCTCCTTCTGTTTTGAAGTTTTCGTCTTCATATTGTCTTGTATACCAATCTGGATATTCTTTATCATTTGGCTTTCCTACTCTTTTTTCATCAAATCTTTCATCTATATTTGCTTTTAGGTGTTGTTTTTCTAATAGATATTTTGCTGTTTGCAATGTTCTTACACAATTGCTTGTATATACTACATCTATGTTTTGTAGTTCTTCTTCATTGCTTAGTATTTCTGCTCTTTTTTCTCCTGTTACACTTAATATTATTTTTTCACTTCTTAATACTTTGTCTTGACTTGTTTTCCAACTTTCTATTACATCTTTTGTGTTGATTCTTACTGAGTGTCTTATTAAATATACTGTTGTTTTCATGATATCATTGTATGAGATATTTAATACTTAAATACACCATACACTCCTTTCTTCATTTTTTATCGTTTTTATTATATCTCAAATGTATTATATTTTCAAGCAAAAATTATTAAATTACTTCATTTAATAATACTCGTCCTTTAGAATCAAATTTTACTAATTGACTATTAATTGCAATTGTTTGTAATTCTATCATCTTCTGCATTACCGTCTCCACACTAATATCAAATATTTGAGCTATTTTTTCTAATCCTTTTTCTCTGTTATCTATCAATATATCTGAATATCTTTTTAAAACTTCATAAAATTCTCTATGTTGATCTGTTATATCTTCACTACTTAATAATGTATCTGTATTACTATTTTCAAATACGTCTTGTGGATTATATGTATTATCTTCAATTACATCTAGTAAATCAAAATAACCATCTGCTGTTTGCTGAATAAGACTTATTTCAAATTTATTTTTTGACAAATAATTAAACATTGCATATTTTATGCCTTTCATAAGGACATTTATTACTAAATTTTGATCATAAGATAAATTGGTTTCAATTTTTCCACCATTCTCTATTAATTTTAAGTATACTTCTTGTTTTAAGTCTTCAAAATTGTTTAATCTTCCGTACATTTGAGCTATCACAATAGCCAATTTTTCAATTGTTTTATCTTTTGTTAAATATATTTTTTCAATTAATTCGTTACTTATTTGCTTTTGTTTTCCTAGATATATTTTTCCATCTGAAATATTAAATACTTTTCGAGTTAATTCTGGATTTTTCTTGTTTCCAATTATTTCTTTTATAAATGTATTTATTCCAATATTATATTCTTTACAAATATTCATTATTTCTTCTGTTGAATAATCTCTATCTCCGAATTTGCTTAAATTTTCTATATCTATTTTCAATAAATCTGCTTTTACTTTATCTTTGGGTGAAATTTTTTTAAGTTTTATCTCTTTTCCTTTTATTAATTCTCTATATTGTTTTGTTTTAAGACCTAATGATTCTTTTATTTGATAGTCTGTATATCCTTTATCTTCTTTTGCTTTTTTTACTTCTTTAAGAGTTATAATATTGTCATTTTTTGTATCTTTTATTATATCATTTCTTATATTTATTTTATCTTGATAATCAAAAATCTTATTTTTTATTCTTTTTATTTTTCCATTCAATGTCTTTATATATTTTTCTGCACTTATATCAAGTATTTTAATTAATCTAATATCGTCTGTTATATATTTTCTCATTTCTTTTATGTCTTCTGGAATTAAATATTCATTCTTTATATACTGTTTTAATATTTTTCGTTCTTCTGGCTTATATCTAATTCTATTATTATTTATGTTTGTACAAAGTCTACATATAAAATAACATTTTTCGCCTTTTCTTAATTTAACATATGTATTTTTGGAGATTCCTAAACATTTTTTTAGTTCTTGTATAGTTATTCTTGTGTTTTCTAGTATTTGATATATTGTTTCAGATGTTACTTTTTCTTCATCTTTTATCCTATAGTTTTGAATAATGTTTTCTAATACATACGATTTTCCATCCATTTTATTTTCCATTCCTTTCTTGCTTATCTAAAAGCCACACATTATAAAGAAAGATTTTATTTCAAACTATTTTCTTCTTTAAAAATCAAAAAGATACCTTTAGTTTTGTCTAAAAGTATCTCTTTTGATTTTCTTTTGGAATTTTTTTTATTTTAATTTAATTGCATTTTTATCTTATATTATTTATGTATAGTAGTCAATCATTGCTTTGTTTATTTAATTTTTATGCTTTTTGTGTATGTTTTTTGTGTATATTTTTGTATTTATCGTATTGTTGTTAGCCAATTTATTTTTTTATATTATTATTCCATTTGTATGATCTATTTCATGTTGGATTATTTCTGCAATAAATCCATTATATTTTCCGTGTTGTTTATTGAAATTTATGTCCATATATTCTACTTCAATTTCTTTATATCTTTTGCATTTTCTTTCTCCGATTAATGATAGACATCCTTCTTCTGTTTGATATTCTTCTTTTTTATTTGTTATACTTGGATTTATCATTATAAAGTCGTATATTCCTCCTGATATACAGATTATTGCTTTATTATATCCTATCATGTTTGCTGCTAGTCCTACACACCTGTCTTTGTTTGCTTTTAATGTGTCTAGTAGGTCTTGTGCTATGTATTTGTCTTTTTCTGTTGCTTTTTCTGATTTTTGAGATAGAAACATTATGTCTTTTACTATGTTTTTTACCATGTTATTTTGGTCCTTTCTTGCTATTTTGGTTTGGAATTAATTTGACTAAGATTCACGCGCTCTCTTGTATTCCTGAAATTCTTTGTTAATATTTTTTATGTTCTTTTTCATTTTTGGTTTTTTTATTTAATATTTTATCTAGTTCTATTTCTGCCTTTTTTACGAAATAGTTATCTGTATAAATTGGTATTCCTATTTCATTTACTTTTTGAATTAATTTTTCTATAGTATTTATCTCCTCTGTTTCCTCTATTTCTATTAACTTGTCACCATTATTTATATTTTTTATTGCTAATTCAAATCCGTCTTTTTCATATATTATATCCTCTTCTTTTATATTCATAATTTCTTCATATCCTATTGCTTTTAATAACTTTTTTGCGTCTTCTATATCTAAAATGTTACAGTTAATGGATTCTTGATTTAATATATTTCCCTTTTCATCAATTTTTTTTATTTTATATGTTATTAGTTTTGTTCTTTTATTTGAAGTTTTTCCTATAATATCTCTTACTAATACTGCTTTCGATAAAATGTTTCTTGTACTTAGTTTGTCTAGTTCTATTTCTTTTGGTATGAAATATGTGTCGTCCATTGAGAATTGTCTTATTTTTTTGAATCCTTTTTCTTCTATTATTTTATAGAATTCGCTCAATTGACATTTTATTTTTATTGTTATTTCATTACTTGTTTTTTGGTTCATAGTTTTTCTCCTATTTTTTTCTTTTTATTATAACACTTTTGGTGATAATTGGGAATAGTTTTTTGAACTGATTTGTTTGTTGATTAAGCTTGATTTGTTATTTGTTTGAATAGAATTTAAGAATGTAGGCCTTCGGGTTATGAGAATTCAATTAGCCATTTTTGAACTTTATTGAAATGTTTAGTTTTTATTGAAATACAAGTGTTTATAGCACTTTTCTTTTACTGAACTCTTGTGTGATTTTGGGACAGTTTTGAGAGCTTTTGTCCCCAAAATGTCCCCAAGATTTTAAAAGTCTTGTCACACAAGATGTTCAAATATACTTTTGCAAATTGGGGACATTTGAATTTTATATAATTTGGAGGTTTATTTATGAATAATTTTAGAGAAGTTAATGATGATATTATCAAGGAATGGTTAGAATCTATGGAAGAAACCGCATTCTACAATATGACTCCTCAAGATAAAAAATATTGTATATATTTTGATGAATTGGCTGAAAAAATAATAAATAATGTACCAAAACAAAATAAGAAATATGTTCAAAAACAACTAGATCAGCTTGATAAAAATTTTATGGATTATCTTTGCTACTGGAATGAGAAATATTATAGAAACGGATTTGTAGATGGTTCTCAGTTAGTTATGGGGTGTTTTGATTAATAAGCATAATAATAAAGAATGCTATGCTATTAAAAATCATGCAAAGCATTCTTTTATTAATCTTATAAATGTATATATATCTTATATTCTTCTATTATATAAGTACCATATTAGTATTTCCTTTTCATCATAGTCTTCTACTTCTATTGCAAATCTTCTCTTAAGACCAACTACATAACATATCCATTTATTTTCAAATTGTACATACGTTGTTCAAAATTTTCGCTACCTGTTTTTCCTATTTTTACTAGACCTGGAACAATTGTAGTCATACAATATATTATTCCCTTAGCCATATATATTCACCCTTTCATTATTATTTAACTTATATAACTAGATATTACCATAGTTTACATTATTATTCAATATTTAGGTTTCGCTTCTTTTTAATATCAATGTTATATGTTGTGAAATCTCATCATTAATAAAACCAAATTTTTTCCAAAACCAATTTCCGTCGCCGTCAGGTTGTAAAATAATATCTTTATCTTTATATACTTCATTAACAATATAATTTTCTAAATATTTTCCCAACCCCTGATTGCGATATGGCAAATCTATCATAAAGTCAGAAATAAAAATAATTTTGGAGTCACCATCATATGTTTGACTTACGTCATTTGCATAACAGATTACATGTAAATCTTCATAAATTATTGCATAGCCTATTATTACTTTTTTTTGAAAAAAATTTTTATCCATTAATAAATATATATTTTTCCCTTTTGAAAATGTTTGAATATTCAATGTAGACATATATTTTGATTTATTATATTTTCTTATAAATCTTGAATATTCAATTTTTGAATTATAATCATATTTACAAATTTCCATTTTTTTTCTTTCCTAATAATTTTATTTAACTCTCTCTATATATAAAGACAAGATTATTGTTTATTATCTTGTCTTTTATAAAAAATTATATTTATTTTAAGTTATTTATATCATGTCTTGATGCATATATATCTAATATATCTTTTGCAAATGAATCAAATGCTAATGTTGAATATTCAATATCAAAACTGTCAGAAATTAAACCATCTGCTTTTAATTCTTGACTATTTTTATATAATTTAGGTACATCTCTGTTAAAATCAACAATTAATAAAGTACATCTCTCATATGAATAACTTTCATCAGTTAATTGTCTGTTATTTATTGAATTAAAGAAACTTATATATTTTTCAATATTAGTACTATTGTTTTTAAAAGCTACTATCTTTTCTTTTACTAAAATGTCATCATATTCATGTGTTGGTATAAGATAAACTTCTCCAAGTACAATATCATTATATCTCTTATGTAAATTTTCTGCTTCAGCAAACGTTCTCTCAAATAATGTATCTGCATTCTTTGCTAAACTACTCATTTGGCTACGAACATTTATTACAAGAGAATTTTTAGAAAATTCATATCCATATGGATCTAATTTATTTTCAAATTTCAAAGGTCCCCAATTAATAATAATTGGTTCCTTATCTAAATTAGTTGGTAGAACACAAACATCTTGATCTTTTTGTTTTAAAAATCCTGCCAATTTTATCTCTGGTTTTCTCTTATTTAAAGGAGGAAAAATCTTCTCTGGATTTACTCCATTTTTTATCAATTCATACTTTACTGCATCATGAATTAAATTTATTAATTCAGAAGATCTGATTATTGATTCCTTACCTTTTGCTCCATTTTCTTCTATTGATTTTTCAATCATTTTCTTAAATAAAACTAATTTTTCATCTATATATTCCATAATTCCCCCTAATATCCTATTTTTTGACATTCTATCATAAATATAAAAAAAAATCTATAAATTGTATTAAAAATTCCTTTTCTATGTTATAATTTGCCTAGGAGGAATTATTATGAATTTAAAAAAAGACTCTTCTTATTTATTAATAAAAATGAATAGCCCTGAAAATATAAATTTCTTAAAAGAACATTGTAATATTATAAACAAAAAAGGCTATGTTTGGTTTTGTAGATTTGGAAAAAGCAATGTTTCAGCATCAAAAATAAAATCTCAAGATAATTATATATTTTTAAAAGATTCAAAAAGAAATGGTAACAATATTTATATTGCTAAATATGAAACAATTGCATCATCACCTGATAATGAAGTTTTTCCTAAATATTATGATAATATTTTATTAGAAAAATCTTTATGGTTTAAAATTACACAATTACAAGAATTTAACTATAATTATTTAACAGATAATTTTGTAACTAAATCTACAAATGCAAATTTAGAAAAAGTTTTTTGCTCAATGTGCAGTTCATTTTATATAACATGTAAAAACAATTTAAATATAAAAACAGGAAAATAAATTTTTCCTGTTTTTATATTTTTATATTATATTTTTCAAAAAGCATTTCATCTATTCTCATTTTATTGTCACTATTTAAAATTTCTAATTCTTCTTTATTAAAATCTGGAATAGAAAACTTCTCAATATATTTTTTTTGATAACAATAATATCCACCTTCTATTGCATAGCTTGTATTGCTAATATAATATTTCATAATTGCTGAATTTAAAATTTTACCTAAAATATTTAATGAAATCTTATCATTTTCAAATATAGCATATCCATTACAAAACAATGCATTTTCATTGTCTATGTATTTAAATTTAGGATTCTTAGCAAAAGTTGGAAAAAGCATCTTTTTACCATATTTGTTTAGACCTTGTGTTCTCCCATATGCATACCACCCATATGGATTTCCTTTTCCTTTATCTCTTTTATCTAATTCGCTTTTCATTTTCTCAAGATATATATATGCTTTTGGAAATTTTTCTTCTAAATCTTTTTCTTCTATCAACTTGTATGTTCCATTATCTTTAAAATATGGAAATATAATATATTGCATTGCTTCATTTTCATTTTGACATTTCTTTAATTCTGGAACTTTGTATATTGGCTTAACAATATCATCTTCTATTTCAAATCTTATGCCATTTATATTTTTGTAAAATCCAAATTCATCTTTATCAACTAAATACACGCCATCTTTTAATGTAGCTATACCTGTTCTTATGAATTCCTTAATTGGCATTTTTTGTTTTTCTATTTTTCTTATATTGTCAAGTGTATTCTTGTTAACTAATTTCCATCCATTTTTATCTAATAATTCTATATTCATTGATTCATATTTCATACTGCTAAGCATGTTTTCAATATCATCACACTTATCTATAACACAATAATTAAACGTTTCATTACATTTTTTATTTAATTTGATTATACAATTATATGTTCTAACAGGTTTAAATATCATATTATCTGAAAAGTCTATTATAGATTCTATACTTTTTTCATTTTGTAAAACCTCTCTTAACGTATTAGCTGATTTTATAGTTAATACATTATTTGGAATAATAAATTCTAAATCTCCTTCATCTTTCAAATATTTTAAACCATTTTCAATAAATGCATAAAATATATTAAATACACCTTCTTGCGTTGTTTTAAATTTATCTTTTAAGAACTTTATAGTTTCTTTTTTCATATCATGTGGATTTACATATGGTGGATTACCAATTATATAATCAAATTTTTCTACATCAAAAATAGTATTCCAATTTTCTTTTAAGCTATCTTCACTAACTATATTATATTTTATATCTTTTTTAAGATCTAGATTATTGATTATACAGTATAATTCAATTGCTAATTGACATCTTCTTGCATTTTCCTCCATAATATCTATTCCATAGATATTATTTTCAATTATTGTATTTATATCAATATTATATTTTTTATGAATATATTCTATTGCAGATATTAAAAATATGCCACAACCACACCCTGGATCAATAATTTTTATATTAGAACTCCAATTTTCAATATCATTTAGACTATCTTGTACAATAAAATCAGATATATATTTAGGAGTAAAAACAATTCCATTTTCATTTTTTTGATCTTTATCTAATAGATATTCAAAAAACTCTATTATATATTCTATATCTATTGGAAAATTATCATCTAATAAAGTTTTATATATTTCTATATTTTCTTTATTATCAACATCAATATCTGATTTCACTTGTTCTCTTATATATTCAATTAATCCTTCCTCAATTTCAGTAATTTCTTTATGAGCTATTTTTTTATATAAATTCTCAAAATATATTAATCGTTTTTCTCTTTTCATAATTGCTCCTTGTCTATATTATTTTATATCATAAATATAATTTTTTATCAATTCGCTTTCATAAAATTTATTTTGTTATATATTATCAAACATTTGTTTCTTTTACAATAGTTTTTATGAAATTTTATAAAAATATTTTCTAGGCACATTTCTGTGCCTATTTTATAATTCATATCTTCTTATCTTTTGCTTTTGTTTTAGTCCTTTTTCTTGTTCCTTATCTTCTACTTCTTTAATCTGCTGTTTCATTTCTGGAACATTATTATAAATTACATCACAAAGTTTTATTTCTTTCTTAACCTTTTTCAGCATATCAGTAACAATAATAATATCTTTAGTAATAGCATCTTTATCTTCTTTGTTGCTGCATTTATTTCTGTGATAATATAACTTATTTCTTTTATTAAGAATTATTTGTTTTTCTCGGAGTTTCTTAGTTTTTAATTCATCTACTGCATCTGTTGTTTCTAATTTATATTTGCACATAAATCTAATTTGTTCTGAGTAGAAATCCATTTTCTTAATAGCCTTTTGCATTTCTGGTGTTAGCTTGTACTCTATATTATTCTTTTTATGAAATCCTAATAAAAACTTATAATAGTAATATAGGGCAATTATTCCTTTAGGCTTATATTTTTTCTTTACATTAAATCTACTTGAATAATACTTTGCTTTTGTGAGTCTATAAGGAACTATATCTGGTATTCAAACATAATCATTTTTAAGAATTCTATTTTTAATATTATCAACAGAATATTCTTCTCCAAATGCTCTTTCAACTCTTATATTTCTTTTATAAGTTTCTCTCCTCACAGATAATTTGCCTGCTCTATAATAATAGTTATATCCCATTGATTCTAATATTTTGTGAAAGTCTTTTGTTGTATAAGAATTTTTAATTGCATAATCTAAATCTTCTTTAACTTCTTTATGATAATCACTTTCTTGTATATGCTTTTTATAAAAGTTTTCAAAATTGATTCCAGATTTACATTTCTTTTCTTCTAATACACTTAATCCATATTCCTCACAAAGTTCATCTGATGTTTTTCTTAATAATGCAGTATTTTCAAAATTACTATAATACTTATATCCATCTTTAAATGAAACAGAATTAATTACAAAATGATTATGAATATGATCTGTATTTAAATGGGTAGATACAACAACTTGAAATCTATCTCCCCACATTTCTTGTGCAAGTCTTACTCCAATTTCATGAGCAATTTCTGGTGTAACTTCGTTTTCTTTAAAAGATTGCTCTGCATGAAATGCTAATATTCCATCTGTTTTGTGCCAGAAATCTTTTGCATCTCTCATTTCTTCTACTGCAGAATCAACGTCACAATTTATGCCTGTTGTATAAAATTGTTTTTCTGTTTTACCTGCGTTAGTCGCATACATCATTACTTGTCTTATGCTATCGTAATCATCTACTCCATTTTCTAAATAATCATTTTTTGTTTTTTCTTCATTTGTTGTATAATTGATCACATGATCTAATCTTTTTTCTACTTTCCATATTTTTGTTGTAGCCATAATTTTCTCCTTTCTAAAAATAAAAAGGGGCTTGGGGAATCTCCCCATTTTGAATTTCGAGCTACAGAAATTCATTGCTTGCTGATACATAACTTATAACTAAAATATGGAAGGAAATGCCCAATTTTGTTTCAAAAATTCAGGCATTATTCTTTAAGTTTAATCATCATAAATGCATTCTTTCAATACAATCTCATCTGCACAATTGCTTATATTGTTCATTAGTCCTACCCATTTCATTTGGTCTTTTTGTTTTAATTTTTCAGTAATGTTTTCCTTCTTTTTGAACTCTTCCATAAGCTGATTGTATCTTTTATTTGCTAATTCTTGTACTTCTTTTAAATGATCTATTAAGGTGTCTTCTATCTTCATAACCTCATATTGTACATGCTTATTTTCTTTTAAATAATTAAGTCTTAACATTCCATATTTATCTAATCTAAAATCCTTATATTTGTTTGGTAATTCCAATTCAGGATAATAATAATCTCCTACTTTTTTATAAGTTATATCCATAACTTTCCTCCTTTTTATTTACTTTTTTAAATTTTTATATTAAAATATATTTATAAACATTTGGGTTAGTATTTAGTTTTGCGGCTTATACTAACTCTTTTCTTTTGTCTTTTCCAAAGATGATTATTCCTCTACACATTTCATAAAGTCTTGATATTATTGAATCTACTATTTCTTCATTGTTATTACATAGAAGTCTTTTTCTTAACTTTTCCTTGTTATAATTTGTTGTAATTATTATTGGTAAATTGTTCTCATATCTGTTATTTATTATTGTAAATAATTTTTCTAATGTCCATTCACTAGGTCTTTCTTTACCTAAATCATCAATTATCAACAATGGAATCTTTGAATATTTTTCAATAACATCACTCTCACAATTGCCATCAATTTTGTAAGTATCCTTTATATCATTTAGTAAAGTTATTAGTGTTCCAAATATAACTGGTATTTCATTTTCTATTAAGTAATTTGCTATACTTGCTGCTAAATGTGTTTTACCTGTTCCAACTCCTCCAGTTATAAATAAACTTCCTTTGTTATCGCCTTTAACAAAACCTTCTGCATATCTTTTTGACTTTTCATAAGCCATTCTATTGTCATTATTAGTCATATAATTATCAAAATTATATTCCAGTAATCTTTTGTTCATTTTGCTATTTAAGTAATATCTCTTTCTTAGCATCATCTTTCTGTTATACTCCCTTTTATATTCTATTGCAGCTCTTCTATCATCAACCTTTTTCCAATATATCTTTGCTTTCATGCAGTCACATCTTACAGGCTCTCCTGATAAAACAAACTCTCTGTCTCCTACTATAAAACTCATTGTTTTTTGTTCTAATTCCTTTCCACAGAATTTACATTTTTCTCTTTTAATTGTTCTTGTACTTATCATATAAACTTCTCCTTTCATAATTAAAAATTGCTTTTTTAGTCTTTAAATCCACTATCATTTTCTATTCTAATCTTTTCTTCTCTATTCTTATCTTCTGCGTTATCTAACGTTACAGTAACGTTATTTATCATTTGTTTATCTCTAAATCTTTGCTGTCTTTTCCTGTTGTCTTCCTTGATTTTTTCGAGCTTATCAAGATTTTGGTAAACATCCCAATTTTTAATATAGATTGTTCCATCTTCTACGAATATCATGTGAAGATTCACTAGTTGTTGCATAATCGTTGTAAGCTTGTTTATTGTCTTGTTCATAATTCTTGCAAGATCATCTATTGTTATTGGAATATTCTCACCAAGTAGAACTGCTCCATGTGCATTACACTTTGCAGCTAACGCTAATAGTTGAAACCATACTCTACAATAGGTGTCCCCATCCCTACTATTAAGTAGTTTTTTAATTTTTTCATTGTCAAATATATCTGCCTGTATCTTAAACCAATGAACTTCAACCATTTTTCTTCCTCCTTTGCTATCTTACTGAAGCTCGTTCTTTTTCACATAGATATTCATCCAGTGCTTTTACTCTAAATAAGAACTTGCCGCCTACTTTTGAATATGGTATTTGTTTTTTCTTAACCAGTTGATTGATTAACCAATATGATATTCCTAAATAATCTGCTGCTTCTCTCATTGTTAGAGTTATTCTTTTGACTTCCTGAAATTCCATATACATTCCTCCTTTCTTTTGAAATTTTATCTTCTTTGTTGACAACTTATCTTTTGTGTGGTAAGCTATTATTATAAGTAATCAATTACTGGTTTAATGCTGTAATTTGACTTAAAAATCAAGTCCTGACTGGTTTTTGTTTCTGTAATTGATTTTATGTAATAATCACTTACTCTGGTAAAAGCATATCAGTAATCTATTATGCTTGTCAAGGACTTACTGTAATTTTTTTATAATTTTTTAGGAGGTATTCGTATGAGCCTTAATTTTAGTGCATTTGAAGGAAAAAATATTTTTAAATTTGCTAAATATGAAATTAAAGAAATAGGCAAAACTAAATATATAGTTCCAGATAGTATAAATAAAAAGCACTCTAGTGGTGCTCCATTAATTGATATAGAAAAAGACTTTGAAGAATCTATTTTAATAGATTTATTAAATATAGGTAAATTAGCTTTTTATAACGAAAATGATATAGAAAAAAGTGTTTTAGACTTTGTAAATAAATATTCTACATTAGGATTAATAAACGATTTACCTCTAAATAAATACTTTTTCTTAGATGATAAAATAGTTTTAAAAGATTATAACTATATTGGAAATTCTGATTTAACAACAGTAGTAGATAGAAAGAAATATTTTAAATTATTCTTCCCTACTTGTGATGATAGTCAGATAAAAGAATTAATTAATGAAGTAACTAAATTAGCAGAAACTCCTGCCATGGAAAAATACATATTATCTGATGTAAATAAATTATTAGCAGGATCTAATTTATATTGTGAACCTCTAGATATGTTTGTTCAATATGCTAAATACTTATATAGTTTATTAAATAATATTTCTAATGAGGATAATTGCAATATAGAGGAATTATTAAAACAATTTGAAATTAACAATGTTAAAATAAGTTTGTCTAGAAAAGAAACCTTATCCGTAGAATTTCAAATCACTTGTTTAAAACAATATATCGATTATTACTTTGCTAAAACAGTAGCACAAGATATTAATCTATTAAAGATATGTAAATTCTGTAATAAAGCTTTTCTTGCTGTTAATCCTAAAGCCGAATATCATACTCCACAATGTAAAAACAAAGCAAATGTTTATAAAAATAGAGCAAAAAATAAAACGGATTAATTTTCCGTTTTATTTTCTTCACTTTTAACTTTATCTACTCGTTTTACTATAATACCCGTTTGTTTTTTAAAAGATAATAAATATAATATAAATCCAAATATAATTACTATTGTATATATAATGCCCGTTTGTAGATTAAAGTAATTTACTAATTCTTTTACACCTTTTATTATTAAAATTAGTAAAAAACCTGCACATAATGTTCTATATGTATTGTTACTTATTAATAATTTTTTTATAAAATCATCTTTTTTCACAGCATTAATATAATCATTATAATTTGAATATTTGATAAATTTGATTTTCTTTAGTATTTCTTCTATTACTACAGATCCAAATCTACTAATTACTGATCCTATAAAATAAAAAATAAATGCCATCTCTATAACATTGGATTGAAAAATATCTATTCCCACGTAATACTTTAAAAGATATGTAAAAATAATTCCTGGTAGTAAATAATTAAATATTTTATATTCTTCTAATTTTTCTATAAACTTATCCATTTTTAACCTCCTATATAGATTTTATAAACCACGCCTTAAATCTTTCTTCATAATACGTATCACTATTATAATCCCTTGCAAATTTCTCATATGTAACATATACATTCATTTTTTCGTTTTTAGTTTCAATTATAATACAATCTGCTTGATTATTTGTTATTTTTTCCAAACCTCTATTATTCCATGATGAATAATCTAAGTATTCACTCTTTGCATTTCCGAACAATGTTAATTTTGGTTTTAAAACATCCAAATATTCATCATTACCACCTGTCTTTCTTCCATGGTGTGGAGCTATTAATAGATCAACATTTTCTACTTCTTTTCTATGATTTTCTAAAATATAGTCCCATGTTTTTTTTGCAGAATCACCAGCAAAAATGATCTTTTTATTTCCAGTTCTATATAATATTACATATGAGCAGTCATTATAATCTTCAGTTTCATTTGCTTCTTTTACCAGTTGTTTAGTAGGTGCTAAAACTGATAATCCATCTCCTCCATTTGTCCCATTTTCATCAGAATTATAGTATTTTCCTTTTGCACCTGCATATAATGTTAATGTTTTTGGATTATTATCACTATTTCTTATAGATTGATAAAAATCCCAATCTTCCTTGTTAAATTGCCCCCAATCCGAATCATCATCCATAATTTTTTCATTCTCAGTATCCCAAAAATTAGTAACTTGTAATTCATCAAATAGGGCTTTTATACCATCCATATGATCCATATCAGGATGCGTTAAAATAAATCTAAATATATCTGTTTCATTGTAACTGCTTAAATATTCAATTGGATTTACTGGATACTCTTTTCTATTATAGTTTCCTCTTAAATTTTCCATTTTACTTTCAGTAATTTTATTTATGGTTTTTGCATTTGAAACATCAATAATTGTATTGTGTTCAGAATTGTGTTTAATCCAAATACAATCTCCTTCCTTTACATTTAAAAAATGTATTACACTCATCTTTTACCTCCTTTGAAAAGTATTGCTTAACATTATTTCTATATGTTCGTTTCTATTTCTATAAAGAATAACTTCTTCATCTGTAATATTAAAATTAAATCCGTAATTCATCCCATCGTAAAAATCAATTATTCCACCATTTTTAGGTGTAAATACATTTTTGTTTTTTAACAGTTTTAAACTAGAAAAACTCGATGTATTACATGCAATAATAACAATATTTTTTTCTTTAATGCTTTTATAGTTTGCTCGTAAATATTCGTCTGTTCTTCTATCATGACCTACAATCATAAATAAATCTACTGCATTTTCTGGTATAGCAATTAGAATTGTAATATCTTTATTGGAATTTACAGTATCTACTAAAGTATATATATGAAATAAATCATATATATACTTCATTCTTGCTTCTATTTCTGCATTACTTACATTGCTCTTTGTTATTAAATATTTCACTCAATGTTCCTCTACTTTCTCTATTTCTAGTTATAGAATTATAATCTAGTGAAATCATTCCAGAATTCTTAGTATTTCTTACATCATATCCTTTTGTTTCTAAACCATCTGAACCACCATTAGAATTACCTGTGTTATCTGAAACAATGTAAACCTCATCTACTATATTTTTTAATTCTTCCATTATTGCTTCACCTGTGTCTTTTTTCCCATGGTGTGGAAGTTGAATAACCTTAAATTTTTGAAGATTTTCTTGGGTAACTGATTCGAAAGTTGAATCACCTGTCAAAAGAAGATACTTATCCATTATTTTTACACTTAAATGTATGCTAGTTGCATTTGTAATTGTTTCTCCATCTATATGATCACTTTCTGTTGTATCTAAACCTTTAGCTGCTGCATTTAATATGTAATCTTTTTCTGGTCCTGATATAGTAATTCCTTCGGCAATTTCAGTGTGTTCAAACGCATCTTGCAAATTATTACCAGAAAGTTGATAAATGTTATCATATATTTCAGTAATTTGCCTCTTTATAGATTCTCTATTTTTTCTTCCATCATCTATTATATCAATTAATTCATCCACATATTTTAATAATAGTACTGTAGTTATCTCTGACACTTTACCATTTTCTACTAAAATTGGTATTCCTTTAAAATGATCATCATCATTATGTGATAAAACAACTTTAACCTTTTCATAACCATTTTCATCCATATATTTCATTACATATTGTGCATATTCTTCACATCCACAATCATATAAAACTAATTCTTGCCCATTATCTATAATAAAACAATCTCCATTATTTGCATCTTTAAGTTCACATTGTTGTGAACTTAAAACTATAATTTTCATATTATTCCTCCTTGTATTTTATCATCAAAAGCAAGACCTAAAAGGTCCTGCTTTTATTTTCTATCTCTTGGTGGGAAAGGGTCGTTCCCATATGAATTCTTATTTTGAATTCTACCATTAAGCCCATGAATAATATGTTCTGAATTGTTTTGTATTGCTTTTTTTCTTCCTGCTGTTTGTGCTTCTGCTTTTGTGTCATAGTATCCCAATGCTCTATTTGAGTTTTCATATCTGTTTGTCCATCCATTTTCACTATGCACTGTATGAACATTTCTATTTGGCATTTTTCTTCACCTCCTGTAATATTTTTGTATAAAAGCTTGCAATGCCAAATTAAAAATGTTATAATTTTTTTATCCAATTTAAAATTAAGCTGCAAGTCTATATATGTTTGATTTTAAGAGCTAGCCGCAAACTAGGCTCTTTTTTTATGCATTTATCTTACAACAAAATTTATAAAAAGTCAAGTCTTGTTGCGATTTTTTTCTCGTTTATTTGTTTTTCATGAAATTTTATGTCTTATATTGTCGAAAAATGTAAAAAACTGAGTGATTTTTTTCTCACTCAGTTCTAATTATTCTAATATATATTTTTTTAATATTCCTCTACTTTGTATAGAATTCACAAATGAATCTATTTTTTCATTACTTGGTTGAAAACCTTTACATATAGTTTTCTTTTTGAATTTCTTTCTTATTGTTTCATCATTTCTAACTTTATTTTTTTCATCTCTTATGCTCTCTGAAAATCTTTTCAAGTCTGTTTTGCCTTTATCATCTTTCTCTAGATAATACATTTGATCTATTCTCATTATTTCTTCATCCATAGTATATTGATCATTTGTTGTAAAAATAATTTGTGAACTAGAATTCTTTATAGTAACTAATTTTAAAATAAATTTTACTAAATCATTATGTAAAGAATTTTCAATTTCGTCTATTAATATTAATCCATTCGTATTTAAAGTTATAAACAACAAATATATATAGCTTAAAAATTTTCTAGTTCCATTTGATAAGTCTGAAAAAGTAAGCTTTTGATTATTTTTATTATAATAATATATTCTTTTTTGTCTAAATCCTTCTACTGTTTCCACTTCAAATTTTTCAACTGATTTATCTATTAATTTTACCACTTCTTCAAGTGTAGTTTTATCTTCTTCAATCCAATTTAAAATTAGCCAATATTGCATCCCAAAATTATCTATTGACTCTTCTGCATAAATCAAATCATTATTAATATATTCATAAAAGCATTTATAATACTCTAATTTCTCTTCAAAGCTATTTTTTGCTTTTTCATCTATAAGATCCTGTATAAAGCTATCTTTGTAATTATATTTTAAACCAATTTCACTTTCTAATCTTTTCTTTTCAATATAAAGTTTTATTTTTTCTTCAGAAGTAAAGTTTGACTTATACACTAATTTTTCTTTTGCCTTAATGTCAATATCAGGATTTAATGTATATTCTAATCTATATGTATAAATACCAGGTTTTGAACAATCAGAAATATAAGCAGATATCTCTATTAATGAATATTCATCTTTTCTATTAACATTTGCCTTAGGCATAATATCTTCTATTCTTCTATAATGTCTTCTCTCTTTTTCTTCACCTTGACTTTTTTCAGAATTCGAATTATATTTCAAAAACATATCTATAGCCATAATTGCCTTTACAATACTACTTTTTCCACTTGCATTACATCCTAAAATTCCAGTTAATTTATTTATGTTTTTACCACTTTCAATTTCAACAACAGTCTCTTTTTTATTTCTTTTTCTAGGTTCAGCTAAAAAATCAATTTTTATTTCTTTATCGATTCCACATATATTATCCATTTTTATATAAATATACATTTTAACCACCTTAATTTTAATTCTATCGTATATATTTTAGTTCAAAAATCATAAAAAGTCAACACTTATTGTGATTTTTTTCACGTTAATTTATAAATATTACATTTTATCTAGTTTTTTATTGTTCTATATAAGTTATTTTATGAATTATATTGCAATCTTTGTAACACTTGAAAAATAAGCAAAATCCACTAGTATTCATCAATAATTAGATGTATAATAATCACAATTAAATATGAAACTCTCACCCTTGGTTATGCCTGAAAGGAGGTGAAAAAGGCAATGGCTGGGAGTATTGAAAAAAGAGGTGAAAATACTTATAGGTTAGTAGTATCTACTGGTAAAAATCTTGATGGATCTAGAGCTAGAAGAACAAAAACTATTCACGGAACTCGTAAAGACGCTGAGATTGCACTTGCAGAGTTTGTTACGGAAGCTAATCGTGGATTAGTACCTGAGGGAAAACCAGTAACTTTTGAAGAATTCTATCATATATGGCAAGTAAACTATGGTACAAAAGATTTAGCACCATCTACTTATAACAGATATGTTGGAATGTTAGAGAGTAGAATCCTTCCATACTTAGGTTCTTTTACTTTAGAAAAAATTAAGCCTACAGATCTTATGAAATTATATGATATGCTAGAACAAGATACTCAAATTAAAAGACTTGCTAAAAATAATGGCGAACGTACTTTGAAACCATTATCTAAGAAAACTATTCTAGAACATCATAGATTAATAAGTGCAATGCTACACAAAGCTGTATATTGGCAACTTATACCTTATAATCCTGCTGAAAGAGTTCAACCACCAAGAGCACCAAAAGCTCAACGAAGATTCTATGATGATGAACAATGTAAAGTTCTTCTAAAAGGATTAAATGAACTTGAAGAAAATGAAATGAAGTATAAGGTTGCTATTATTCTTACAGTATTTACTGGAGTCAGATTAGGTGAATTAATGGGACTTGACTGGGAAAATATTGATTTCAAGAACAAAGAAATAACTGTAAACAAATCAAGTCAATATTTAGCAAGTACGGGAGTTTATACAAAACCACCTAAAACACCTAGTTCTTTTAGACATATTTCTATACCTGATTCTGTCATTGAAATACTAGAAGAATATAAATTATGGTATGATAGTCAAAAAGAGCTTTGTGGTGAATTTTGGGAAGAATCTAATAGGTTATTTATACAAGATAATGGAAAACCTATGCATCCCGATACAGTAAGTAAATGGTTTGTTAAATTTGTTCAAAAGATAGGACTACCTTATTTGAATTTTCATGGTATTAGGCATACAAACGCTACACTACTTATTTCACAAAATGTTGATGTAGCAGTTGTAGCTGCAAGATTAGGACATGCTCAAATTAGCACAACATTTAATTTCTATGTCCATCCACTTGCTTCTCATAATAGAAGTGCAGGAATAGTCTTGCAAAATTTATTAGTAGATAAAAACTAATATACTTATCAGCTAAAACTCTTGATTTCAATAAATTCAAAAATTGCTTTTTTTAAGATTGTAAATGAGGATTTATGCTATTTTATGAGCTTTATAAAAGCTTGTGTCCCCAAGCTGTCCCCATTTACGTCAAAATTACGTCAGAGACAAAAAAATAAGAGTCTGCAATCTCTTGCGACTCTAGTTAAATTCTTGGTTGCGGGGGTAAGACTCGAACTTACGACCTTCGGGTTATGAGTGTTTTTTTTCAAATTGTTAAAAAACTTTTATAAAAGCTTTTTTAAGTATTTAATTATACATAATAGAAAATGTTACTGTTTTTATCTGCTTATTTGTCATTATATTTTTTAATAATATTAAAATTAGAATAAACAATTTCTGTAGACTTTATTGCCTTTTTGGGATTAATAGTTCTAGTAATTTCATTTACCTTATACTTATTAAAATTTCCATATATTTGATCTGCTTTATTAGATTCGCTCATTGAAATAAGAAATTTATTGATTTCTATTTTACTTATATTTTCTACAAATTTCTCATGCTTAAAAATTGTATTTGTATATAATTCTTGTTTTTTATTTATAACTTTTTCTTCAGGTATATATGGCGGATCAAAGTAAGCAAAAGCTTTTTGTAATACATTTTGTTTCTTTAACATTTTTAGAAAAATATCATAATCATAGTTATAAAATTCAACACATTGTAATTTTTTTGAAATTTGTCTCATATTTTCTATATCACAATTAATTTTTTCTTTTTTTCCAAACGGAACATTAAATTTACCATTTTTATTTTCCCTATATACTCCATTATATCCAGCTTTCATTAAGAAATAAAAATAAATCGTTTTCTTGTCATTATTGTTGTCTATTTTATTATATTTTTCTCTAATATTATAATAAAAAACTTCTTTTTCATTAATATCTTTAATCTTATTATATTTATCAGTTATTGTATATATATTTTCATTTAAGAATTCTACATTATCCCTTAAAATAATATAAAAATTTATTATATTCTCATTTATATCGTTCACATAAAATTTTTTAAATTTAAATTCTTTAATATTATTCATTAAATTTATCAATACAACTCCTGAGCCCAAAAATGGTTCTACATAATATTCACTTTCTTTATCAAATAAAGTAAGTACTTCATTTAATATCTTCTTCTTAGAACCCGCCCATCTTATTGGGGAATTAATAACTTCTTTTTTCATTTTTTTAACTCCTTCATTAGTTTGTATCATTTTATTATTCTTTTAATTGAATGTCATATAAGTAAAATCTTGCTCTAGTTAACCCAACATAGCTAAAATTCTTATCTGAATTATATTTATGCACATAAATAATAACATTAGATTCTAATCCTTTAAAATCACTTGTTTTTATAATATTTATTGTTTTTGAATTTATGGAATAATTATTCTTTTCATACTTAAAATTCCACTCTACATTATCAAAATATTGATATATTTCATCATCTATTATTAGTTTAATATATTGAATTGGTACTTCATCTTTTTTTATTAATGTATTAATTGTGTTATTTATATATCTGCATGTTTGATTTTTTGAACTAAACACCAGGCATTGAGGGTCTGGTCCATCAATTTGATTTGTATATGTTTGTCTTGCAAATTTTGTTTTAATTTTTACCCATTCATATATATTTCTTGTATTTCTTAAATTTTCAGTTAAAACATATGGTGGTTTTTCTATCAAAAAATTATCTAATGTCTTATCTAATTCATTATTATAAATGTTTTGCTCATTATCATAAAAAACATAAAATTCACTACTTTCTGATAAAGTTAAATTTCTTAAAAAGAATGCTTCTTCTTCATTAAAATCTTGAGCCTCATCTATAATAATAACATCATATTTATTTGTAGGAGCTATTTCGCTATCATTTACCTCTTTTTCCTTTATATTTAATTTTTCTAACACCTCTTTATAACTTAAAATATGTAACCTATCTAAATTAGTTATATCATATTGGGTTCTGAAATAATTACTCAAATAGTCACTTTTATTTGTCATCAAAACTTTTTTTTCTTTATGAATTACAGAGGATAAAGCCATTTTATATGCTATCCAAGATTTACCCGTTCCTGCAGCGCCTTTTATGGCAAAAGTTTTATAATTCATTAATAAATTAATAATATTATCTTCTATTTCATTAATTTTTTCAAGTTCTTTTTCTTTTGCATCTATTAATGCTCCTTTTGAAGCTTCAACAGCATAAACTCTCTTAAACATATCATTTAAATTTTTTATATCATGTTCAGTTGTAAGTATTTGATTTTTTTTATTTCGTCCAAAATATAAAAACGCATTGTCAATACTTTTCTTTAGATTTTTCATATCAGAATGATCTATTGTAGTATCAGATACTTGATAAAACAAGCTATTACTATCTTGTTTTATCTGAAAATTAGGAAATGCAGCCATAAATCCATAAATTCTATTATATTTAGTATTATATATTTCTTCATATAAATTATAAAAATATCTCATACTTTTCTCTGCTTGTTCATGTGGAGAAATGTTTTTTTCATAAATTACATCACCATAATTATCAATAATTTTATATTTATCATCTTCGTGTATAATATTAGAACCGCCTTTAACTTCTATACACAAAAATCCTTTGGTTCTATGGGTTATAATAAAATCTGCTTCAGAATTTATTTTTTTATTATCTATTTTATCATACCATGTTACAGAATAATAAACATCATATTCATCTGGTAATTGTTCTTTTAAACTAATATAAAAGGTTTTTTCTGTACTATTTTTAAATTCTATAACATTTTTTGGATGCATTATTGCCATCTTTATTATTCCTCCCAAAATCCAATTATATTTTTCTCAGTGTCATTATTTCTATATCCATATAAAAATTTTCTAGTTAAATCCTGATTGAAGTGTTCACATGTAACTTCATCTAAATAAGAACATCCTACACATCTTCCATTACTTGTATCCATACATATTGGATCAAAAATACAAACTTTGCTATTTTCAAATGTTTCTTTTAATACATTTAATAAATTTCTTTTAAACATGTCGGTTAATGCTCCTAAAACATATCCTTGAATTGTTTGTGAATAAATAAATATTGCAGGCACATTAATAAAAATCATTTCACCTAGAGAATTTTTATCTAATCCACAATTTTCTCCAAATACATTAATAAACATGTGAGATATTGTATGCAATAATGTGTATACATCTTTTGTGCAACTTCCATCTTCTTGTATCTCTGAATATCTATCTATGATAGTAGGATCTGGATTTTCTATAAACCATTTATTTAATTCTTTTTCATTATCTGTTTGTATTATCCTATTTTTCATTATTTCATTATTGCTTTGTAAAAATTTAATTATTTTTTCTTTATCTAATTCTATCAATATTCCTTCTGTTTTATCTCTAGTATTTAAAAAGTCTATTGTTCCATTTTCATATTTTTCTTTAGAACTAGAATCTATAAAGGATCTAATTATAAATTTTTCATTTTGTAGTACATTCTCTTCAGAAGGATACACTCTAGTATATCCATATGCTGTATTAATTATTTCTATATTAGTAATTGAAGATATATCTTTTATTCCCATTATTTTTAGTAATTTTTCTAGCTCTGTTTTTTCTCTTGCTTGTTCATATTTGACTGAATTTTCCATGGCTTTATCTAATGTTAATAGTGTATTATTCTTTATAGTTTCATATTCTAGTAGTTTATATGCAATTGCTTCATTTTTTGCAATAGATTCATCATCTGCTTGTAATCTAAACGTTTCTTCTTTATCTCCCGATTTTATATTTTTCAATAAAGCTTCTAATCCAGTTATAGATGACTCTGCTTTTTTAGCATTTAATTTTTTATTTAATATGTTATTCTTTCTTTCTATGAATTCATTTTCATTTATATCACCGATTTTTCTTTTTAAAATTAATTCTATTCCTTCTTTTGAGCTACAAATTTTTGCATCTTCATTTTTAATTAAATTTACAGATTTTATTATTCGAGGATAAAATGATGCATTGTCTGTTGCATTTATCATTTTCATTGAATTTCCACAATCACTACAAATTGGTGCTTTTAGTCCACTTTCTTTTCCATTAATTATAAATCCATTTTTATTTTTTGGAAAATATCTATAGTTTGAAATCTTTTCATCCAAAATTTTTATAGGTAGAAAGTTGCCACAACTACATGCCCAAATTCTGTTATACTGTTTCATTTGTTCTTTACACACATCACAATTCATCTCATATATATCTGTATCATATTTTAAATTCTTTACTTTTCCACATTTTGGGCAATAAAATAATTTAGGATTTATGTATCCGAATATTTGATTAGTTAAATTTTCATCATTTTTAACAAAATCATTCACTTTTTCATTATTAATCTCTAAAAATTTATAATTTTCCTTACTATTTCCTAAGAAATTTTTAAAATTTTTATCCATATCTATATAATCTTTATCTGCACTTTTAATAAAATTTTTTAAATCCATTTTTATTTGTCCAACAATTTTAGGAAAGTATATTTCATCTTCACTTATTCTTTTGGTGTTCCATTTTTTTATATTTATAACACATTGATTTGCTCTCTTACAATTTTCTCTATCACTTTTACTGCTAGAAAAAGTAATAAATTGTCCTGGTAAAGCACTATATATTATTTGGTTCTTACTTCTTCTCATAATTTCCTCCATAAAAACTAATCGTAATATTAACAGTTTCATCTACATCTCTTAAACTAGTCATAACCTTAGTTCCTATTGTTGTAAATTCGTCCATATAATTTGTAATAACTGTATCTCTTTTTATCATATTCAACTTATTATTTATATTACCTATTATATTAATTAACTCTATTTCAATAGCTCTTTCATATTCCTTTTTTAATTCGTCAGAAGAAAACATATTTGTATTATAGATATAAGTTAATCTATCACGAATTTCTTCTATACTTAACTTTCCATTTTTGATCCCATCAATAAAATTTCCAAATTTACAATAATCTTTATTATCTCTAACAGAATAATATTGTTTTAGCAATCCTATAAATATTCCAGGTAATGTATGTTTCATAGCATTAACAGATGTAGAATTAATTGGAACATCATAAATTAAATAATCTTTGTATTTATGAAATAGATTAAAAAAATTTAAATATGATGTATCTCTTGCTCTAGCTAATCTTATTATATCAATTACCAATCCTTCATACTTTCTTCCTACTCTTGAATATGCTTGAATATATTCCGCAGTATTACTTGGCACACCATAAAAAAATATATTATTAAATTCATCTTCATCTACACCATGAGAGATTGTACTAGTGGCTAAAATTAAATTGTGCGTTTTCATTTTAATTTTTTCTCTTTGAATATCATTTAAGCTATCTTTAATTTCAGTAAAATCTTCATCCCCTGTCATTTTAATAATGTTAAATTTAGCATCTGGAATATCTCCTAAATGTTCAATATTTGCTTGTTGATCAAATGTATTTCTTAGTTTATTGTTATCATTTTTTGAATTAAAATATACAATTGTTGTCCAATAATAAAAAACCATTGCTTTGAATTCATCTTCATCAACTTGTAAATCAGGTATTTCTTTCATATATTCATTTGAATTCATGTACATATTATATAATAATTTTCTTAAAGTAGTAACACTGTATTCAATTCCAGCATTAACAGATCTTCCATATGGGGCAAATCCTATTATAGTTCTTGAGATATCTTTTTTATCTATATATGAGTAGAAATTACCCCCTTCCTTATTCGTTAAATTACAAGGAAATATTCTACAATTTTCTCCATATAAATTTTTAATTAGTTTATCAGCTCCAGAAATAGTAGCAGTAGCACCTATATATTTTATTTTTCTTGAGTGTTCAACTGGCAATAAGTTATTTATGTAATACTTACAAAAACTTTCGTAATGAGCTGAAAAAGCTCCTAAACTTTCCTTCAATAAGTGTAATTCATCCTGTATAAATAATGTAGGTGCAAGAGATACTTTACAACTTGAGCTAATATCTTCCATTTCACAATTTATATCATATTTACATTTTTTATTATGCGAAAATCCATGTTTTTTACATCTGTATCCAGGTGCTCCTAATATATTTTTAAAGCTACTAGAAAAACTTATTTGAGTTAGTTTGTCAACTATACTTATTAAAATAGTAGGCAAAAATCTATAAATTTCATCATCAACTATATATAATGGTAAAGGTCTATTACAATGTTCACAAAAATGTTGTAATGTCTTGCTTTCTTCATCATACTTTAATTGTATATTACCACCGCATTCTGGGCATATATCAATCAACTTAAAATCATCTTTTTTTACAATCTCGTCTTTCTCAAATTCTTCAATTTTATTTGGGGTATTACTTGAACCAACAAAATAACCTAAAGAAAATCTTTCTTTATCTTTAATCTCTTCAGTTGAATCCATCACTTTATTTGCATTTATTATCACCTTTAAACACCTATCTAACTGTTGTATAGATAATAATCTTAATGGATATTTTATTATAGTACTTACTCCAAAATTTTTTCCCATTAGCCTATCATAAAACATAGTAAAAGTTGCACATCCTAAAAATGCTTCTGTCTTTCCTCCTCCTGTTGGAAAGAAAAGTATTTCAGTTTCATCTTCATATTTGTAACCATAAATTTGCTTAAGTTCATCTTTGTGTTCATTGTATATAATATCTGGAATCATTGAAACAATATATACGAGTTGAAAAAGTCGCCAAGAAGTATATTTTCTATTTTGTGAAAAAGTCTTATTCATATATTCAAATGCTTTTCTTGCTTCTAAATAATCATTTAATACATCTATTCCTATTTTAAATCTGTTTATCTCTTGTTCAAATGTATTTATATCTTTGTCAAACTCTTCATAATCTTTAGATTCTATTATTGCTCTGTCTTTTTTTATATCTTTTACATATTTTTTCATTCCTTCATAAATTATAAGAAGATTTTCAATAGGATTATTTATTAAGTTTTCAAATACTGTATTTTCACTATAAATATCTATGGTCTTTCTTCTATATTCTATAAATTTAGGAACATTTGTAGTATAAATTTTATTTTCCTTTTCATTAAATTCTGCAGATATCCACTCTCCTTTTACTCTGGTGTTTGAATCAACTTTGTATGAGTTGTTAAAATACGGAAGTTTGTTGCTTTCAAATTTTACATTTTCTCCAATTATTTCAACCCCAACATTAAATATTGGAGTAGGATAAAATAGAAATTCTTCTTTCTTAGGATTGTAATTTTGGCATTTGGGTGTTTTATTTATAAAAATTAAGGTTACTATGTAATTATCTGATTTCGAATTACTCTTTTTACAAGTTAAATATACTTCAAATTTCCAATTTGGTCTCTGCCTTATGATCTTTTCTTTTTCTATAAAATCATAAAAAATATTCTCATTAGATAATTTTTCTACAGGGATAGCTCTATTTTTATAATATATAGAATCATCCATTCTTATTTTATTTATTCTTGAATTCACTTCTTTAGATAAATCAACTCTTTTTTCTTCTATCAATTTTTCTACATTCACTTGAATATCTTTTAATTCATTATCTATTTTTATTCTTTTAAATTTATTTACAATTTTAGCAATTTTTTCTTCTTTTTCATCATTATTATTTTCTATTCTTATATTATTAATCTGATCATTATAATTTGGTAATACATTATAAAACAAATTTCCCTTTATATTTATATGCAATACTCCTTTAGCACTTTGGTTAAGAAAGAAATTAACTTTTAATAAATGCATGCTTTCAAATCTTTTAGACTCATCTTCTAAATCTCCAGAATCCAAAAGGCCAATAACAATTCTATCTGATGGTCTCTCTCCTATTATATATTCATCATCTTTTGATTCTCCGCTTAGTTTATTTATATATTCTTCTTTTAAATAATTGCAAAATTCTTGATATTTATTTAATTTATCCATTATTTTTCTCCAATCTTTTTTGCATATTCTGATATAATGTTTTTTGTTGTGCCATCTATATCATCTATTATATATAAAAACTCTCTTGCTCTTGATGCAGCAACATATATATTCTTCATATTATTAATAACTTCCTTTTTAATATCATTATTTGCATCTTTTATTGTAGCTATGTTATTAAATTCTATATTATTATATCTAGAAGCTCTTATATTATATAATCCAAAAATAATTACTGCTTTAAAATCCAGTCCAATTGCTTTACCTGTTGTAGATAATTTTATTCCATGCTCATTTATCTTTGAGAGCCCATCTGTCAAGTCATTTAATTCTAAATTAAGTTCGTTCTTTATAATTTTTTCGATAATAGACTTGCTTAATTTCCCACATGTTTTATTATTATATATTTTTGATTCTTCATTATCAGTAAAATTTGGTGGATATAATAATATTATTTCTTCTTGTTCAATTCCTTTTTCATTTATCAAATAATGTATTTTTTCTTTTATTTTTTCTTTTAGTATATTTGTATCCATAGCATATATATATTCTGGCTCTTCCCCGTTTCTAGTTGCTATACCTAATAATAAATTTTTATTATTTTTCTTTTCTTTAAATTTAAAATCTTTTTTATACTTTTCTAATTGTCTTATCAACCTATTTATTCCATTTGTTATTTGTATAGTATTCCTGTAATTTTTATTTAAAACTATTCTTTTAAACTCAATTTCTCCTAAATAATAGATATTATCATCTTTTTTATCATCTTCTAATATTATTAAATCATCATTTTCTTCATATTCTTCTTTATTTTTAGGTCTTATCTCTTGATTATAATCTCCTACCATTATCATGTATTTATTTTCATCTAGCATGCTATATAATGCTATTTTCCATTCATCTTCCAGTTGTTGTGCCTCATCTATAAAAATTCCACCGTAAATTTTTGAAAAATCTCCGATTTCTTACTTTTTTCATAAATTCACTATGATTTTTTATAAAATCATTAGTATTTGAAAAATTTTCTTGTATAAACTTGTCAAAGGTTCTTACCTGTAAATTTTCTGCTTGCTGATTTTTATATTTTGCTTCGTTTTCTAATTCTTCACATAATTTATTATTATAACATATTAATAAAAAATTTTTATTCTTATTTTCATTTGCCATCATATATGCTTTAGTTAATAGTAATGCCGACTTTCCAGTTCCTGCTGTAGATTCTATATAAGTTCTTTCGTTTAATTCATCTAAAATTCTTATCTGTTCATCATCTAATTCTATGCTACTTTTTGGAATTTGTATTTTTCCATTGCAATCAATTCTAAATGTCGTTAATGATTTCTTTATAACATATTGTGGCATTAATGCACATTTGATACCATATTTCTTTTGTTCGTCTATTACAATATCTTTTCCTTTTGACATTTCAAGTAATTTGTTCATGAAAATTTCCGTTGTAACAAATTCAATATAAGTCAACTTGTCTTCTAATAAATTATTTAGCATTGAAATTTGATTTTCATTTAAATCATCACATATTATATATTTTTTGTATTTTATATTTAATTTATT